>Ga0070658_10001666_pt1 | contig 18741 bp, 14 predicted proteins | sample KBSC13metaG_FD_64664 | JGI IMG/M metagenome (GOLD analysis project Ga0070658, IMG submission 64664) | Corn rhizosphere microbial communities from Kellogg Biological Station, Michigan, USA - KBS C1-3 metaG | ecosystem: Host-associated > Plants > Roots > Rhizosphere > Soil ...
GATGCGTCATGCCCTCCTTCCTGTCCCGCCCCGGTGTCTGACCGCACAGTTGGCTCTGGATCGGCGCACCGCGGCGGTGATCATGACGCATCGCTACGCCGTCGATCTAGAGTGGTTTCGGGAACTGCTGTCTTCTCCTGCGACCTACCTCGGCGTACTTGGCCCCCGCCGCCGCTGGCAGCAGATGCAGGTCGATCTCGCCACCGCAGGAGAGACGTTTCAGGAACGCGATCTTGCACGAGTCCACAGTCCTGCCGGGCTGGACATCGGTTCCGAGACCCCCGAGGAGATCGCAATGGCGATCGTCGCAGAGATCCAGACCGTGATGACCGGACGGGACGGAGGCTTCCTCCGCGATCGTGAAGTCTCTATTCACGCGGGTGGCCACGAGAACGCTGCCTCCCCCTCGCAGGCATTTCAGCCGGGTGGCGCATGTCCACTCTAGGTCTCGTTCTCCTGGCCGCAGGCGGATCCACCCGCCTGGGCACGCCCAAACAGTTGCTCCCCTACCGGGGTAAGTCTCTCCTGCGGCGGGCCGCAGAGTCTGCCGTCGCCTCGAATTGCCGCCCTATTGTGGTCGTTCTGGGCGCACACGCTGAGGATTGCAACCACGAACTGCACAATCTCCCGGTTGCAATCGTTGTAAATCCCGATTGGATGGAAGGAATGGGCGTATCCATTCGCCTCGGAATGGGGACGCTCCTGCGGGAATCCCCTCGTCCGCTCGATGCCGTCATCGTCATGCTCTGTGACCAGCCACTCGTGACGGTTGGCACTCTCAACGCCCTCATCGATGCCATTGATTCGACCTCCGCTCGCATTATCGCCTCGACGTATGGCGAGGTTTCCGGAGTTCCCGCTCTCTTCGACAAATCCCTGTTCCCCGAACTGCTGAATCTTAACGGCGTGCAGGGAGCCAAACAGATCCTCCAGCGTTATCCTCACGATATTCACAAAGTCGCCTTTGCCGACGGCGGCATCGATATCGACACTGCCGCCGACTATGAACGCTTGCGTACGGAATACCCGTCCGACTAGCGATGCGAACGATCGCTACAGGATTTTACAGGCTTCGTCGAAGGGGAGGCGCGGGTTGCGAGGATAGAGTTTCTCCTTGTCGCCGTAGCCGAGATTACAGACGAAGTTCGCCTTCCACTTGCCGTCCGGGAAGAACTCGGCATCCAGTTTCGCCGCGTCGAATCCGGACATCGGTCCGCAGTCCAGTCCCTGGGCACGCGCGGCGAGTATGAAGTACGCGCCCTGAAGGGAACTGTTGCGGAAGGCAGTAGCCTGTATCATGTCCGGATTGCCCACGAACCAGACACGCGCATCGACCGCAGGATAGAGTTCGGGCAGTTTCTCGTAAAACTCCAGATCGTAAGCGATGATGGCGACAACCGGCGCCGTTCTCGATTTTTCGACATTGTTCGGGGCTAAGGTCGGTAAAAGGCGCGCTTTCGCCTCCTCGGATTTGAGGAACAAGATGCGGGCCGGACTGGTGTTGGCGCTGGTCGGTCCCCACTTGTAGAGATCGTAGATCGCGTGAAGCTGTTCGTCGGAAACGTCCTTCGGCAGCCAGGCGGTGTAGGTGCGCGCTTCCCGAAAGAGCAGGTCGAGCGCCGCATCATCCAGCGTCTCCAGGGGAGACAAGGGCGTAAGAGACATAACGGTTCTCCTTATGAGGGGGTTGGGTTCGAATTAACGGGATCGGCACATTGGCAGTCGCGTAATAGACTGCACGGCAGACGACAATCTTTCTACGTGTAAGCTATACTATAGGTGTCCGTTAGCGTTGAGTCCGTAGGATTAAGTTTCCGTGTGAGCGGTGTCACCGACGCAGCCAGAAATGGGAGATCGCCATGAGTTCAGGAATTCATCTGCCTCGTCGTAATTTCGTCGGCATCGGATTGGGCGGAATGCTGGCGGCGCTGACAGGGATCGACTTAAACGCGTCCGCCGAACGCGCGGCCGGAACCGGCAAGGCGAAGCAGGTCCTGGTTCTCTTTGAGCAGGGCGGCGTATCGCAGATGGACACCTGGGATCCCAAGCCGGACGCCCCGGTCGAACATCGCAGCCCCTTTAAGACCATCAAAACAAACGTCGATGGCATCTACTTCACCGAACTGCTCACCCAAACGGCGCGCCACGCCGATAAGCTGACGATCGTACGCTGCATGACGCAGCCGACGCCGGGCATCGGCAACTCCCACCCCAAAGGCTCCCAGTATATCTTCTCCGGCGAAGCCCCCGGCGGCCCGGTGGAGATGCCCGATATCGGCTGCGTCGTCGCCCATCGCGCCGGTACCGATGCCCTCTACCTTCCCTCCAACATCCTTCTGCCCGGCACCAGCGAGCAGGCGCCCACCTCGCAGGTCGGCTTTCTGCCGCCCGGCTATGCCGTGTTCAAGACAGGAGGCAGCCCTGCCGCTCCCAACTGGAAGGTACCGAACCTGGGGCTTGCCGCGGGCATCGACGAGCGCCGGTTTAAAGATCGCCGGGATCTCCTCAGCTCCCTGGACGTCGGCTATGTCAACGCCGGTCGCTCCAAAGATGTCGAGGCGATGCGCGCTCTGATGGGTCAGGCGGCGGACATGCTCACCAATCCCCTCACACGCAAGGCGTTCGACATCGCCTCCGAGCCTGCCGCAGTCCGAGAGCGCTACGGCACCGGACACCGCGGCCAGTGCTACCTGCTCGCCCGCAAACTGATCGAATCCGGCGTGCGCTATGTCACCGTAGATGCCCGCGAACCGCAGAACTCCTATCGCGACGGCAAACCTGTCCACTACGATGGCGGCAACAACATGAACTGGGATCATCACGACGCCATCTACGCCACAGGCAACACCAATATCAAAGGCGGCGGCGCAGGCGCGGGGCGTTTCGGTATCCAGACCTGGCCCATGATGGGCTCCACGGATCAAGCCTTCTCCGCGCTCATCGAAGACATGCACCAGCGTGGCCTGCTCGCCGAGACCCTTGTTTGCTTCGTCACCGAGTTCGGCCGGACTCCCCACATCAACGAACGCCAGGGCCGCGACCACTGGACCCACTCCTTCAGCTTCGCCTTTGCCGGAGCCGGAGTTCCCGGCGGTCAAGTCGTCGGCTCTACCGACCGGGACGGCGGCTACATCACCAGTTCCACCGCCTACACCATCGAAGACTACGCTGCCACTATCTACGAGAAACTCGGAATCGATCGCTCCAAACCGATCGCCACCCCCACCGGTCGCCCGATCTATCTCGCCGCCAAAGGCAAACCGATTGTCGAACTTTTCTAGCGAGCGTACCGAGGATTTTAACATGCGCGTTCATCGCATCGGCAGAATAGTGCTCGCATTGCTCCTCTGCGTTACATCCGCAAGCGCTGCACCACCAGACAGCCGCCATAACGGATCGCCTCATCCCAACAAAATGCGACCGCTCACTTCCGTTTTGCCGGACAGGATCGAGGTCTTTCCGACAGAGGTCAGCCTGTCAAGTAAGAGGGCGTACCGGCAGTTTGTGGTCACTGGGTATTTTCGGGGGGAGGCGAGGGATCTGACGCAGCAGGCGGTCCTGCGATCAGCGAATGCGCATATCGCCTCGGTTCGGGGGAGTCGAGTGTTGGCAGTGGGCGATGGGAAGGCGGATCTCACGGTTTCGGTGGGCGGTCGGTTGGTCAATGTTCCAGTGACGGTCGCGAATACGGCGGCAGCGGATCCGGTGCAGTTTAAGTTTGAGACGCTCGCGATCCTGACGAAGCAGGGCTGTGCGACCGGTTCTTGTCACGGCTCACCGCACGGCAAGGGCGGGTTTTCGCTGTCCCTGTTCGGTTATGATCCACGTATCGACAGTGTGTCGCTGACGCGGGATGGTTTCAATCGGAGACTGAATGTCATGGAGCCTAACGATAGCCTCATCATGAAGAAACCGCTTCTGGAGATCCCGCATGTCGGAGGCAAGCGCCTGAGGAAGACGGATGCAGGCTATCAGGTACTGCGCGACTGGATCTATGAGGGCGCGCATGTCGATCTGCCGAAGACGGATTGTACCAAGATCACGATCACTCCCGGTACGAGTCGCCTTTTACATGCGCCGAACCTGAAGCAGCAGTTAAGCGTGGTCGCCACCTATTCGGACGGCTCGACGCGCGATGTCTCGGCGATCGCGACCTATGAGAGTTCCAATGCCAACCTCGTTAAGGTCGAACCGGACGGATTGATTACGGGGCTTGAGCGCGGACAGGCGGCGATCAGCGTCCGGTACCTCGACAAGTTCGAGTCGGTCTTTGTAACGGTCGTGCAGGATGTGCCGGGCTTCACCTGGAGCCATCCCCCAGAAAACAACATCGTGGACAAGCTGGTCGATGCGAAACTGAAGCAGTTGCAGTATCTGCCTTCCGGAGTCTGCTCCGACAGCGTCTTTCTGCGCAGGATCTATCTGGATCTGACGGGATTGCCTCCAACTTCTGCACAGGTTCGCGCCTTCTTACAGGACAAGCACACCGACAAACGCGCGCAGTTGATCGACGCCCTGCTCAACACAGAGGAGTTCGCTCGATTCCAGGCGTTGAAGAAGGCGGATTTGATGCGGGTCTCTCCACGCACGCTGAAGGCAGGCCGCGCAGATCTGTTCGCGCGATGGCTGGTGGACGCGTTTCGCAAAAACATGCCCTACGATCAGTTTGCGCGCACGCTCCTGACCGCGCAGGGAGATTCGACCCAGGTCGCGCCCGCCAACTACTTTGTGGCGATCCCGACCATGGAGGAGCGCACGGAGATGACAGCGCAGCTCTTTATGGGCACGCGAGTCGAATGCACCAAATGCCACAACCATCCCTTTGAGAACTGGACGATGCGGGACTACTATAGCATCGGAGCGGTCTTCGCGCGTACCGAGGTCACGAAGGCCGGCATGGTCCAGCTCGCGAACGCAGGTGAGGTGCAGCATCCCACCACCCACGATGTCATGACGCCGTGGGGTTCCGCAACGGGTCAGAACTCCGGAGACCGACGAGCCGCTTTCGCCGATTGGCTGACAAAACCCGGCAACCCCTTCTTTGCGCACGTCGAAGTGAACCGGATGTGGGCCGATCTGATGGGTCGGGGGATCGTGAATCCGGTGGACGATTTTCGCTCTTCCAATCCGCCGGCCAATGTGCCGCTGCTCGATACGCTGGCGCAGGAGTTCGAGCGCAGCGGCTACGACCGTAAGCGTATCCTGCGCCTGATCTGCAACAGCCGCACCTACCAGAGCGATACACAGCCCAACCGTTTCAACCAGACCGACGAGGCCCTCTTCTCTCACGCGCGTATTCGAATGCTGACAGCAGAGCAGTTGAAAGACGCGATCGGCCTGACGACGAATGCGCTCCTGCCGCCCGCACAGTTCGCCGCGGAAGAGCAGAAACTGCGAGAGAAGTTTATGGCGGAGGGCGGCAAGTCGGAGACGATGAAACAGGAGTTGATGCGGATGGAGGGCCGCATGCAGTACGCGACGCAGCGCCCCTATCCGGAGCCGTCCACCTTCAACACGACGTTCGGGCAGCCACAACGCGAGACCGCCTGCACCTGCGAACGCCAGAACTCCCCCACGCTGCTGGAGGCCCTGGAGCTTCTCAATGGAGGCACGGCCCACAATATGGCCGAGGTCGGCGCACGCCACTTCGCGACGATGACCGACACGGCGCTGATCGAAGAGCTCTATCTCTCCGCTCTCGCCCGCTTCCCCACGCCGAAGGAGCAGGCGACCGCGCAACGCTTCCTCACCAGAGCGGCAAACCGCGAGAACGCGATCACGGATCTTGTCTGGACCGTCCTGAACACCCAGGAGTTCCTGTTCCAACACTGAGCGCGAAGGACGAAACACGATGACATGGAAAACTTTCGGCGCGATACTGCTACTGTTGTCTCTCCTCAACATAACGCCCGCGCAGGCGGATGTCAGTTTCTCGCATGAGATCGCCCCCATCCTGCTCAAGCGCTGTACCGGATGTCATGGGGAGCGCACCAATCAGGGCGGCTACCGGGCGCACAACTTCCAGAGTTTGATGAAGGCCGGCGCATCCGGATTGGCGCCGGTCGTCGCCGGGCAACCGATGGCGTCGGCGCTGTTTCAGCGCATCATGACGAAGGTCGAGGCGATCCGGATGCCGAAGAGTGACGATCCGCTCTCGGCGGCGCAGATCGAACTGGTTCGCAAATGGATCGCCGAAGGCGCGAAGTACGATGCCGCCGACAGAGCAGCGCCCTTGACCAGTCTGCTCGGGCCGCGTGATCATCCCGCCTCTCCGACAGTCTATCGCGCCGCGGTCCCGGTCATGGCCCTCGCCTATCTTCCGGGCGGGAAGGAGATCGCGGTCGGCGGATACTACGAGGTGACGGTCTGGAAGGTCGAGACAGGCGCACTCGTCAAGCGCTGGCAGCATCTTCCGGAGCGTATTCAGGCGATGGCGTTCAGTAAGGATGGTCGGACGCTGCTCATTGGGGGAGGTACGCCGGGCGAGTATGGCGAGGTCTCCCTGGTCGATACCACGACCGGACAACGCACCAAGGTTCTGGACACGTTCAACGACATCGTCCTCACGGCAGCCTTCAGTCCGGACGGCAAGCGGATCGCCGCCGGAAGCGCAGACGCCGCCGTGCGTGTCTATGATGCGAGTTCGCACAAGCGTCTCTGGACCGCCAATGTGCACTCCGACTGGGTGACCGGGGTCAGTTTCAGTTTCGACGGCCAGTTCCTCGCGAGTTCGAGCCGTGACATGACCGTGAAGGTCTACGAGGCCGAATCGGGCAGTCTCTACACCACCTATAACGGCCACAACCGCCAGATCGGGAAGTATCAGGGCCACGCACCGGTCTATGCCGTGCAGTTCGCGCCGGACAAGCTGCTCGCCTATAGCGCAGGCGGAGGCCAGTGGATTCAGATCTGGAACCCGGTTCAGGTGAAGGCAGAATCGGGAGACGCCGGAGACATGGAGGAGCGCTTCGCGAAGGCGGGCCACACCCAGTATATCCCGCACGGCTTCACGAAGGACGCTTTCGGCCTCCTCGTGCGTGGAAATCAGATCTTCGCGACCTCGGCAGATGGCCAGATCAAACAGTTCGACACCGAGACACTCTCCAGCGTCCGCACCTATTCGGGGCACACGGACTGGGTCTTCGCGCTCGACTACGATCCCATCGTGCACCACCTGACCACCGGAGCCTACAATGGCGAAGTGCGTGTATGGGACACTCAGACCGGAATGCCTCTGCTCTCCTTCCTCGCGCAGCCCGGTCACGAGCACAAGATAGCCAGTTCGCATTAACGACAGGAGGAAGCACACTGTTGTGTTTCCAGGGTCATATAGTAATGGCAACAAGACGCGAATTTCTCTACAAGACCAGCGCAGGAACGGCGGCACTCCTCCATGCCTCGAACGCCGCGAAGGCTGCTCCTACCGGAGGTGTATCCAGCAAAGGTCCGATTCAGGATCTCTGGGTGATTCCGCACAACGGCTTGAGTCCCGCCGATTCGATGATCGTACAGTGTTTGCAAGGGCTGACGGCCAGCCAACCGGCGCGCATCTGGCAGCGGCACAGCAGTTTCTATGCCATCGCGGAAGCGCAGATGAAGGCCGAAGGCGTCCGGATTCATGAAGTCGGCTCCGCGTGGGATCTGCTGAAGCAGTTTCGTGGAGAGGTGAAAGGCGCGGTTCTCTATCGTCTCGGCACGCACAGCCTGAATGTCGCGACCTCTCTGTGTGGGGCGATGCAGGCTGTCGCGATCGACGAGTCGCTGCGGGGGAAGGCGGAGGCTGCCGGACTGAAAGTCCTGGCCGATGTTCGTGAGATAGACGAGCCGGAGGCATATTCAAAGTATCGGAGAATGTTCGCCTCAGGGATCTCAGTCGAGCAGGCGCTTGACAAGCCAGGCAACCTGCGGGATTTCGCCGTCGCGCATCGCGCTTTCACCTTCGCGACGAAGGATCGCGCCTTTCGTACAAAGGTGGTCCAGGAGTTGGGTCCGCATTCCGTTCTATGGGGATGGGGTACGGACGAGTTCCAGTGGGTCTCCGATCTCAGCCGTGCCGGGGCCACCGGTGGCCCCGCCGACTGGTGTCTCAATCTGTCGGTTCTGGAGAACCTGCCGGCAGGCAAACTGCAGCGTCCGACACGGCCGACCAAACCGCAGGAGGATGGCGTGCGTTATGTCGCGTTCGTGATGAGCGATGGCGACAATGTGCAGTGGATGTGCGGCGACTTCATCGGCAATACGCGTTTCTGGGACAGTCCTCTGCGTGGCACGTTCCCGATGACCTGGGAGGTCTCCGCCCTGCTCGGAGAGGTGGCTCCACGCGTCTTGCAGTATCTCTATGCGAACGCAAAACCGAACGACGCTTTCGTCGCGGGCGCCGGACTGCCGGGCTACACCTTCCCTCATTTTCAATCGGATCCGGTTGCGCTTGCCCGACAGTCGGCCCCTCTCCTGAAGACGACCGATCTGCCGTTCATCAGCGTCCTCAACGCCAACGAAGGCAGTATGGCTGAGACCGACCCGCTGCTGGCGCTGCCGGAAGTAGAGGGCATCCTCTACAAAGACTACGCGCCCTACAACCGCAGCAACGGCGCGCTGCACTGGTCGCGCGGCAAACCGTGCCTCTCCTACAAATTCCTGCTCTGGGAGAACCTGATGAGTCCTGCGGATCTTGCCCGTGGCGTCGCCACGATGCCGACCGCTCCCCGCACCGACCCGGCCAGTTTCGCCATCGTGAATGTCCACGCCTGGTCTTACGGCAAGAGCGGTGGCCCGATGGAAGCGATCCGGCAGGCCATCGCCCTCTTACCGCCCAACACGCGCGTTACGACGGCGGATCACATCCTCGCGATGCTGCATTCCAACTTCGGCAAAGCGCACGCCGCATCCTAAGTTCCTCTCCCTGTCTGTTCCTGTTGTCTACTTCGGAGCGTCGGTGCGGAAGGGAGAGGCGGGCAGATTATCACTGTTCCAGAGGTTGACGATGGGGTAGTTGGCCCAGCCGTAGCGCACCATGGTCGGCTCGGATACCTGGGGTGAGAAGACCACAACGGTGTCTTTGCCCTCGATGACTGCCTCCGCGTTGTAGAACTTTCCGTCTTTACCGGCGATCGTAAAGCCGACCAGTTTGCCTGCGGGCACCGAGACTCCCTCCTCTTCGAGTGCGAGCGCCTTCAGGCCGGTTCCTACGCTGCCAAAACGCAACGCCGCCTTCCCACCCCGAACACTCATCGATCTATAGATCGGTCCGTTCGCGACGATCTTCTCGCCATAGGCGATACTGCGCGCGAGGAGCGCCAGACGCTGACCGACCGGCTCTTTGTGTTTGGGGTGGATGTCGCCGGCCGTGCCGACATCGGTAATGACCGCCATCCCGACTTTAGGAAGGATCTGCGTGGTGTAGAGTTGGGCTTCACGCAGGTGCGCCCACGGCGTATCCTGCGGCTCCGGACTGAGCGCCATATAGGGTGCAAGTTGCACCAATAAAAACGGAGCCTCCTTGTTTCCCCAGTCCTGCCGCCAGTTGTTGATGAGGGCTGGCATCAGCCTACGGTACTGATCGGCCTTTCCGGCATTGGACTCCCCCTGATACCAGAGGAATCCTCGGACGGTGTAGGGAGTCAGGGGAGCGATCATGGCGTTGTAGAGTTCGGAGTAGCGCCACAGATTGGGTCGTCCAGGAACCGGCCTGCCCGCCGCTTTCGCCCGCTCCACCGTGGCGGGATAGTCGGCGACGGCTCTGTCGTACCGTGCGCGGGCCGGTCCGTACTCGTCGATGATCGGTTTCAGGGTGGAGTTCGAAGCCAGTACATCTTCGCGAGTCCACGATTCGGCAGGCGTGCCGCCCCAGTAGGTCTCGATCAGACCGATGGGGACGTTGCGCTCTTTCTGAAGATCGCGGGCAAAGTAGTAGGCGACCGCACTGGAACCGTCCACTGTCCCTGGGCCGCACTCTTTCCAGGTCGCCTTCACATCGTTCAGAGGTTGATCCGAGCGCGCTTTGTTGACGAGAAAGATCCGAATGTTGGGATTGGCGGAGTTCGCGATAGCCTTCTCGCCTTCATAAGCGCTGCGCAGCGCGAACTCCATATTCGACTGCCCGCTGCAAACCCAGACCTCTCCGACCAGGATATTCTTCAGTTCGATCGTGTTCTTCCCGGCTGCTTTCAGCGTATACGGCCCGCCTGCCTTCAGAGGCTTGAGCATCACCGCCCATTTGCCGCTTGCGTCGGGCATCGCTGTTAGATTCTGCCCTTGAAGCGTCACAGTCACCTTTTCGCCCGAATCGGCCTTCCCGAAGATGCGGACCGGCATCTGCTGTTGCAGCACCATGTTATCGGAGATGACCGACGACAACGTCACGTCCGCCTGAGCAGACATTCCGAGGCATCCGATCGCCGCCGCTGTGATCGCAGCGACTGCCCCAACCTTCGTTCCGTGATTTCGCAGCATATACCTTACCCTCCCACCTGGATTGCCTACAGGTTCGAATCGTGAAGCGGCTTTTCCTGCGCTATTATGATCCTGGCTTCTTTTCCTGTTGAAGCGCCCATCTTAGGAATCACCGGGTGCTCCGGCGAACCATACTGTTACCATGCATATATTCGACGGACACAACGACACGCTCACCCATATCCACCGCCCCGATCGTGGACAGGGACGCACTTTCTTTATCGAGAGCGAACTCGGACACATCGACCTGCCACGAGCTATTCGTGGAGGATTGGTCGGCGGCATTTTCGCCATCTTTACGCCGCCCCCACCGGATTCGCCTGAGCGTGACCCTCAATACGGTCTCACCCTGACTTCCGACGGCTACGAGGTTCTTCCGCGCAGCGAGATCGACCATACGTACTCCGTCGCCTTCACGGATGCTGTGCTGGAAACGCTCAAGCAGATCGAATATGAGGCCGAGGGGTCGGTACGTTGGATACGATCCTATCCTGAAATCGAGGAGTGTCTTCGGGACGGAAAGATGGCTCTCGTGCTTGGCTTCGAAGGGGCGGAGGCAATCCGGGAGGATTTGAGCAATCTGGAGCACTACTATCGCCAGGGGCTGCGGGTTCTGGGACCGGTCTGGAGTCGTCCGAATCGTTTCGCGGAGGGCACGCGGTTTCAATTCCCCGGAACGCCCAATACCGGCGCCGGACTGTCTCCGGCAGGCAAGGAACTGATCCGAGAGTGCAATCGCCTGGGTATTCTCATCGACATGGCCCATCTCAATGAACCGGGATTCTGGGATGTCGCTCAAATTTCGGACGCTCCCCTGGTCGTGAGCCACGCCGATGCACACACACTCTGCCCGTCCGCACGCAACCTCACCGATGCCCAGATCGATGCGATCGGAAAATCGGGAGGGCTGATCGGCATCAACTTCGAACCACGCAATACCCGCCCCGACGGTCGACACGATCCCGCTACGCCGCTCACCTGGATCGTGAAGCACATCGCCTACATCGCGGATCGCATCGGCATCGACCATGTCGCCCTGGGTTCCGACTTCGATGGAGCCGGTATGCCACAGGATCTCTCAGACGCCGGGAAACTCCCCAACCTTGTCACCGCGCTCGAAGCATCCGGATTCGATCCGATCTCCATCGCAAAAGTAGCCTCCGCCAACTGGCTCCGTCTATTCAAGGAGACCTGGAAATAACCAAACGACATTTCTTTAGTCCACCCACTACACGGATTGCACTCACGCCCGAAATCCTTCGTCTTGAACCACGATTTTCGTTAAGCAGGATCACCTATGCACGCCCCAGCTACACTTCGCCCGTTGCTTATCACTACAGTCATCTGTGTCCTCTGTTTCGTCACATCGCGTATTACAGGCCAGAATTCTGTACAGAAGGAAGCCTCCCCCCCTCTCGTAGTCACCGTTCACACGGAGCGCGTGGTCGGGCAGTTTCGGCCATCGGAGGCGATGGGGGCGGGAGTCGATGGGCACGAGCGAGGGAGTATCGATCAGATGCACACTCCCGCGAATATGAAGGCGATGGTCTCGGCAGGCTTCAAACCGCTCAGCTACCGGCTCCGCACCGAACTGGCGGGAGAGGCGTGGCACTGGAATCCTGTCGGAACTTGGTCGGATGCGTCCCACAAAAGGGGCTACTGGACCTCGTCGGCCACCCCAGGAGCGTCAATTCAGATCTGCAACGGTTATCGACTGCCGCGACGTGGCAATTCGATCGATCAGGCTACGAACAAGGGCTACTCGCGTTTGACCGATGGCGACACCCGGAGTTTCTGGAAGAGCAATCCCTATCTCGACAGACACTTCACCGGAGAGGACAATGCGCGGCATCCACAGTGGGTCGTGCTCGACCTGAGAAAGACGGGCCCGATCAACGCGATACGCCTGCTCTGGGGAACGCCGTATGCGACGCATTACTCCATCGATTATTTCACCGGCCTGGATCCGATCATGCTCAATGAGCACGAAACATCGGGCAGCCTCGTCGGGCGATGGGAGGCCTTTGCACAGGGAGTCGTTCGGAATGGCAAGGGGGGCGACGTTACGATCTCCTTTGCTTCACGTCCCGTGTCGGTTCGATTTCTGCGCATTCTCATGACGTCCGGTTCTGGGACCGTGCCGACGAACTCTACCGATGTTCGCGATGGGTTGGGATATGCACTGCGTGAAGTGTATGTTGGCACGCAGAAGGCCGGGCGATTCAAGGACCTTTTGAAACACACGGTCTCCGCCGAGACGCAGACGCTGGCCTATACCTCCTCGACTGATTCCTGGCACACAGAGGCCGATCGAGATCCCGATATAGAGCAGCCCGGCTTCGACCGCATTTTTCGCGGGCCGCTCACGAATCGTTTGCCGGTGATGGTTCCGGTCGCGCCGCTCTACGATACGCCGGAAAACGCCGTCGCGGAGATCAAATATCTCAAAGCCTCCGGTTACCCGATCAGTTGCGTGGAGATGGGAGAAGAGCCGGACGGCCAGAGTATCTCCCCGGAGGACTATGCCGCACTCTATATGCAGTTTGCCGACAATCTGCATGCCGTAGACTCCACGCTGAAACTGGGCGGCCCCGGCTTTCAGACCAACGTCTTTAACTACGTGACCTGGCCCGACGCGCAGGGCGACAACTCCTGGTACCATCGCTTCGTCCAGGCATTGCAGGTGCATGGTCGAACCTCCGATCTGCGCTTCTTCTCGTTCGAGTGGTATCCGTTCGACAATGTCTGTGATCCCACGGCGCCGCAACTTGCCGCCGCTCCGGCGATGCTCTCCGGCCTTCTGGGTCGGCTCAAACAGAGCGGATTGAGTCCGGAGATACCCTGGATCATCTCCGAGTACGGCTACTCCTCCTCTGCGGGCGCTGCCGAGGTGGATATGGCGGGCGCGATCCTGAACACCGAGATCGTCGCGCAGTTTCTGACTCTCGGCGGCAAAACCGCCTATCTCTATGGTTATGAACCTGTGGAGTTGATGAAGGAGACCAGGAACTGCATCTCGTGGGGCAATCTCACACTCTTTCAATCCGATGAACACAATCGTATTCTGCGCCCGTTGGCGGCCTACTATGGAGCGCGTCTGCTCACGCAGGAGTGGGTCCAGTCGGGAGATGGACTCCACGCGCTTTTTGTCGCTGATTGCGCATTGAAGAACGCCGCGGGCCACCCCTTGATCACTTCGTATGCGGTGCGCCGCCCGGATAAGACCTGGTCGCTCCTGCTCCTGAACAAGGACCCAAAGCAGCCGCACACCGTTCAGATCGCGTTTCAGGGGAAGGACAGTCGCCGCTCTACCTCGCTTACCGGCCCGGTGACTGAGATTCAATACTCCTCGCAGCAATATGTCTGGCACGCGAAAGGCAAAACAGGCTACGCACAGCCGAACTTGCCGCCGGCCAAGATCGTGCATCCGATCAGAAATGAAAAGAGGGCGTTTACACTGCCGCCCTACTCGATCACGGTGCTGCTCGGCAAGGGGGCGGACTGACATTACGGAAATGATTTGCCTGCACGGTATGAATTACAGTTTATGCACGCAGAACAAAAAGTGTCACATCTTACGCGCAGTATGGTCTATAATAGAGTTGACCCGCCTGATTAGAGGCGCTATCTGATCTTCCCCCGACGGCGAACAGACCCAACCAACCCTTCTATTTCGAGGAGCGACACAAATGCGTAGAATCGCCACGTATCTTCTGGCTGGATTCGCTTTGCATTCCTTTTGTAGCGTTCAGAATGCGCGCGCGGCCGATGCCGTCGCGGTCGAACCCGCCTACGTCACCCCCGGCAAGCCGATCACGCTGAAGTGGTACTTTACCGGAGAAAAAGTCATGGTCTCCGGCGGACGCTTTGGAAAAGGCGTCGTCGTCACCGGCAAGACATCCCTTACCGACACTCCGCGCACGACCACAAAGTACACGTTTGATGTCTGGTACAAGGTCCCTGCTCCAAAGCCGGCAGAACCTAAAATCACCGATCCGAAAGTTATCGATCCTAAGGCGCCCGACACGAAGGCAGCCGATCCCAAACCGAATGATCCCAAGGTTACCCCACCCATCGCGCCAGATCCGAAACCAGTAGTTCCCAAGATTAACCCACCGGCAGGGACCGATCCGAAAGCGGTCGATCCGAAGGTCGCTGCTCCGAATGGGACCGATAAGGTACCTGCCCCGGCGAACACAGATCCGAAGACAACAGAGCAGAAAGTAACGGATCCAAAGGCGATCGATCCTAAACCTGCGGACGTCAAGGTTACACAGCCAAACGTGGCGGATCCGAAGCAGACGAATACTCAGGCGACCGACACCAGAGTCTCCGATCCGAAGGCGGTCGCACCTGCACCTCAGGAGATGATCCTACAGCATGCACAGTACACCACCTACGCCGAAGTGTGGAGCGGTGTCTATCCGCCGATGAAAGCTTTCCGCGACTCACACGGCTGGCAGGTCAGTGGATTGAGTGATTGGAAAAAGGACAGCGTTCCGACTGCTGAGGAAGGCAGCGATGGTCTCAGCTATTTCCAGGTGGAGGACGATAGCGTCGAGCGCGTGGCAATTGCGATTATTCCCTCCCAGGAACAGACCGTCGAGGATGTGCTGAAGCGGGTCAGCGACGACGTCGATTCGCACTATCAGCACGCGGTCCTGGCGCCTCCGGTAGACCTGACTTTCAACGGCGTTCCGGCGAAGATGCTGACCTTCACCGGCCTGGATATCAGCCATCCCGGTACGAAAACCGGCTCCCTGGTTCTGATGTTTGTGCGCAAAGGGAGAGCCTATGTCCTGAGCGCGCGCAGCGGAGCCACGCACTTCAACAGTCGGCTCCCCATTCTGGAAAAAGTGCTCCGTAGTTTCACCTTCACCAAGTAGACTCTCTACCGCTCCAAACGCCATTCTGCCCTCGGAACGTCTATTTCCGAGGGCAGAATGGCGTTTATGGGTAAGTTGTGTCAAGTGTACTTCTACACAACATGTCGGGTCGTAGACAAGGTGACCACGAAGGTGGTCACTCGGCCGAAGGCCCTAGCGAAGGACTTCAGTCCATTGCGAACTGTGGAACTGCACTATGATGCAGCGGCGGTGGCGCGTCCGGCGCTCCGATCGTTCAGGGCGCGAATCAGTTCGCTGGCCTGAACCTGACTCAGGGCATCCAGACTTTCCACGCTGAACCGCTCCCGAACGAGCGCATCAGCATCGCGATCGCCACGACGGCAGAGACTCCGGATCGCATCGGCCTGCGCTTCGGTCCGCAGACCGGCCGACGCCCCTTTGGTCTCAGCCACGCTCGCAGCGGCGCGCGGGCCGCTCGGACGGGCGGCGGGAGCGCTGGAGCCTGCGATGCGCAGCGGGGTGTTCGCGGACCGTTCCGGTCGCGTCGGGCGGGAGGCGGGCACATAGTAACCGCGCTCCGGCGCGCCATCGGTGGCGTCCTCTTCGCCCAACTCCTCAAAGGCCGTCACGCCCACGTTGACGGAGTCACGGAGTGCGCGGGCCTTCGCGCGAGTCTCCGCCATTCTCATGAGGCAGGTGAGCATCATCGGCGCGACGTTATTGGGGGCGGCGTCCCCGATCCCGGTAAAGGTGCGCTCCACGCCCTCTTTTTCCAGCACGACCGTCGCGGTCACGATGGCGATCCGATTATTGGCCTCCGTAGGCACCTGCACCAACTCCGTGCGAATCGACTTCAAGCCATTCTGATGCGCCAGATCCAGCAGGCCGGCATACAGGACGAACGTCTTTCCCTGCCGCTCTACAATAAACTCTTTTCTCATGCGAAACTCTCCCGGCGCAGTCTTCCCGTTGGTGCGCCCTGAATGGCCTTCGCGACTACCGAAGCGAGGCCCAAGTGTTGAACTGTGAGGTTCGACTGCTGCTTCTGCATTACTCTTATTGTACCATTTAAGTAGACTTATGTCAATGCTAACCTGTATCAAATCGATTCTTTTTCGCTTTTTTTTGCCTGTCGAGGAGTTATAAGCAGACGCAACAAGTGACAGCGAGAGGCAAAACAGCACAATTATGTCTGCCTGTCGAGACTTGACAGCCTGTCGCGGTATGTGTTAGACTGCCCTCCGTTCGTCAGGGAAATCTCCTGCGAACCGTTTGCGCTGGCCTTTGCAAAGCAGTCACTGGAGGTTTTATCAACCAAACAGGCATCCGATCGGTGTCTAAGTCGGAATGGAAAGGAGGACAGATTTGTCCCTCGCATCCACTGTCCGTCTGCGGGTTCTCCTGGCCGGGGGAGCTGGAATCACTCTGATGATTCTGGCGCATCCTCTGCTCGGTTCTCCCCAGGCTCCGGACAGCCAGCGTAGCTCGAGTCCCCCAGGAGCGGCTTCAACCACCGCCTCTACCAAAAAACTCGTGCTGCGTGAGCCGATTCCTTATACCACCTTAAGGAAGGCAACATCCCAACTGCGTAGCGGTACAAGCCGAACCGTACAGAGCGGCAAGAACGGCGAAAAAGTTTCCACGTATCAGGTCTATACACGGCCCGATGGCGTCGAACTCCGCCGGGAAGTCGTTCAATCACGCATTCTCAAACCGTCTCGCCCGGAAATCGTCGAAGAGGGACGGCAGGCAACACTGCCCTCGCGCGGTTATTTTTCCGGCAGACGCACGGTGACCATGGTCGCCACCACCTACGATCCCTACCACTGCGGCGGATCGGGTTCAGGACGCACGTTTACGGGTTTGAAGGGCGGCTATGGTGTCGTAGCTGTCGACCCGCATTTCGTGCCTCTGGGCACTCGGCTATTCATCGAGGGCTACGGTTACGCAGTCGCCGCCGACACGGGCGGTGCGATCAAGGGTAACCGGATCGACCTCGGTATCGACTCGGAGCACGATGCAAAGGGCGTTCAGAACATGAAAGCCGTGCGCGTCCACATTCTGGATTAGGGAGGAGGAGCGAAACACCTCCATACCGGTTGTGCCGGGCGAGGATTGTAACGCACCTCATTATGATCGACCCTACTTCACCCAAACAGGCCAGTGATCTGCTGCGCACACACGGAATCCGTGCCCAAAAAAGGCTCGGACAGAACTTCCTCTGTGATCGCAATACTCTCGACAAGATCGTCCGGGCGGCCAACCTCTCGCCCGACGATCGCGTCGTGGAAATCGGCCCTGGCCTCGGAGGCTTAACACTCTCCCTTGCTCGGGCCGCATCCTTCGTAACCGCGGTCGAGATCGACCGCCATCTTGAACCCATCCTCGCGGAAACGCTTACCGAATCTCCCAACGTGAACGTCGTCTATGCGGACTTCCTGAAGTTGGATCTCGAAGCGCTATTCTCGACCGCTTTTGGCGATCGTCCCGGCGTGGTCGTCGCTAACATCCCCTACTACATCACCTCTCCCATTCTCGAAAAGCTGCTCGATAATAAAAAACTCATCAAGCGCATCGTCCTGCTCGTACAGAACGAATTCGCACAGCGCGCCGTTGCCAAGGCCGGTTCCGACGCTTGCGGTTCGATGTCGCTCTATGTGCAGTATCACGCCCGCGTCGAACTCCTCGGCACGGTTCCTCCCACCGTCTTCCTGCCCTCTCCCGAAGTCAGTTCCGCCATTCTTGCGCTGGATCCTGTCGTGCCGGGCACCGTCGCCGTCGAAAACGAAGAGCGGATGTTCCACCTGATCCGCGCCGCTTTCGGCCAACGCCGCAAAACCCTTCTGAATGCTCTGATGCGCGCCCCCACGTCCTACGACTTAGGCTTCACCGTTAACGACCGCGAGCAGGCAGAGGCGCTCTTGCTACGCGCCGGCATTGACGGTATTCGCCGTGGCGAAACCCTCACCCTGGAAGAGTTCGCCCGCATCTCCGCCGCGTTTGATGCTCCCTAGCGGTCGTTTCGGGAAAAAAGTAGCCTCCGTCGCCCGGTTACATTGACTTCGAGGGCGGGATTGTGGTAAATTTCACAGTACGTCCGAATGACACGATCGGTGATGGAGCGCAGGCTCTCTTACCCCTCTGCCGACGGAAGGAAAGACCACTGCCGCGGTGACGCATGCGTGGAGGCATAGGGTTCAATGGGCAACTATATTCCGCTTCTGGTGATGATCGTTCTCGCTGCCACGATTGCCGGCGTGCTGGTAATCGGTTCCGCGATCCTTGGCCCCAAAAAGCCATCCAGTTACAAATCGTCCTCTTATGAGTGCGGCATGACCCCGGTTGGTAGCGCGAGAGAGCGGTTCCCCATCAAGTTCTACCTTGTCGCTATGCTGTTCATCGTGTTCGACGTAGAGACGATTTTCCTCTATCCCTGGGCCGT
>Ga0070658_10001669_pt1 | contig 18724 bp, 16 predicted proteins | sample KBSC13metaG_FD_64664 | JGI IMG/M metagenome (GOLD analysis project Ga0070658, IMG submission 64664) | Corn rhizosphere microbial communities from Kellogg Biological Station, Michigan, USA - KBS C1-3 metaG | ecosystem: Host-associated > Plants > Roots > Rhizosphere > Soil ...
GCACGTGCCAGCCGGGCAGTCGGCCGTCGTCGACGTACTTCGCGAGGTGGCGGTCGATGCGGGTGAGGCGGGCTGAGTCGAAGGAGCTGTCGAACGGCATGCCCGCATCCTGCCCTGGCCCCGCTACGGGGTCATCGACCGGTCGCGAGCAGCACCTCGCGGAAGGTCAAGAGCATGATCTTGAGATCGAGGTACAGCGACCAGTGCTCGATGTAGTAGTTGTCGAATCGGGCTCGGTCCACGATCGAGGTGTCGCCCCGGAGACCATTGACCTGAGCGAGGCCGGTCAGGCCGCACGGCACCCGGTGGCGATGTCGGTACCGCGGGATCTCTGATCCGAACCGAGTGACGAAGTGGGGCCGCTCAGGGCGAGGTCCCACGATGCTCATGTCGCCGCGCACGACGTTGAGCAGTTGGGGCAGCTCGTCCAGCGAGGTCCGCCTGAGGAAGCGCCCCACGCGGCCGATCCTGTCGTCGGTGGCCACGCTCCATCGAGTGGCGCTCTCATCGCCGAGCGGCCGCAGGCTGCGGAACTTGAGCAGTTCGAACTCGACGCCGTCACGGCCCACGCGCACCTGACGGAAGAGGACACCCGGACCACCCTCGTACCGGACAGCAAGCGCGATCACGACCATGAGAGGAGCCAAGACGACCAGCGCAGCCAGGCTGACCAGGAGGTCGAGCGCGCGCTTGAGGTGGCGGGAGAAGGACGCGTGCCGGGGCCGTCGCAGTCGCAGGATGGGTATGCCGTCGATGTGGTCGTGGTGTCCGTCCAGGCTGTGGGCCTCGAACAGCCGAGGCACGATCAGCACTTCGGTGCGTGAGCGCTGTCCGGCCAGCAGCACGTCGACCACGTCCAGCTCGGAGTGGCTGCCGAAGGCGACGAGAAGCACGTCGACCTCGCGCCGCTGCAGGACCTGGGGGACGTGGGCCAGCGGAAGGCGGCGCGGCGATCCGTTCCCCTTGGTGGAAACGGGCGACTCGTCGACGATGCCCACGACCGAGAGCCCGAAGCTTGCGTCACGCGTCAAGACGTCGGCCAGGTGCTGGCCGACGTGTCCCCCGCCGAGAACCAGGGTCCGGTACTCCACTCGCCGGCTTGTTCGGGCACTGCGCACGCAGAGGTAGGCGAGGGCTCTGCACAGCACGGCAGAGAGGAACATGCAGGCCGCCTCGACGGCGAAGGCGGCAGCGTGCATCTCAGAGGTCCACGACTGGCAGACAGCGAAGACGAAGAGAGCCGCGAGTGCAAACCTCCGGGCCAGGAGCGGGAGGTCCGACAGGACCGACAGGCTCAATCGCGGCCGGTAGAGCCTCGCGCTCTGGTAGGCCAGCACTGTCGTGACGGCCAGCAGCAGCATGGTGCTGCGCGGCACGGCAGCGCTGAGGACCGGTAGCAGGAGGCCGAGGACGTCGGCAGCGAGGACGAGGACCCAGCCGCGTACCGGCAGGTTGGTGCGTGGCGGAACGCCTTGTCGGCGCGGGAGGTCTCCCAGTGCGCTCCGCAGGGGCATGCGGCGCCGGTTGCCCAGCGCCTCATCGCTCTGCGGTCGTGTCACGGGTGCCGTCATGCGACGGGATCTCCTCACCTCGACGCCCCTGCGCGTCACGCGCGAGGTGCCATGTGCTTGATGCGTCGGGTGGCACCAGCTGGGGTCTGGTTGCTTCCCAGGCTACGGAGGTGGGTGCGTCCGTTATGTAAATTTTTGGGGGCAATCGTGAAAGGTGAGGACATCTTCTCCTCGCGGCTAGGTTGTGTGACTGACGGCACATATCCCGCGGGCAGCGACGGGTTCCCAGAGGGCATGGCAACGGGGCAGGCTGTGCTCTGCCTGACACCAGTCACGGGGGTGAGCACACCGACGTGCATCTGCTGACCTACAACCAGGGCGCCGCGAAGGCGGGGATGCTGGGGGCTGAATCCTTCGACGCAGCCTTGCGCGCGTCGCTGTCCGGCTGCACCGATGTCACGCTGGAGCAGTTGGTCGCTACGCAGAGTTCGCTGGTACAACGAGCAATGGCACGACCGTGGCCCCCGTTCGCCTCATGGGACCTCGATCTGCACACCCAGCGCTGGCAGGCCGTCGAGTCGCGCAAGGCCCGGGCCGTCATCGATGCTCGCCTGCGCGGTGGCCGGATACCGGATGCGCTCCTCGTCAACACGCAGTCCGTCAGCTTCGCGCTTCACGACGTGATGCGCCGCGTACCCACCTTCCTCTCACTGGACGTCACCACGTCCACGTGGAACGACATGGCGATCTGGCGCAAGCGGCGCCGGCATTCCAGGGCCCTCATGCGCGGTGCCGTGCGGCGCGAGTCCGCGGCCTTCCGCGAGGCTGCGCTGGTGCTCGCGTGGTCGCAGTGGGCCGCGGCTCAGGTCGCCGAACAAGAACCTCGAGCGAGGGTGGTTGCCCACCACCCCGGGATCGACACTGCTACCTATCGGCCCGCCCCGCGCAGGCTGCGAGAACGTCCTCGGGTGTTGTTCATCGGCGGACGCTTCGAGGCGAAGGGGGGGCATGTGCTTCTCGAGGCCCTCGGACCTCATCTCGCCAAGGACGTCGATCTCGACGTGGTCACCGGCGACGACCTTCCCGCCCGCCCCGGAATGGTGACCCACCGGCTTCGCCCCGCCGATCCGCAACTGCTCGACCTGCTTCAGCAGTCCGACCTGCTGTGCCTTCCGACGCGGGCCGACGCGAGTCCCTGGGTCCTGCTGGAGGCCATGGCCTGCGGAACGGCGGTGCTCTCCTCCCGCATCGGTGCCATTCCCGAGATGCTGGACGAGGGTCGCGCTGGTGTGCTGTGCCGCCATGACGACGCCCGGGAGCTCCGCCAACAGGTGATGACGCTCGTCGAGGACTCCACGCGCCGGGCCTCCCTCGCCGCCGCAGGCCGTGAACGCGTCGAGCAGTGCTACGACGCAGGGCGGCGCGGCCCGGTGCTCGCCGCCATCCTGCGCGATGCGGCGGAGTCGTGGCAGAGGCACGGGCGAGCCGCGTGAGGCCCGCCACCGCGACGGCCGTGCCCGAGGCCGCCCGCTTGTGCCGTGAGCTGTCCCGTCGGCTGGAAGCCGCGTTCGTCCAAGCCGGTCTCGTGGACCGCACCGTGGCGCTGCTGGACTGGCCGCACCACACGAACAGCGGCGACAGCGCGATCTGGGTAGGTGAGCTGCAGGTTCTCCGCAGGCTCGGGAACCGACTCGTCCATCGCTGTGGGCAGTCGGACTACGACCCGGAGCAGATCCGCTCGTGCCTCGGCCGAGAAGGCGTCGTGCTGTTGCACGGCGGCGGTAGTTTCGGTGACGTCTACCCGGCAACGCAGCGGTTCCGCGAACGGGTCTTGCGCGATCTCGTCACGCTGCCGGTGGTGCAGCTTCCGCAGAGCCTGCACTTCCAAGACCCGGCTGCGGAGCGGACTGCGGCCGCGGCGGTGAGCGCGCATCCGGACTTCACGCTGCTCGTCCGGGACGACGAGAGCCGGGCTCGAGCAGAACAGCTGGGGGCGCGCACCCTGCTGAGCCCCGACGCGGCGTTCGGGGTGCATCCGGTCCGAGAGCGCCCGACCCGGCACGAACGACTCTGGCTGCTGCGGAGCGACGGCGAGTCCAGCAACGTCAGGCACGTCCCCGACCCCCTGGGCATCCGGATCGACTGGCCCGGGACGGGGGAAGCAACCTACGTCCCTCGTGCCATCGACAAGCTCCTCGCTCATCGCCGACTTCTCAGCCGAGCGCTCGGGCACGGCGAGCCAGTGCTCGAGCGAGCCATGGATCGTTTGGCGCAGCGACGGCTCGACCGAGGTCTCGCCCTGCTCGGACAGGGAGCCGTGGTCATCACCGATCGCCTGCACGGGCACATCCTGAGCACCCTGCTGGGCCGACCGCATGTCTTGCTCGACAACCGCATCGGCAAGATCGGCAACTTCCATGCCACGTGGACGAAGGACGTGAGCTTCGTTCGCTTCGCCTCCTCCTCAGAGGCGGCGCTGTACGCCGCGGAGGAGCTCGCCGATCTTCACCGGCGCCCCAAGGCTGCCTGAGCTCACTGCCCCAGACGGCCCCGCCGCGAGACTGCCCACGATCGCAGGGACTCGACGTCCGCCCGTGCCGGCACGAAGCAGTCACGCAGCCGCAGCTCGGCACCGCGGGCGAAGAGCACTCCGAGAAGCGCCGCGAGCAAGCAGTACGTCGAGGTCGTGGTGATGGCGGCCCCTAGTCCGCCCAACGGCGGGACCAGGAGGAACAGAAGGGGCACCGTGACGACGGCACAGACGGCCTGACAGATCGAGCGCAGAACGGGACGGCCGAGGGCCATGAGGCCGGCGCCCAGCATCGCGGCGACCCCGTTGGCAGTGCAGCCGAGGAACAGCACACGCGTCATGGTGGTGGCCGGCTCAAAGGCCGCGCCGAACAGGATGCGCAGGATCCACGGGGCAACAAGGGCACCCGCGAGGCAGAGCGGGAGCAGGAGCAGCGTCGTCATGCGCGCGGAGCGGGCCGCAACCGCCGGCTCGTCGCTGTCGGCGGCGATGGTGGCAATGGTGTCGCGGACACCGGCGATGAAAGCGATGGGCAGCTCGGCGAGCGAGACAGCGACTGCGTAGTACCCGAGCTCCCGCGCCCCTGCCAGCGGCACCATCACGGTCTGGTCGAGACGGAGGACGACCAGACCACCGATCGTTCCGAGGCCGGCCGCGACGGCGAAGCTGCCCACTCTCCGCAAAGGGACCACCGTGCGAGGAGTCCCGAGTCTCAGGCCCTGGAGCAACACCAACGAACCGACGATGCCCGCGATGACCGTGATCCACGCGGCTCGCACGGGCGTCAGGACGCCCAAGGCAACGAAGACCACGAGCGTGACGAGGCGCGCAAGTACCCCAAGGATCCGCTCCCCGTTGATGCGATCGATGCACCGCATGCCTTGCCACGCCCCGCGGAACGCGGCGAAGGCAATCGTCACCGGGAGGGTGAGCCCGATGAGCCTGGCCGACAAGACTGCATGCGGGTAGTCCCGAAGGAGCACCGGAGTCGTGAGCCAGATGATGAGAGCGGCCAGCGATCCCGCCACGAAGCCACCGACGAGGGAGACCCCGCGGACCTCCCGCAAGCCGATCAACCGTCGTGCCACGTGGTAGTTCAGGGCCTCCGGCAGCCCGAAGGTGAACATCAGGTTCGCCAGAGAGACCGGTGCGAGCACCGCCGCCATGAGGCCCCTTCCCTCTGGCCCCAGGGATCTCGCGATGATCGGGCCCGTCGCCAGGCTGGACAACGGGAGGAGCAGACCGCCCAAGCCACTGCGGAGGGTCAGCGTGCGCGTGGACTGCGTGCTCAACGCTCAAGGGTGCGGGTCGTGATCTCGAGACCGAGATCCAGCTGCAGAACGCGCTCGGGACGATGGGCAGCATGGCCGGAGAGCCCGAAGACCACCGCGTCTTCTTTCCAGATCAGGCTCTCGTACGCCGACCCGACCCAGACGCCGACGCTGTAGTCCCCGACGGCGAGGACGGGGGGGATCGTCATGCGGAGCCGGTAGGTGCCCACGTGACCGCGTTCGGCGGGACCGTTGTCAGACCAAGCCTCGTCCAGGACGCGGACTCCTCGACTGTTCTGAAGGACGACGGCCAGATCGAGACCTGGTACCGGCTGGCGCACCACCATGTCGATCTCCACCGCGAAGGGTGCGTCACGCGGGAGCTGAGAGGCTGCCGGCTCACCGTGAGCATCGAGCAGCGTGACCGATCGCAACCACACAGGACGCTCAGGGTCCTCGTCCGCGTACGTGCTGCCGGCGGTCCGCGCGAGCCCGCTCGTCAGGTAGCGCGAAAGGACCTCCGACGTGGCGCCCTCTGCCGCGATGCTGCCCCGCTCGAGCCAGACAGTCCTCTGGCAGAGTCGCTGCACCGCGTCAAGGTTGTGGCTGACGAACAGGATCGTTCGACCTTCGCGTTCCACCTCGGCGATCTTGCCGAGGCACTTGCGTTGGAACTCCGCGTCCCCCACGGCGAGGACCTCGTCGATGACCAGGATCTCCGACTGCAACTGCGCCGCGACAGCAAAGGCGAGCCGCAGGTACATGCCCGAGGAGAAGCGCTTCACGGGCGTGTCGACGAACCGCTCGACGCCGGCGAAGTCGACGATGGCCGGGAACTGGGCAGCCACCTCCCGTCGGCTGAGACCCAGAATGGCACCGTTGAGGTACACGTTCTCTCGCCCGGTGAGTTCAGGGTGGAACCCGGTACCCACCTCGAGGAGAGCCCCGACTCGTCCCCGGGTGCGCAGCCGTCCCCTCGTGGGCTCCGTGATGCGCGTCAGCAGCTTCAGCAACGTGCTCTTACCGGCCCCGTTGCGGCCAACGATCCCGACGACCTCCCCCTGGCGGACGGTCAGGTCGATGTCCCGCAGGGACCAGAGCTCCGTCCGGCGGCGTTCTTGATCGCCCGACCGGCGAGCACGTCGAGCGACGCTCAGCACGGCGTCCCTCAGGGTGTCGGTCGCCTGGTCATCGCGACCTAGGAGATAGCGCTTTCCCACTCCGCGCAGTTCGATGACGGCCTCAGATGACATCAGCGAACCGCCGCTCGGACCGCAGGAAGTACGTCACGCCGGCGGTGAGGAGCAGGAGCGTTCCTAGGACGGCGCTCCCGAGGGCAGCCCCGTCGAGAGGCGCTCCGAGCACGCTCCACCGGACACCGTCCACGACACCCACCATCGGGTTGGCGACGTACAGGTCGCGCCATCTTCCCGGGACGAGACTGGTCGCGTAGGCCACCGGCGTGAGGAAGAACCACACCTGCACGAGAAGTCCGGCGAGGAAGTGCGCGTCGCGATACTTGACGTTCAGCGTTGCCAGCAGCAGCCCCACACCGAGGGCGAGCAGCATCAACAGCACCAAGAACAGGGGGAGGGCAAAGAGCGCGGCGCCCGGCGCGATGCCTTCGTAGACCATGAAGACGCCGGTGATGCCGAGCGCGATGAGCAGATCCAGGAGCGCGGGGAGCACGGCGGCCAACGGAGCTGCGAGTCGTGGGAAGTACACCTTCGTGACGAGGGCGCTGTTCGACACGAGACTCACGTTGGCGACGGTCACGCTCGTCGCCAGATAGGTCCAGACGGAGAACCCCAGGAAGGCGAACACGAGGTACGGCAGGCCGTCACTGCTCAGCCTCCCCAGGCGCCCGAAGACGAAGGTGAGTGCGAGCGCGCCCGCGAGCGGCTGGACGACGGCCCAGATCACCCCGAACGCTGCCTGCTTGTAGCGCACCTGCACGTCACGCAGAGCCAGGAAGCCGACGAGCTCGCGATACCGCCAGAGCTCGCGCGCCTGCGCCGCCACACGGCTGCCGGGCTGGGGGTTCTCCACCCATTCCCCATCCGCTCCGCCGTCTCTTTTTGCGGCGGGGACCATAGGGGCAGGATAAGGGTGTGTCCTACGCCCTGGTCGAGGTCGACATCCTGCGCTCCCTCGAGCCGGTGCAGCTCAGCGACACCGATTCGGGAGTGGCGCTCATCGTCCGGCGTGGCGGACGACCAGTCGGGTTCGTGATGGAACCGTGCACTCCCGGCACGCTGATGTCGGTCGACGACATCGATGCGCTCGCGGGAAGGGCCGCCGCCGACATCCTGCACGAGGCCCTGCTCGACGAGCTCGGGCGGCCCGCGCTGGGACCAGGCCCGTCGATCACCGTCGCGATCTGCACGCACGGGCGACCTGAGCTGGTCCGCCGCTGCCTGACTCATCTGGTCGCGCGCAGCGAGGGGATCGAGATCCTCGTCGTCGACAACGCGCCGCCCGACGATCTGACCGCCCGAGAAGTGAGCCGGTTCCCGGACGCTCGCTACGTCCGGGAGCCCCTGCCAGGGCTCGATTTCGCCCGCAACCGTGCACTGGCCGAGGCCACGAGCGAGGTCGTGGCCTTCCTCGACGACGATGTCGTCGTCGAGGACGGCTGGCTGGCGGGGCTCCGTGAGGCCTGGGCCATGCACCCGGACGCGGGCGCTGTGACGGGCCTGGTCCTGCCGTACGCGTTGCGCACCGAGGCACAGGTCCTGTTCGAGCTCTACGGCGGCTTCCGCCGCGGGTTTCGCATGATCCGGTACCAAGGGCCAGTACTGCGCGGGAACCCCTTGTTCCCCTACGGAGCCGGCATGTTCGGGGCCGGCTGCAACATGAGCGTGCGCCGGCAGCTGGCGCTGGGACTAGGGGGCTTCGACGAGGCGCTGGACACCGGGGCACCGTTGCCCGGCGGCGGCGACCTGGACATGTTCCACCGCGTGCTGCGCAGTGGCACACCACTCGTGTACGCCCCCGCTGCAGCCGTGCGACACGAGCACCGCACGGAGCGCGTTGCGCTTCGTCGGCAGCTGTACACCTGGGGTACCGGGCACATGGCCTATGTCGCCAAGACCTACCAGCGCGATCCGGAGGGGCGGTCGGTCCTGCGCCGTCTCGTGGCCTGGCAGCTGCGGCGACAGACGCGCGAGGCTGTCGACGGGCTCCTCGGACGCGGTCCCCTGCCGCGTGACCTCGCGATCGCGCAGTTGCACGGCAGTCTGGTCGGACTCATGGGTGGGTACCGCCGTTCGGTCCGACGGACCACCGCCCTCCGCGGTACGACGTGAGCGCTGGCCCGGTAGAGCTGCTCGATCTCGACCTCCTGGAGGAGCTGCCGCCATCACTGCGCAGCGACCTGCCCGGCGGGATCGCTGTCGTTCTGCACGTGGGAGAGCTCGTCGTCGGCCAGTTCGAAGTTGCCGCGCCCCTGCTACCGGTCGAGGGGCCCCAGCTGAAGGCACTCATCGCGGACGCGGCGACCGCGGCCGTCGGCCAGCACCTACTCGGCTCCTGGTTCGACGGCTGGCTGCCCGAGCTGCGGCCGTCGCGTCCCCGGGCGCAGGCGCCGCGCGCCTCGGAGGTCACCCGCGTGACTCGGCCCCTGGCCACCCTCGGGCGGCGCTCGTCGACCTCCGTCAAGCCCTCCCTGAGCGTCTCGGTCGTGGTGTGTACGCGCCATCGTCCCGATCGCCTGCGGCGCTGCCTGGCCGCGCTCGCGCACCTCGACCCCGCGCCGGGCGAAGTGGTGGTCGTCGACAACACCGACGGGGACCCGGCGACGCGGGCCGCGGTCGAGGAGCGGGGACCCTTTCGGTACCTCGTCGAACCCAAGCCCGGTCTCAGCGCGGCACGCAACGCAGGCATCGCCGCCACGTCCGGGGACGTCATCGCCTTCACCGATGACGATGTGCTGCCACGGCAGGCGTGGTTGATGGGCCTGCTGCAGCCGTTCGCCGAAGGTCGCGTGGGTGCCGTGACGGGACTGGTTCTGCCGGCGGCACTGTCGACGGAGGCGGAGCTGCTCTTCGAACGCGACTTCGGCGGGTTCGGCGGTGGGTTCCTCCGCCGACGCTTCGACCGTCGCTTCTTGCGGGGAATGCGCTGGCACACTCCACCCGTCTGGAAGATCGGCGCCGGAGCCAACATGGCCGTGCGTCGCCGTGCCCTGGACATCGTCGGGGTGTTCGACGAGCGGCTCGGTGCAGGCGCCGCCGGCTGCAGTGAGGACTCGGAGCTCTGGTACCGCCTCATCGAAGCGGGCTTCGAGTGCGTCTACGAGCCGAGCGCCGTCGTCGTCCACCACCACCGGGAAGACCTGACGGGGATAAGGCAGCAGCTCCGCGACTACATGCGTGGACATGTCACCGCCCTGGGAGTCCAGTTCGACCGGCATCGACAGCCTGGCGAGCTCCGCCGGCTGGTGGCCAACCTGCCGGCGCACTACGCGAAGCGCGCCGTGGTGAGTCGGTTGCGGGCAGAACCGGACCCGACGTTGCGAGCCGAAGCCACGGGTTACCTGCACGGGATCCAGCAGCTCGCTCGCACCCTTCGGCTGCCGAGCGGTGTCGGGCCGGGTCGCCGTTCCGGCAGGGCGTTTCTCGCGAAGAACCCCTTTCCACACCCCCGGACAGAGGGCTTCTACTTCCGCGAGAAGATGCGAGCCATCCACCGAGTGGCGCCACATGACGACGTGCGGACCGCGCTCGAGGTCGGCGGCGGGGGTAGCGGCCTCACCCGGGCGCTGTTCCCGAAGGCCCACGTGGTGTCCATGGACCTGGAGACCGACAGCAGGTGGCTGCAGCCAAACGGACCCAGCGGCTTCGTCGCCGCCGATGCCCGACGCCTTCCGTTCGGTGACCAGGTCTTCGACTGCGTCACATTCTTCGACGTGCTCGAGCACGTCGAAGAGGATGGACTCGCGGTGCAGGAGGCCATGCGCGTGCTTCGCCCCGGTGGGTCCTTGCTCGTCACTGCCCCCAACGCGTCCTGGAGGTTTCCGTTCCACTCACGGCTGCGAGCGGTGTGCCCGACCGACACCGAGGTCATGGCGGAATGGGGTCATGTCCGGCGCGGCTACGCGGACGAGGACCTCGAGCGGCTCGTGGGGCTCCCCGCTGTCGACCGGGCAACATTCCTCAACCCCGTGACCGTCATCAGCCACGACCTCGGCTTCTCGCATCTGCCGGGGCGCGTCCGGCGCACTCTCATCGCGGCATTGAAGCCGGTGGTTCTCCCGGCGTACCTGGTGCACCGGCCGCACTGGCGAGGTACCGAGACCGCCTGGTGGTGGCGCAAGCCGTTAGGTCCGGACTAGTCGCGCAGAGCGGCCAGCCACGCCTCGCTCTCGGCCCGCCAGGCGGGTTCAAGACGACGACCTGCACGCTTGTCTCTGAGGTGCTGCACCCCAGGCCAGACCGCCGCCAGCATCACCATGAGGAGTGCCCGTGCTCGTCGCCCGTCGAGCCGACCGAGCTGCCAACGCAGGGCGATTGCCGATCGACGATCGCCTGCGCGGAGGGCCCAACACGCGAGGTAGCCGAGCCACGGCTCCTCGAGGACGGTGAGCCCGCGAGCTGCGCGCTGATCGGCGTACTTGCGCTCCATCTGACGAAACTCCGCCATCGCCCGCGGGGCATCGTGAGCCATGCTGCCCACGTGCACGTAGTAGCCCAGGAGAGGACGCTCGACGACCGCGAGCGACGACTCAAGACCCAGCCTCGTGTAGAGATCCCAGTCAGCGAGGATGCTGAAAGCGGGGTCGAAGCCGCCGACCGCACGGACCAGCTCAGTCCTGGCAACGACGTTGCTTGCTCCGCCCGGAACGACGTTGCGCTGCAACCCCTCGTCCGCGACGTCTCCTGAGGCCCAGGTCCGCTCGGGGCGCCCAGGCCTCAGAGCCTCGTCGACGACGACGGCTCCCGAGCAGGACCAGCCGTGGAGCGCACCCATCGCCTCCACCTGGCGAGCCAGCTTGTCAGGAGCCCAGACATCATCGTCATCGAGGTAGGCGACGAAGGACCCCGTCGCGAGCGCCGTTCCCGTGTTGCGTGCCGTAGCCACGCCCTGCGCGGTCTCGTGACTCACGACCAGAAGTCGTGGGTCGCCGATCCCCGCGAGGAACTGCTCCGTGTCGTCGGTGCAGCCGTCGCACACGACGATGACCTGCACCGTCACGCCTCGCTGCGCCAAGGCGCAGGCCAGGGCACGGGACAGGAGGCTCCTTCGGTTGCGCGTCGGAATGACGACGCTGACGTCGACGACGGCAGGGCCGAGCTGCTTGTCTGCTGACGTCAAGAACGACCTTCCTGGCAGTGACGCGAATCGGGTACGTCAAGGTTTGCATCCTGCACGCCCAAGCAAACCAGGCTCAGCTGCGGTGCCCGGCGGCAGCGACCGCTCGCAGGAAGGCGACGTAGGAGGGCTTGGGGCTCCCGTCGTAACGGGTGAGTCCGAAGAAGTTCTCCCGATCCTTGCGGTCGGTGCCGCGGTCCCGCAGCTGGTAGACGATCATCGGGCCGGCCCACGAGTAGGTGGACCACAGCGAGACGGCCCTCGTGATGGTCGAGGCTTGCGCCGGCTCGCTCAGGCCGCCCTGCCCCATCAGGTCCGTGTGAGCGCCCATCTCGGTGGCCCAGATGCGCTTGGAGCCGTCGCCGTGACTCGCCATCAGGCTCCTGGCGCTGGTCCGAGGGCCGTACATCTGGTACCAGGCGTTCCCCGGGTCAGCCGTACCCGGAAGCGCGGGATAGCAGTACGGATGCCACCCCAGCGCGTCGAATGCGCCCGCCGCCCCTGCTCGGTACATCGTCGACACGAAGTCGAGCGGCGCAACGGTGGACCATCCCCGGCCGCGTGCCGTGGCCGCCGGGGCGAGGCCGCCTGTCACCACCGTCATGCTCGGTGCAACCGCCTTGATCCGCGAGTAGCTCGCCTTCAGCATCGCCGCGTAGTGAGTGGGGTCGGGGGCAGGCTTGTAGAACACCGAGCTGTTGGGCTCGTTCCAGAGCTCCAAGGCAGCGATCCGGCCCGCGTAGCGCCTGGCAGCTGCGGCGGCGAAGGCCGCGTACGTCCTTGGGTCCCGAGGCGCACACGTCAGTTGCGCGCAGCCAGCCGCCCGCGCCCAACCGGGTGCGGTCGTGATCACTGCGAGAGGCCTCAACCCGTGAGCCACCAGGGCAGAGACCAGGCGGTCGTAGGGAGCCCAGTCGTAGCTGGCCGGGCCATCACGCTGGACCGTCCCCCAGATGACCTGGAAGCGAGCCCACGTGACCCCCGTCGCGCGATAGGCCGCGAGTCTCCCGGCCAGGGCGGGTGCGGAGAGGTACTGCAGGTCCTCGAAGAGACCGAAGGCCGGCCGGCTCGCGAGGACCGACGCGTCGCTCCGAGATGACAGGCGGGTCGCCGGCGAGGCAGAAGGCCGAGATGCTGGCGCTCCGAGCACGGCTGAAGCGGCGAGCGCGAGGCAGAGCATCGCGGCTCTCCGAGAGGGCATGGCCGCAAGATCGGTCACAGACCGTAGGCGCTTGACATGCCTGCAGTGAAGAAACCCCTTGCCTTGCGCGCCAAACAGGCCATCTAGGGGTGACTCGCACCACTTTGGGTGTTTTCGCGCCCTTTGCCGAGGGACAATCTCGCGGGTGGTACCCAGTGTCATCTCCTCGTGTCGTCCTCCGGGAACCGAGGCCCTCAGCTCTGCCAGCGAGGGCCCGTTGACGGTGGTGATCGTCAGCTACCAGTGCTGCCCGTCCCTGCTTCGTTGTCTCGCGAGCCTCCGGCGCCAGGTCGGCGCCCCCGAGATGCGCATCGTCGTGGTCGACAACGCATCCCGGGACGGCACCGTCGCGACGGTACGACAGACGCACCCCGACGTGACTGTCATCCCCAACTCGCGGAACGTGGGATTCGGCGCGGCCACGAACCAGGGCCTGGCCCTGGCGGATGAAGGCCCCGTTCTCGTCCTCAACCCGGACACCGAAGTCCCACCCACAGCTCTGGCCCAATGCCTTGCACGGCTCGACGAGCTGCCGGCCGTCGGAGTCCTGGGGTGCAAGCTCGTGCGCGCAGATGGCACCGTCGATCGGGCGTCACGACGCAACGTGCCGACCCCACGCAACAGCCTTGCCTACATCTTTCGCCTGGATCGCGTTCGTGGCCCTCGCCAGGACAGCTACAACCCGCCTGCCGAGCTCTACGACATCGAAGGGGAGGCGGGAGCTCTCTGCGGCGCTTTCATGCTCGTGCGCCGCGAGGCGCTCGACGAGGTGAAGGGGTTCGACGAAGACTTCTGGATGTACGGCGAGGACCTGGACTGGAGCATCCGCTTCCGTGAGGCCGGATGGGGCGTCCACTATCTCCCCACGGTGTCGGTGCTGCACCTCAAGGGGGGCAGCAGCGGCGCCACGAGGTCGTTGCGGGTGACGTACGAGTTCTCCCGCGCCATGTGGGTCTTCTTCGACAAGCATCGCCCGCCTTCCACGTCTCCGCTGCTCCTGGCGCTCGTGCGCGCGGGCATCGTGCTGCACTTGGTCGTCAACGCGACCCGCTCGCTCATCGTCCGTCAGGTCCTCGCGCGCGCGCGAGCGGTCCGATGACGGCGGGCATCAGGCGACCGCTGTCCCTGCTCGTGGTCGAGCCATCACCGTGGCGTGAGCTGTTCGATCTCACCGACAACCCGCGTGTCGTCATCACGGTGACGCCGCTGGCTCGGTTGCTGTCCGCCGCCGCCGAGCTCAGACCGGATCTGGTCCTGCTCCCAGGCCTGCCCCACGCAAGGCGTGAGCAGCGCCGTCTGCGGCTTCGCGGGACGCGGTCGGTGCGGCCGGGTGACCTGCCGGAGGCGGCGGGTGATCCCGTCGCAGCCCTGGCGGTCCTCGCCGCTCGTCCGGGGGCAGGGCTCAGCAGTGGTCCGCCTGTCTCGGTGGTCGCGACCGTGCTCGACGAACGACATGGAGTCGACGACCTGGTGGCCAAGGTGGCAGAGCAGCTCGGTGCTGATGACGAACTCGTGGTCGTGGACGGCGGCTCCTCGGACGGCACCTTCGAGCGCCTGCAGGAGCTCGCCTCGACGCGCAGCTGGCTGCGGGCGGTGTCGGCGCCCGGCACCAACATCTCCGCCGGCCGCAACGTGGGCATCGCCAACGCACGCAACAGCGTGATCGCTACGACCGACGCCGGCTGCGTGCCGGGGTCCGATTGGCTGGAGAGCTTGCGGCTTCCGTTCGCCGAAGCGGACCCGCCCGGCCTAGTTGCGGGAGTGCCCAAGGTTGCGGCACGCAACGCGCTAGAGCGCGCTCAGGCACATGCGTGCTACCCCGATCCCGACGAGCTGGTCCACCCTGGTGCCTTCGTCCGCGCCTACACCAGCGTCCTGGGGCTCGGCTTCGATCCCCGCGTGCCCTTCGCCCGCAGCATCAGCTTCACGAAGGAGGCGTGGGAGCTCGCCGGCGGCTTTCCCGAGCGGCTCGGCTGGGTCGAGGACGGCGTCTTCGGGAGATCCGTCGCGGAACACCTGCCCTGTGTCGCGACGCAACACGCGCTCGTCACGTGGCATCAGCGCGGTTCGCTGAGCCAGACCTTCGCTATGTACCGGAACTACGGCATCGGCGCGGCGCAGAGCGGGGACGCGACACTCGCCGGCCGCGATGTCGCTCGCGTCGTGGCCTACCTGGCCGCCGCCGGCGTCCTGGTGATCGGCCGCTCTCGTGCGACGATCCCACTCCTCGCCGCGGGCCTCGGTTACATGTCCCTGCCGGCAGCACGGGCCTTCCGGCATCGCGCCGGACCGGCGACCATCGCCCTGATCCCGCTGGCCATGGCCACCAAGGACTGGGGCAAGGTTTCCGGCTTGATCGCAGCCAGACGAGACCGGTGGCAGCCGTGAACAGGCCGCTGCGGATCGCCTTCGTCACCTCCCACCTGGGCACGGGAGGCGCCGAGCGGCACATCAGCATGCTCGCTCCAGCTCTGGCATCTGCCGGTGAGGCGCCGTCAGTGACCTGCATCGAGTACGAGGGCCACTTCGGGGCCCATCTTCGGCGAGCAGGCGTTCCGGTGACCGACTTGGCCTTCGCGGGTTCCTGGAAGCGACACCCCCTCGGCGCGATCCGGCAGCTCCGGCGTCACCTGATCGCGACGGCCCCCGACGTCGTCATGACGAACGGCTTCAGCGCCGAGGTTCTCAGCCGGCAGGCCCTGCGAGGCTCACCCCGCGTGAAGCTCGTGGAGTGGAAGCACAACTGCGGTCACCTCGGTCACTACGGAGCGCGTGATCGATGGGCCGAGCGGCTGCCGGGAGCTCGCGTTGATCGCTACCTGGCCGTGTCACACGGTCAGCTGCCCTACCTCCGCGACGAGTTGCGGCTCGATCCCCGACGCACGCACGTCGTGCACAACTCGGTGCCTGCCCCTGCCACCCGCAGCACGGTGGCGCAGGCCATGCGCGAGGAGCTGGGCCTGTCTCAGGGGGATGTCGTACTGGCGTGCGTCGCAGCGCTCCGCGTCGAGAAGGACCATGTCAGCCTCCTGCACGCCTTCGCGCGTGTTCATCGGAACTGCCCGGGGAGCGTTCTGCTGCTCGTCGGCGACGGTCCACAGCGAGCCAACCTGGAACGACTGACCGATGCTCTTGGCGTGACCGAGAGCGTGCGATTCCTGGGTGTGCGGGACGACGTCGCCGATCTCTTGGCAGCAGCAGACCTCGTGGTCCTCGCATCCACCACGATCGAGAACTTGCCGTTCGCGGTCCTGGAAGCGATGGCCGTGAGCACCCCCGCGGTGTGCACCGCTGTGGGTGGGCTCCCCGAGCTCATCGACGACGGCGTGACGGGCCGCCTGGTGCCCCCGGGCGCGCCAGACCTCATGGCCACCTGCCTGCAGCAACTGGTCGAGGACGCAGAGCTCCGGGCAAGGATGGGTGCGGCTGCAAGGACCCGACTGATCGAGCGGTTTCCCTTCGAGCGGATGGTGGATCGAGTGCGCAACCACGTGCGAGAACTCGTCGACGAGGACCGAAGCGCGGTCCGATCATGACGCGCCGCGGTCGGCATAGCGTGCTCTCCTGGCTGCTGCGCCTCGTGGTGCTCCTGGCCCTGGTCGCGCTCGGTGGGGCGGCTGGCTCCGTTGCTTACCGGCAGCAGACCACCGACTACACGTCGACGTCACAGGTGCTCCTCGAGCCGAGGGACTACTCCCAGCTGGTGCTCGGCCAGTCCTTCGCCGGGACAGACCCTGCCCGCCAGGTCACCACGGCGCGCGTCGCGGCACAGTCCCTGTCCTTCGAGGGCAAGGTTGCCAGTGCTGCCGGCAGGACCCCGCAGCAGGTGCACGCCGACCTTGTCGTGACGGTCATCGACGGAGCGAACGTCCTTCAGTTCGAAGCGCACGGCGCAAGCGCAAGCGCGAGTCGCGAGCTTGCCTCCACAGCGGCACGGAGCTTCCCTCCCTACTACGAGAGCGTCCTGCTCGATGGACTGGGTGCCGCCGCGGGCGCTGCCGACCCTGACATCGCGCGCAAGGTCGCCCTGTCCCAGGCCTACGAGAGAGCCAATCCGTCGGTCAAACTGCTGTCGGACGCCAGTCGACCGTCGCGCGTCACGCGCGACCTACGGACCTGCGTGGCACTAGGAGGCGCAGCGGGCCTCGTGGTGTGGTTCGTGCTCCTCGCCTGGCTGCTGCGCGGCCGGAACGACAACCTGAACTCAAACGCCGCCCCCTCGAGCTCAGAGCCGTACCCCGCCCGGAGGGAATCGCCAGGCTCCGGGAGCTGGAGTCGCGAGGCCGGGGCCCAACCCGGTCTGAACGAGCCGGACGGGACGTGACGTCGGCGGCGCCGAAGCCCGTCGCCAATGGAGTCGGGCTCATCGCCGCAGCACTCAGCACAGCTGTTCTTGCCGTTGCGGCGACGAAGCTGCCTCACGGCGCACTCGTACCGTGGGGCACCCTCGTTCTCGTTCTCGCCGTCGCGGCGGTCGCTCGCTGGCCCCAGGCCCTAGCGCCGCTCATCGTCGTCGGGTTCAGCGTTCAGCCCTATCTGAAGTTCAACATCAGCACCTTCTTCGGTCCGGCAAAGGATGCCGTCGTCGTCCTGGGCGTGGTCGGCACGGCGGCCGGCGTCGTTCTGCATCGCAAGCGCTTCTCGCCCGACCGTCGACTCGTCGTCCTCCTCGCCGGCTTCTTGCTCGTCTACCTCGTCAATCCCGGAGGGGGGCACGGTGCCGGCTGGGCCTTCATGACACGGCTGGTGGTCGAGGGCCTGTTGCTCTTCCTCGTCGGTTACGGGTCGGCTGACGGGCCCGCCAGCTGGCGCTGGGCGGCCGGGTCTGCTGTGGCCGTAGGGCTTCTCGAGACTGCAGTCGGTGTGTGGCAGCAGCACGTCGGCCTGAAGGCTCTGGTGGAGCAGTACGGGTACGCCTACGGTCAGCAGGTCCGTGCCACCAGCGGGGGGCAGCTCCGAAGCTTCGGGACCTTGGACGACCCGTTCAACTACGCAGCTATCGTCCTGCTCGGGCTCGTGTGCGCCCAACACGTCTTGGCTCGTCCAGCGATGCGACGCCTGGTCACCGCCTGCCTGGCTGTCGGCGTTTTCGTGTCGTTCGACCGCACCGCCTTTGTGCTCGTCGCGCTCTTCGTCCTCCTGCAGCTCGGTCGCCGTCACCGTGCCTCGGCCATATGCCTGGGCCTCGCACTGGCCGTGGCTGGCGTGGCAGTGCTCGCGACTCGTCCACCAGATGGTCGGCCCACCGTCGTCGCGGTGGATGATCCCAGCGTCCCGAACACGTTCCTGCTGAGCCTCAACGGTCGCACGACGACCTGGTTCCAAGTCGTGCGCAACCCCAGCGATCTGTTCTTCGGGCGAGGCACCGGAGCCATCGGCGCCGGCGCGGCGCGAGCTGGCCAGCCTGGAGTCGCCAGCGTTCAGCGATACCAGCCGGGTGTCGCCCCTCCCGTCGCCCGCAACATCGGGCTGACCAGCTTGGACAGCTCTTACGTGCAGACCCTCGCGGATGTGGGGCTCGCCGGATTGCTCGTTCTGCTGGCTCTGCTCGCCCGAACGGTCGCCCTCCTACGTGGCCGCTCCCGCAGCTCCGGTCGGGTGACGACTGCGACACTGTGGGTCGTCTTGCTCCTGCTCGCGGACGGCGTGACCAGGACGTCTCTCTTCGCCTTTCCATTCGGGTTCATGGCCCTCTACATGATCGGCTGCGGCCTCGCCCAGGCTCGGCAGGTGGCGGTTCCGGCGATACCTGAGATCCCCTAGGGCTCGACTCCGGGTTCAACCCTGATGACGACGCTCCCCCGGCAGTGCGAGGGTGTCGCGCATGACACCTCCTCCCGCCCTCGCGGTGCGCGCCTCGGACGTCCGCAAGTCCTACGGCAAGGACGAGACCGCCGTC
>Ga0070658_10001670_pt1 | contig 18720 bp, 16 predicted proteins | sample KBSC13metaG_FD_64664 | JGI IMG/M metagenome (GOLD analysis project Ga0070658, IMG submission 64664) | Corn rhizosphere microbial communities from Kellogg Biological Station, Michigan, USA - KBS C1-3 metaG | ecosystem: Host-associated > Plants > Roots > Rhizosphere > Soil ...
GCCGTATTTCGTTTTCTCGTGCAGGGCGACAGGCTTTGTGTCCCCGCGCCGGCGTGCGGCGGCGGTCTCCACGCGAAATTTGCCACCCGCGAGTTTCTCAACGGTCTCTATCGGAGCATTCAGCCGAACCTCCACACCCTTCTCCTGCAGTATTTCGGCAAATCTCTCCAGCACCCGCGCATAGCCGCCGCGAACGTAGCCAAACATCTCTTTCTTGAGCCCCGACTTACGGGCTGCGTACATCCTCTGGATCGTCGCCCATATGAATGCAGCAGATGTGTTTTTGTAGGCGTCACCGAGCTTGGCCATCAGTAGTGGCTTCCAGATCTTGTCGAATGTCTTGCGGCCGGAGAGACGGGTCAACCATTTTTCTACACTGAGCTTTTCGAGAGCCTTCCAATCCGAAACTCTCGACGCGTAAAAGATAGTGAAACCCAGCCTCAGTTTGCTGATCAGGTCAAGAGCAGGGAACCGGAGAAACTCCATCGTGTCGGACATCGAGACGAGCCGCCCGTCAGTGTAAAAGCCCGTCTTTGTCTCGACCCATCGAAATTCATCCGCGAGGCCAAGGTCGGCGATCAGCTTCCTCGTGTGCGAATCACTCGCGAGCGTCACGTGATAGTGCTTGTCCCACACGACATCTCCGATCTGCCAGGCCGATGCTAAGCCGCCGATCTCAGGAGCAGCCTCAAAGACGGTGATGTCGTGACCTTGCTCCGACAGACGGAGAGCGAGCGTCATGCCGAGGAACCCGGACCCGACGATAGCGATCTTGTCTTTTTTATCTACAGAGGACACAGAGATGATCCAAACTGCTTATGCCGCCGCCAGCTCGAAATTTGCCTCGGTAACTTCCGTCTTCTCTGCGGCTAACCCCTCTGTCACAACACGATCGCGGATCAGATACTCAAGTCCGCACTCGCAGGCGTACTGGCCGCTATCTCCGTCTGCAAACTTGTGAAACAGCAGCCCGCATTTGCAGACGGCACCGATGGAGCGAGCCGGCGAACCGAGTACGAGGTGAAAGTCAGGAACCGACTTCGTAACGACCGAGCCCATCCCAACCATCGCCCAGCGGCCGATCTCGAGATCGTTGCCGATGATGCAGCCCGCCCCGATGGTCGAGCCTTCCCGCACCAGCGTCGGGAGCGTGTGCTCGTCGGGTTCGCTGGGCCTTAGCGACTTGAGATCAGGAAATGTCGCCCGTGGAAATCGGTCATTGGTAAACGTCGTGGACGCAGAGATCATCACCCCGTCCTCGATCGTGACCGCCGCGCAGATATAGACCATCGCGTTGATCTTGACGCGGTTGCCGATCTTCACGTCATAAGCGATGTAGCTTTTCTCGCCGACTATACATTCCTCACCGAGTGAGGCTCCGTGACGGACATGAACGTTGTCCCAAATGCTCGTGCCTTCGCCAAACGAGACGCCGTCCTCGATGATCGCTGTTGGGTGGATCCTGATCATAATCTTACTGACCTGCCGATTGCTCTAAAGTTGCTGGAATAAAGTCCTAAAGCCCTTGGGTTTTCCGTTTTTGTGAGGACAAAAGTACGTAGGGCAAATGAAAAAGCCGCTTCCGAGATCAACTCTCCTCAGCGGCCTCTCGCGTTCTTGTCAGCAGCTACTTTGCGGCTAGAGCCTTTTCTATCACGGGCTGCCAGAGGTTCTGATTCATGGACTTGTACGCGGCCTCGATCACCTGGACCGACGCGAGAGCGTCCGCAGGCTTGATGAAGAGTTCTTCTTTGCCACGCAGAGCGTTCGCAAAGTTTTCGACCTTTCCTTTAAAGGACGCCACCTTGTCATAGCCCTTTCCAAACACGGTCCAATCGGGGCTTGAATTGACCTTGTATTTCGATTCTCGCCAGCCGATGTGCAGGGTGCCGTTAGAACCGTATATCGAGATGAAGTTAGGCATCTCTTTGTTGATGCCCCACGTCAGATCGACGCTCGCGGTCACGTTGCCCTTGGTCTTGGCAAACATCTTCACGTTCTCATCCACCGACAGGCCCTGCGTTCCGCCTGCATCCACTACCAGCACCGAATCGATACCCCCGAGGAAGTAACGAATGATGTCGACCGAATGCGTGCCGTTGTCGATGAGGACGCCGCCGCCGGAGAGCTCGGCCTGCGAATTCCACCGCTTGGACATATCGACCTTGGCGGTGAACGCATTCTCAAACTGCAGCACATCGCCCAACATCCCGGACGCGAGAATGCCTTTAGCCTTTATCACGTCCTCGCAATAGCGGAACTTCGAGGCCATGGTGAAGAGAACTTTGTTCTTCTCCGCCGCGGCGACCATTCTCTCTGCATCCGCAACATTAGTGGTTAGAGGCTTCTCACATAGCACCGGTATTCCGAGGTCCATAAAGAAGCAGGCGATCTCGGGGTGCGTTGCCGGGGGCGTAGCGACGATCAGTGCGTCCAGCTGCAGATCCGCAAGCTCCTTATAGTCACCGTAAGCCTTGCCGCCGACGATCTCCGCCAAGGCGACCGCAGCCTCAGGCCGCACATCCGCGACAGCGACGAGGTCGCAGCAGGTGCTCTCGTTAAAAGCCTGTGCGTACGCCTGGGCGATACCACCCGCTCCTACTAATCCAAACTTCAATTTGCTCATATAGATATGCGAACAGGATGGACAGGACCATAAGGATAAGGATCTACCCTTTTGATCCTGTCCATCCTGTTGAGTCTTACTTCCTGAGTCTCGATGCTGCGATGCGGACGTTATCCGCGATGTAGCGGACGTGCTCCTCGGTGTACTTCTCGTTCCAGGGCAGGACGAGTACGTCATTGAGGGCTTTAGCCGTCATCGGGTAGTTGGCCATCTCGTAATCAACCGCTCCCTCGCGTGCGAGGTTGAACGGGAACTGCGAGTCGCCCAGCGTGTTCTTTTCTTGGAAGACCTGGCACATGAATGCCGGCTTGACGATGTAGCGAGGTGCCGAGAAGATGTTCTTCTCCTTCAGCAGGTTCGCCAGAGCAGGCGAGCCCCCCTCGATCTTGCTGTCATCCACGGTCAGGCAATATTTCCAGTAAACATGCGTGTTGCCTTCAGCGATCTGCGGCAGCTCGATCCCGTCGATGCCCTGCAGCAGCTCGGTCAGCATGGCAGCTGTCTTTTGGCGGCTGGCTACGCACTCTTCGAGTTTCTCGAGCTGGCCTAGCGCGACAGCGGCCTGCAGCTCGCTGATGCGGTAGTTCAGTGCCATGAAGTAGTGGTCCGCATTCGCGTCGCCATAGCCCCACGCCTTGTTGATGTAGAGGAACATATGCCGGGCGATCTTCTCATCGTTCGTCACGACCATTCCGCCCTCACCCGTCGTCATATGCTTGCCCTGCTGTAGTGAGAAGCAGCCGATGTCGCCGACGGTTCCAGCAAAGCTCTCACCCGCCTTCGCAAGAAAGGTCTGGGCCGAGTCCTCGATCACCGGCAGATTCCTCTCGCGTGCCAGCTCCATGATCGGACCCATCTCGCAGGGATTTCCGAACAGGTGTGTCACGATGATCGCCTTTGTTCTATCCGAGATCTTTGCCTTGATCGTCTCAGCCGTTACGTTGAGCGTCTTTGGGTCAACCTCTGCAAACACGGGAACCACGCCGCGGTACATCAGCGGGGTCAGAGCGCCCATGTCCGTGATCGAGGTCGTGATGATCTCGTCACCCGGATTGGGGTTCACGGTCGCCACCGCGATGTGGATCGCGGCAGAGCCTGATGTACATGCGTATGCGTACTTTGCACCAAATTTCTCGGCAAACTTCTGTTCCAGCATTTTACCGAACTTACCTTTGGTGGTTGTCAGCGTGCCCGAGCGGAGCGCCTCGGTCACGTATGCGATCTCCTCTTCGCCGAAAGTGCGTCCGGAGATGTCCTGATCGGACGGCAGCATCATGAGCCGTTCCGCTTGTGCTACTGGTGTCATAGAATTGATTTGTTAGTCCGTTGAAGTATTAGAAACTTGTAGTTTCTCTGCTGGCATAGAAGCTTGAATCGCCGGCGAATTCCCGAAGAAGCGCATTTTTGCTAAACGAACTAGCAGCTTGAGGTGTCCGGCAACGGTCTTGGCGGTCTTCATCTTGGATAGGCCAAATAGCCGAACTTCGAGCACGGCAGGGAATTCGACGATCTCGCCGCCTGCAATATCAACTCGTCCCAGCATCTCAGCGACACCCAGGAAGCCGGTCTCGTCGATCTCCATATCCGCAAATGCCGAGCGCCGGTAAACTCGGAAACAGCTCGTATAGGTATCCAGTTTTGAACGCAGGACGCGGCGGTATAGGAATGACGCACCTTTGGAGAGGAACAGCCGCCAACCCGGCACATTCCTCACACCGCCATCCTTGTGATACGGGGATGCCGTTACCAGCTGAACGTCTCCCGTCAGGAGCGGCAGCATTCGGAGCAGTTCATGCGGGTCGTACGTGCAGTCACAGTCCATCGAGCAGACGACCTCAGTCCTCGCCGATCTGATCCCCGACAGCACGCCCGCGGCCACACCCCAGTTCCGCTTGTGAGCGATGATGCGGACGTTGTCCCACTCGGCAAAGAGTGTCTCGAGCAACTCAAGCGTCTCGTCTTTGCTCTTGTCGTCGACAAATATGAAGTTCGTTGAGTACCCGCCTTGTGCGAGTCTCGTCTCGACGGACCTGAGCGTGTTTGCCAGATACGGCAGCGCCTCGGCCTCGTTGTAGCAGGGGATCACGACGGTGACCGCCGTTTTCGGGCTGAGATCAGCCGCACTGACCTCGACGGGTGACGCATGCGGTAATGATCCTCGGCTTTGCTCCGCGGGCGCGAAGGCGGCCTTGATACCCAGGTGATCCGCGATACCGACGTTATCGTAGAGTGCGAGGTTCTCGTGCAGTATCCACTCCATCTTGTCGAGTTTCCGATAGTGCCTCAGCCGCGTCATTTGCGACGCGGCAGAGATCCTTGGCTGCTCGGGATCGAGCTCCCAGACATGAAAATAAAAGGGAAAAGGCTGCTCTTCGCGTCGGCTCCAATTCCTAACCGCTTTCCGCATGAGCGTGTATGGGAACTGGCGTATATAGTTGCCGCCCGATATCGGCAGGACGCCAACGGCCAGATCAAGCGTCGCATATGGGAACTCCCATATATGCCCGGCGTCGGTCTCCGCTCTAAAGGCTGCTCGTCGCGGCTTTGCCGTCTGGCCGTTGGGCATAAAGGAGGCGTCATAGGCATAGCCTTCCTTCCCCAGCACATCTAGCACCCAGTCATCCTTTCCAAATTCCAGCTTCTCTGCGGCACGATATCCCTGCGGACTTTGGCCGATCGCGGCCTCGATAGCCTTGGCGGAGCGGCGCACGTCCTCTCGAAATTCGTCTGAGGTGAGATTATTCAATCCGCGGTGATAAAACCCGCGACTCGCTACCTCGTGCCCCCGACGAGCGATCTCCCGGAGCAGGTCCGGGCTTTGCTCGGCGATCCAGCCCAGGACAAAGAACGTGGCCTTGGCGTTGTAGCGGTCCAACAGGTCGAGAGCCTTGAGAGTGTTTTGCTCGTACCGGGGTTCAAAATTTTGCCAGTTCCGCTGTTGTATCAGCTTCTCAAAAGCACCGACGTGGAAATAGTCCTCTACCAGAACGGTGAGAAGGTGGCGTCCGGCTTTGTTATCGGGTGTCATCAGAGAGATGCGTTAAGCAGCTATCTTTTCAGCTCTTGCAGTACCTGAATGGCCGAGCCTTTGCTCAAGTGCGGCTACGATACGCTCTGCGGCACGGCCGTCGCCAAAGGGATTCTGGACCTCGCTTACCTGCCGGATCCATGTATCGGCCGCGTAGTTCTCCTCCAGAGCTCGAGCTAATTCCGCGGGATCTCCGCCGACCAGTTTTGCGACGCCCGCGGCTATCGCCTCCGGCCTCTCAGTGTTCTCGCGGATGACGAGGAGCGGCTTGCCGAGGCTCGGTGCCTCCTCTTGCACACCACCCGAGTCCGAGACGATCAGCCATGAAGACCGTATGAGGGCTAGAAAGTCTGAATAGTCGAGTGGCTCCAGCAGATGGATCCCATCAGCTTGCCCGAGCATCTCCGACGCGGCCGCTCTTACATTGGGATTCGGGTGAACGGGGAATATCAGGCAAACGTCTGGATGCCGCTCGATGAAGTCCCTAAGTGTCGTCAGATTGCCGGACATCGCGGTCCCAAAACTCTCCCGGCGATGTGTTGTTAGCAGGATCCTTTTCTTTCCATTGGTGCTATCGATGAGCTTTTGGGTCTTAACACTCGGCTTGAGTCGCCTGAGCATCGAGTGCAGCGAGTCTACGACGGGGTTTCCGGTCACGAATATGCTCTCAGAGGCTACGTTCTCGGTAGCCAGGTTCTCGCGGTTCGTTTCAGTTGCTGCAAAGTGAAACGAGGCGATCTGCGAGATAAGGCGGCGGTTCATCTCCTCGGGGAAAGGCGACGTCGGGTCGCCTGACCGCAGGCCCGCCTCGACATGTCCCACCGGTATCTTTCTATTGAACCCGGCGAGAGCGCCGGCTAAAGCGGTTGTCGTGTCGCCCTGAACGACGATGGCGTCGGGAGATTCGTCCGCAAGTATCGCGTCCAGTTTTGCGACGACCCGAGCACATACATCGTTCGGGGACTGGTTCTTCTTCATCACCCCCAGGTCACGGTCGACCCTGATCTCCAGTGACCGCACAAAAGGAGCAAGGATCTGTTTGTGCTGGCCTGAGGAGACGACGAGCGTCTCGAAACCGCGCGCCTTGAGCTCGTGAATGACGGGCGCGAGCTTGATCGCCTCAGGCCGTGTGCCAAATAGCACGAGCACCTTGGCTCTGCGGTGGGGAGTCTTCGGCAGGGCAACTACTGTTCGCTTTGCGTGACTGTCGTGCATGATCTTTCGGCCTTTTGGCGACAAGCCTCAAAGCGATAGAAATGCACAAAGGCGTGGGTGTTCCTGTTTGCTGAGCAAATGAAAAGGACGGCCATAGCCGTCCATTCATCAAAAGGTATGCCGTGCCTTCTTACGCCTCCGGCGGTCCGGAGCACGTTGAGCCCATCAACGCCGGCTGTTTCGTCGAGATTATCGGGAAGTTTGCCGCCTCGGCATTCTTCTCCAGCCAGTCAGAATACTCAGGCGGGATCGACATATCGGAGAATATCGCCTCAACCGGGCACTCAGGCAGACACGCGTCGCAGTCGATACAGGTGTCGGGATTGATCAGCAGGCGGTCGGGTGTCTCGTGAAAAGCCTCAACAGGGCAAACCGCAGCGCAGTCCGTATATTTGCAATCGACGCACGGCGTCGTTGTCACGTAGGTCATAGTATTGAGCCTAACTCGATGGACCCGTATGTGCTAACGGGTGCAAAAAGGCAAATTAAAACCGTAATATCCCGACCCCATCTTGTCAACCGAAGTTAGGGTAGTGATAAACTCGTCTCATCAGAAACTGATCATTAGCGTGATAAAACGCATCGGAGGGCATGACAAATACCAAAGCTGAACGTGAACTCGCGTTTGATTTCCTGCGCGTAACTGAGGCGGCCGCCATTGAGTCGGCTAAGACCATGGGTCAGGGCGATCGCAAGCACAGTGACCATGTGGCGGTCGAGGCAATGCGCGAATCGATGGACTCCGTCCCGATGCGCGGCCGCATCGTCATTGGTGAGGGCGAGCGCGACGAGGCGCCGATGCTTTACATTGGCGAGGAGGTCGGCGGCGGCGAGTTTCCCGACGATGCCCGCCGCGAATTTCCCGAGGTGGATATCGCTGTCGATCCGCTCGAGGGCACCAATCTCTGCGCTCTCGGGGCCAACAACGCTATCGCCGTACTCGCAGCTGCCGAGCGCGGCGGCCTGCTTAATGCCCCTGATATATATATGGACAAGATCGTCGTCGGCCCGTCCTGCAAAGGCGCCGTCGACATTGATGCACCAGTCGAGGAGAACCTCAAAAATATCGCCCGCCGCTTGGGTCGTGATATAGATGACCTAACGATCATTTGTCTCGACCGCGGCCGCCACAAGGAGCTCATCGACCGTGTCAGAGCAGCTGGGGCACGTATCCGCCTCATCTCGGACGGCGACCTCTCTGCTGGGATCTCCGCGGCCGTCGCCGGCACAAACATTCACGCCCTGATGGGCATCGGCGGCGCTCCTGAGGGCGTAATTACAGCCGCCGCGATGAAATGCCTCAACGGCGAGATCCAGGCAAAGCTCGTATTCGATCCTGATCGTCTTGGCGTCGACCGGTCTAAGGTGCCGCCGAAGGAGAAGGTTATGGCGCGCATGGCCGAGATGGGCATTTCTGATCCGGACAAGATCTACGACACCAACGACCTTGCCCCCGGCAAGCGCGTCATCTTTGCCGCGACGGGCGTCACCGACGGAGCACTGCTCCGGGGCGTACGATTCTTCGGCGCGGGCAAACGTACCCACTCGGTAGTCATGACCACCGACTCAAAGAGCATCCGCTTCGTCGACACCGTCCACGTCGAAGGCGGTCCCGACGCCGTGATCCGGTTCTGAGGCGATCGAACGACGTCTGAGAACAACTAAACAAGGGCCGCGGGTTCATCCGCGGCCTTTCGCATATGAGGAGATGATAGCCGTAAGACCTATGAACCGAAATCTATGACAGACACATTGGAGATTCTAAAGACGCCTAGCCTGATCCTCGACGCTGACAAAGTGAAGCAAAATGCTGATCGGCTCGCCGGAAGACTTCGGGCGGCGGGCATAGAGGTACCGACGGTGAGCATCGGCTCGACTCCGACGATCAATCACATCGATCACCTCGACGGCATAGACGAGGTGCGGCCCGGGAACTACATTTTCTTCGACGCTTATCAGGCGACGCTCGGCAGCTGCGACCTCACAGACTGTGCCCTCTCCGTGCTCGCTGCAGTAGTTCACCGTAACTACGAGCAAAAGAAAGTGATCGTCGACGCCGGAGCTATCGCTCTCTCTAAGGACCGCGGACCTGTCCACCTCGATTCGGGCTGCGGCTTCGGCAGAGTGCTCGATCTCGATGGCAATGACACCGGCCTGCGTGTTGCCGCCATGTCCCAGGAGCACGGCACTATACCAGTTGGCGACGACAAACTGCTGGATCGTCTCCCGGTCGGCACCCGCGTCCGCATCCTCGCAAACCACTCCTGCCTCACCGCCGCCCAATATGACCGGTACCACGTCATCAATGACGCTGGTAATGTCGTCGACGAGTGGCCGATACACCGCGGCTGGTGAGTAACGGCGACGAGTGATCGGTTATGAGAGAACAACAAGAGAGATAGGTGATGATGATTGTCCGTCCGATCCGCCTCTGCGTCTCGTCAGCGTCATGGGTAGACACGCTCCACTCATTCAGCCGTATTCCAAGCTACAATGATTGCGAGGAGATCGGGCTAGTCTGAAACGACACCTTATATTGGAGTTTCTTGACCGGTATGCCTGATACGACAAAACCTGTGGATACAAAACCGTACGTACTCGATTTTAGCCAGGTCGGAAATAGCGACGTCGCACTAGTTGGCGGCAAGAGCGCGAGCCTGGGTGAGCTTTTTAGGGAGCTGACGCAGCAGGGCGTCCGGGCGGTGGATGGCTTCTCGACGACGAGTCATGCGTACGAGACGCTGCTCGGAGCCACCGGGGTCAAGAATGAACTCCAAAAGCTGCTCAAGGGCCTTGATGTCAACGACCTCGACGAGTTGGCACGTGTCGGTGCCGCGGCGAGGCAGATGATACTCGACGCTCCATTTCCGCAGGAGATACAGGACGCAATACACGACTCGTACCGTCGTCTTGGCGACAGGATCGGGAAGAAGAGTTTTGAGGTAGCGGTCCGCTCCTCTGCGACCGCTGAGGATCTCCCGGACGCGAGCTTTGCAGGGCAGCAGGACACAATTCTTAACGTAAAAGGCGAAAAGGCCATCATCGATGCTTGCCACGAGTGCTACGCGTCCCTTTGGACGGATCGCGCGATCTCTTATAGAACGGCGAAGAAGTTCGACCACTTTGATGTCGCCCTCTCGATCGCCATTCAGCCGATGGTCCGCTCCGACATCGCCAGCTCCGGCGTGATGTTCACGCTGGACACCGAAAGCGGCTTTAGAGACGTCGTTGTTATCAACGGTGCTTGGGGCCTCGGTGAAGCGGTCGTGCAGGGCATGGCCACGCCCGACGAATGGATCGTCTTTAAGCCGACCCTGAAGCAGGGCTTTCGCCCGATCGTCACTCGAAAGCTTGGCGTCAAAGAAGTAAAGATGGTCTTCGCCGACGATGGTGCAGGTACTGAGGTCCGCGAGGTCGTTGCCACCCAGCGAAACCGCTTCTGCCTCGCGGGCTTTGAGGTGCTCCAGCTTGCTGATTGGGCCTGCAAGATCGAGGACCACTATTCCAAACTCGCGGGTCGCCACCAGCCCATGGACATCGAATGGGCAAAGGACGGCATAACAGGGGACCTCGTCATCCTCCAGGCCCGCCCGGAGACTATCCACGGGCAGACGACACATCAGAGCGTCATTGAGAAATACAAACTGACGGGCATTCACGGGACGCCGCTCTCGACCGGCGTGGCCGTCGGCGAAAAGATCGGTCAGGGCACCGCACACGTGCTCCTCGATTCATCCAAGCTAACATCTTTCAAACAAGGCGAGATCCTCGTCACGACGATGACGGACCCCGCGTGGGAGCCCATCATGAAACGCGCCTCAGCGATCGTCACTGAGCGCGGCGGCCGCACGTGCCATAGTGCGATCATCAGCCGAGAACTCGGTATCCCGTGTATAGTCGGCACCGGCGATGCCACGGAGAAGGTGAAGAACGGTTCGCCGATCACCGTCTCCTGTGCCGAGGGCGAACGCGGGAACGTCTACTACGGCAAGATCGACTACAAGGTCGAGAAGCATAAGATCTCCGACAAGGTCCGGCCCAAGACCGCAATTATGATGAATGTCGGTGACCCCGACAACGCATTCAGCGTCTCCAGAATGCCGAATGACGGCGTCGGCCTGGCCCGGCTGGAGTTCATCATCAACAACCACATCGGCATTCACCCGATGGCTCTTGTTAACTATCCCAACCTCAAACGCCAGGCAGATATCGACACCATCGCCGATCGGATAAAAGAAGAGGACCCGAAGGAATTCTTTGTCCGTTCACTATCGGAGGGGATAGCCCGCATAGCCTGTGCATTCTATCCAAAGCCTGTGATCGTCCGAATGTCGGACTTCAAGTCAAACGAATACGCGATGCTGATAGGCGGCAAGGAATTCGAGCCGGTCGAGGAGAATCCCATGATCGGCTTCCGCGGAGCTTCGAGATACTACGATGACCGCTACAAAGCTGGCTTCAAACTCGAGTGCCAGGCTCTCTGCCGGGCTCGCGAGGATATGGGGCTGACAAATATCAAGCCCATGATCCCCTTCTGCCGAACGGTCGAGGAGGGGCAAAAGGTCGTCGATCTGATGAAGGAGTACGGTCTTGTACAGGGCGAGAACGACCTCGAGATATACGCCATGTGCGAGCTGCCGGCGAACGTCGTCTTTGCCGACGAATTTCTGAAGGTCTTTGACGGCTACTCCATCGGTTCCAATGACCTAACCCAACTCGCACTCGGTCTGGATCGTGATTCCGAAATGGTGGCTCACCTCTTTGACGAGCGTAATGGAGCGGTCGAGAAGATGGTTGCCATGGCGATCGATGCTGCCAAGCGTAATAACAAGAAGATCGGTATATGCGGTCAGGCGCCGTCGGACTATCCGGAGTTCGCGGATTTCCTTGTTAAACGCGGCATCAACTCGATATCTCTTAATCCGGATACGGTGATCCAGACAACACAGCACATTCTGGAGACCGAGGCATCTCTGGACAGCAAGGCGGATGCGGCAACCTAAGGCCGCTTTTTTCTGGTGGTCACGGCAGCAGACAATTACGTCCCGATCGGGGTCAATGCTCGACTGCGATCTCAGGCATGGCTAGCCTGGTCGATCGGGCTCGCGGTGGTGCTTCTTTGGCTGGCTTTGATCCTTGCTGCCCCCGTAGCAAAGGCCAACTCCCTAGAGAGCGTCTCGTCCCCGATATACGCCTTCTTCAGCTATCTTTGCCATCAGATCGACAGCCGCTCTTTGCACCTTCAGGGCGAAAAACTAGCAGTGTGCTCCCGCTGTTTCGGGGTGTATGCAGGGCTCCTCATCGGTTTCCTTGCGTATCCGCTCTGGCGTGGGATCGATGATCTGCGGGAGATCCCAAAATTCTGGCTCTTCCTCGCATGTGTCCCCGCAGGGGTAGACTGGTCCCTTACGATCTTCGGCATCTGGGACAACACGCACCTCTCGCGCTTGGTCACCGGAGCCCTGCTTGGCTTTGCGTGCGGGACGTTCATCGTTCCCGCCATTATCGAGATCACACGTAATTTCGCGCTCAGGCGGGGAACTTTGACACGGTCAAAGGCGTAGAATCGAATGATGGGGTTTAGCAAAGAATCGGCGGTCGAGCGGGCAAAGCGTGACCTTGCGGACCGGTTAGGCGTCGAGCAGGAATCGATCTCGCAGGCTGTTTCTGAGCGTGACTTCCCGGATATGGCTCTTGGAGCGGCCGAACCCGGCGAGATCGCTGCACAGATGATATCGAGCGGCTGGCAGATCGACCTCGAGGCCGACGGCAGGACGTACGAGTATCGTGCCGACAAATATCAGCTTCGCCTCTACAACTTTGACGGGCGAAACTACGTCGTAGAATAGAACCTCAGGAGCAGTACCATGAACCGCAGTAATATTTGGATCCACGTCGGACTCGCGACGATCCTCGTCGCTCTTGCCGGTATTCTCGGCCAGATAGACCGTTGGCGCAGCTCGCTCCAGGTGACTCGGGAAAGATACAACGTCGAGAACATCAGGCCGCGGGCTCAGGTGAGCAATGGGATGCCGGAGGTCCTGGTGAGGTTTAAGCCGGGCACTTCGCTTGATGAGATCCGAGGCGTCGCCGCAGCTCATCACGATCGCCTGGCTGACGAGATCGAGTCGGTAAAGGGGCTCTCCGTTATTGACGATCTTGACGACGCCGATCCGCAGGCCGTGGCTAGCGAGTATGCCAAGCTCTCCGATGTTGCCTATGCTGAGCCGAACTACACGATCAAGCTCGATGATCCGATCCAAAAGGACGAGGCCTACCTCAATGACGGAGTCATCCACTCCGCTAGGCTAGACGGGGCTCCAAACGACCCGCTCTTCAATGACCAGTGGGCACTCAATAATCTGGGCAGCGACGGCGGCAAGGAACGTGCTGATCTCGATGCGGTTGAAGCCTGGAAGACGACCAAGGGAAGCCCCGAGGTCGTTGTCGCGGTCCTCGACAGCGGAGTTGATTACACGCATGAGGATCTCGTCGGCAACATGTGGATACGCCCGACGGAACTTCCGGCTTACCAGGATGACGAGCTTGGCATGGTTAACGACATCAACGGGTTCAATGGTGACGATAAGCAGGCCGACCCGATGGACGACAACGGCCACGGGACTCACTGCGCCGGCATTATCGGCGCCGAGGGTGACAACAACATTGGTATCACCGGGATCAACCAACGGGTCAAGATCATGCCGCTCAAGTTTTTGGGCAGGATGGGAAATGGCTCGACAGCCGCGGCGATCGAGGCCATCAACTACGTGATCGATCGCAAGGCGCACGGTGTCAACGTAAGGATCATCAGCGCAAGTTGGGGTTCAAACTCCCGGTCAAAAGCCCTTGAGGATGCGATCCGTGCCGCGGGCGACGCAGGTATACTCTTCGTAGCCGCGGCTGGCAACGACGGCTCCAATAACGACCGCTGGGGACACTACCCCTCGAATTACGACCTCCCTAACGTGATAAGCGTCGCTGCTCTGGATCGTGCGGATGCACTCGCATCGTTCTCGAATTTCGGCATCAAGACCGTCCATGTCGCCGCTCCGGGGAAAGCGATCCTTTCTACCTGGTTAGGCGATGGATATAGGGAAGCCTCGGGAACATCAATGGCGACGCCCTACGTGTCTGGTGTGGCCGCACTGGTCATCGCAAATGAGCCGTCCATCTCCATGACGGACCTGCGAAAGCGCCTCCTAACGACGGTCGACAAGATCCCTTCGCTCGAGGGGAAGATTGCGACCGGCGGACGTATCTGCGCAGCAAACGCCCTTGCGGGAAAGGCCACCAACCATCTGCCACACTGAGCCAAACGTTTTGCTACATCGGCTAAAAGCGGTGGAGCTTTCGAGATGAGCTGATATACGCTAACCCCCTGGAAACAGGGGGTTTGTTGTTGCTTGCGGTCCTCATTTCGGCCTTTGGCACATACGTTGCCATTACCCCCACCGGAGCAATGGCCAACTCATTGCCCATAGTTCAAATGCTTTGGAGCAATAAAATGAATCGAATCGCAAAGTTCTTCTCGATCACAGCACTCTCACTTTTAGTTTTGGGTTTGCCGGCCATCGCTTCTGCCCAGTATGGCGGATACGGTTACCCGAGTGGCGGCGGCTACGGGTATCCCAGCGGCGGCGGTTACGGCTATCCGAACGGCGGCTATGGCAACTACGGGAGCTACGGAGATCAGCGATCTCTGGTGAGGAGCCTAAAGGACAAGACGCGTGAGTTTCAACGTCAGCTGGATCGCGACCTCGACAACAGCCGCTACAACGGCACTCGTCAGGAGGATGAGATAAACCGCATGGCCAAGGATTTCCGCAACGCCGTTAACGACCTTGACAGCAATGGCCGCGACTACAACCGCATACAGAGGGTTGAGATCACGGGCTCTCAGCTGGACCGGCTGATGAGCGGCCGCGGCGGACGGATCGGCTACAACACGCAGCAGATCTGGCAGTCCATTCGATATGACCTGCAGCAGCTGGGTGGTGGTAACTACAATAACGGACGTGGTGGACGCAACAACACAGGAACGTGGGGCAGTGGCGGCTACAACAATGGACGCCCGAGCTGGTGGCCATTCTAACAAGTTAGGTTGAGCAAGGGGGAAGGGGGCCCGCATCGAAAGGTGCGGGCTTTTTGCTATCTTAAAGGCGATGCAGGGCACATTGTACCTCGTAGCGACCCCGATCGGGAATCTCAAAGACATAACGCTCCGTGCTCTCGAGGTGCTGAGCGAGGTCGACCTGATCGCGTGCGAGGACACCCGACATACGCAAAAGCTCCTCAACCATTTCGAGATCAGGGCGAAAACGATCAGCTATCACGAACACAACGAGCACCAGCGCAGCGAGGAATTGCTGGGGCGTTTGAAGGGCGGAACGTCGATCGCGGTGGTATCAGATGCTGGCACGCCGGCTATTGCCGATCCGGGATCCAGACTCGCGGCCGCGGCCGCAGCCGCAGGTGTCGCGGTCGTGCCACTGCCGGGGCCAGTCGCCTTTGTGACAGCCGCGGCTGCCGCGGGGTTGCCGACAGACTCACTGTTCTTCGGCGGTTTTTTGCCATCAAGATCGGGTGAGCGTCGGCGGCGTCTCGAGGAGTGCTCACGGATCCCCGCGACGCTCGTCTTTTACGAGGCTCCGCACCGTTTAGCGAGGTCTCTCACCGATTGCCTCGATATCCTTGGCGATCGGCATGCTTGTGTTGCCCGTGAGATCACCAAAGTCCACGAGGAGTTCACCCGAGGTACGCTGTCTGACCTGATCGCGAGGTATGCTGACATCCCGGCGAAGGGCGAGATCGTCTTGCTCATAGAGAGCTGCAGCGATGCCAGCTTCGACGGATCGCGCGGAACCAATGGCGAAGGACACGTTACCCTCGAGCAGCGCTTCGAGGAGCTGCAGGCACAGGGTGATGACAAAAAGACCGCTCTTAAGAAGGCGGCGAAGGAATTCGGCCTTGCGCGATCAGAGGCATACCGACGCCTTCTTACGTCGTAGGAATACAACTGGCTCTCGTTTCCCATCATCTAACCCTCCAAAGTCGCCCGAAAGGGAACTTCTTACGAACTTATGGATTCAGCAGTATGGAATTTGTAAGTTCGCTTTGTTTTTGGGGCTTTGCAAAAGCCCGACGCTCTAATTATTTTTAAGGAGTATTTCTCACAATGAAGAAAGTATTTTTCGCAATCATGCTTGTTACTCTCGCCTCCGTCTTCGCGGCAGCGCAGAACGACGACTACAAAAAAGGCGAGTTCTATGTCGGCTACTCAAATGGTCAGGTCGACACCGGCAATAACTTTTCCACGTCCGGTAATGCGGTGCAGAATTTCTTTGACAATCGCACCAACTTTCACGGGTTTGAAACATCCGGCGTATACAACCTGAGCCGTTATGTTGGACTCAAGGCCGATCTATCGGCTACTTACCACAGCGACGACTTTTCGTTCCCGGTGACCACCGGTACGTCGACTCAGACCGTCTCGGGTAAGGTTCGCAGTTCGCTCTACAACGTGCTCGGAGGCGTCCAGATCAAGGACAACGCAAACAGCGGCACCCTGAAGCCGTTTGCACATGCGTTGATCGGTCTTGCTCATGGTCGGACCGATGTCACTAACCTGACATGCACCACGACTGCAAACATCAACTGCGCAAACTTCCAGGGCGGCGGTCATGACAACGGTCTGGGAATGGCTTTCGGTGGCGGTCTCGACATTCGTGTGAATGACCGCTTCGACATCCGTGCCATTCAGGTCGACTACAACCCGATCCGCTCTGGCGGTGTGACGTCCAATAATCTTCGCTTTGGTGTCGGTCTCGTGATCAAGTAACACACGCTCCCGCCCTCAAACATAAAAAAGGCGAAGCCGATCGGCTTCGCCTTTTTGCTGTCTTTAGGTCCAACTATCTCTGCGACAACTCGGGTGGCAGCTGTTTGTCGATCTTTGGACGGTCCTTAACGCCGGTCAGTTCCCAGAGCGTGATCAGGATCGTGCGGGCGACCTTCTCCATCTTCTGGTAGTCGATCTTGTCGGGCTCGTCGCCAGGCTGGTGGTAGTCGACGTGCACGCCATCAAACCAGAAGGTGATCGGAATGCCATTTAATGCATAGTTGAAGTGATCCGAACGGAAGAAGAAGCGGTTAGGGTCCTTCGGGTCATCGTAGCGAGTGTCGTAGTTGAGGTTAAGGTAACCTGCATTCACGCCGCTCACCATATTGCCGAGACCTGACGACATCATATCCTTGCCGATCACGTAGATCGCGTTCTCGCCCGAGAGGTCCTTATCCTTTGGGTCGTCATCGCCCGCTTTCTTGCTGCGGCCGATCATATCGATGTTGAGCTGGGCAATGACATTCTTTACATCGACGGTCGGGTACTTGTTAAAGTACTCGCTGCCCCAAAGGCCTTTCTCCTCACCACAGTGCCAGACGAAAAGAACCGAACGCTTGGGCCGCTGCGGGGCCTTTGCGAGGGCCTCTGCGATCGAGAGCACGGATACTGTCCCCGAACCATCATCATCCGCGCCGTTGCAGATCGTGTCGTTCCCGACAGGACGGCAGCCGGTGTCAGGACTGTTGCCAACGTGATCGTAATGGGCGCCGATGGCGACCATCTCGTTCTTTAGGACGGGATCGCTACCCTCCCAAATCGCCACGACATTCTGTGTCTTCGATGCGATTGGTGCGGCTGCAACCTTCAGTGATGCAGACTTTGTTAGAGTCACTGCAGGGAATGGGTCGGTTCCCGGATAGGCCTTCGATAGGGACGCGACCGTACTGCCGGTGCCGGAGAGAAGTGCGTCAGAAGCTTTTAGCGAGAGGCTCACCACGGGAAAGTTATCGTTTCCAGCCGCAGCCGGGCGGAGCTTGTCTACCTGAAAGTTGCCACCATTCTCACGCTGGCGTCGCGTGCGGTCCCAGGCCTGGGCTGCGTTAGGCGAGGACAGCGTGATGATCCCCACAGCCCCTGCTTTCTTCGCGTGGGTGACCGGATCCTCTACGCTGTCGCGCCCAAGTGCACGGAGTTGCTGGAACGTCATTCCGCGGGGCAGGCCCTCGCTGTATATGACGACGATCTTGCCTTTTGCATCCACACCGGCGAGCGGGTCCGGCTGACCCTTGATCATGAATCCCGTTCCGCCCCATACGAGTTGTCCGCTTGCTGATCCGGCGACCGGGTTTGCAAGGTAGTCAGTGCCCCACGCGAGCGTCTGCCCATCGATCGCAACGCTGGTCTGAGCCGCGTCGACCCTGGATGTCGATAGCCCGATGTCCTGAAAGTACGTGCCGTTATCACCCGCCGGCTTAAAGCCCCAACGTTCCAAATTCAACGCGATGAAGCGTGCAACGATGTTGAGGCCGCTGGATGGCGTATTGCGGCCCTGCATATCGTCTGAAGCGACGAAGTGCAGATATTGGCTCATCTGCTGTGCGGTCACGCCCTCTGCGATCTTTCTCTCGAGAGGCGTGACCTTTACTGCGGTTTGCGCCAGCGACTGTCCAACGAGCGCTACAAATACAAGTAATGCGAAAAATGTCCGTTTCATTTCTTCTCCGGTTTTAGTGATGACGGTAAACGCCAGTGAATGCTCCAAACAGGATACTACGAGGCTGGAAAGTAGAATGTTTCGCTAACTCCCGACGATCGAGATGTTGTTCTTGTCCGCAAGTGCGATCATTTCCTGCCGATCAAAGATGAGTGTCTTGCCCGCGGTGACCGATAAACAAGTGGCTCCCGCGTCGCGCATGGTGATGATCGTCGGGATCCCGACCACCGGCACGTCAAAACGCATGTCCTGATCAGGCTTTGCAACCTTTATCACCGTGAGCTTGCCTTTTG
>Ga0070658_10001674_pt1 | contig 18703 bp, 16 predicted proteins | sample KBSC13metaG_FD_64664 | JGI IMG/M metagenome (GOLD analysis project Ga0070658, IMG submission 64664) | Corn rhizosphere microbial communities from Kellogg Biological Station, Michigan, USA - KBS C1-3 metaG | ecosystem: Host-associated > Plants > Roots > Rhizosphere > Soil ...
GTGCGCCGATGGACGGCCTGGTGGGCAGCGTGGCCGTCGCCGATCGCGGCGTGGTGCCGGCCAATGCGCCCCTCATGACGCTGGTCGATCTCTCGCGCCTCGAGGTCGAGCTCGAGATTCCCGAGAACTACATGGCCGATCTGGGCGTGGGCATGAAGGCGGAGATCGTCGCGGGCGACGTGAAGGCCGTGGGCCAGGTCTCCGCGATCTCGCCCGAAGTGATCCGCAACCAGGTCCTCGCGCGTGTCCGCTTCGACGAGCAGCCCAAGGGCCTGCGCCAGAGCCAGCGCGTCTCGGCGCGCCTCCTCATCGACGAGAAGCCCAACGCGCTCATCCTGCCGCGCGGTCCCTTCGTGGACGCGCAGGGCGGCAAGTTCGCCTACGTGCTTGAAGACGGATTTGCGGTGCGCCGCCCGATCAAGCTCGGCGCCACCAGCCTCTCCGCGGTGGAGGTGACGAGCGGGCTCAAGGCCGGGGACCGCGTGGTGGTCTCCGGCACCGAGGATTTCGACAACGCGGAACGTGTGAAGGTCAACCAATGACGACGACGAAAGGCCAGCCCATGCTGCACATGAAGGACCTCGCGAAGGTCTACCGCACCCACATGATCGAGACGCACGCGCTGCGCGGCTTCGACATCGACGTGAAGGAAGGCGAGTTCGTGACGGTCACGGGACCTTCGGGCTCGGGCAAGACCACGTTCCTCAACATCGCGGGCCTGCTCGAGGAATTCGACGGCGGCGAGTACCTCCTCGATGGCGTGAGCGTGAAGGGCCTGTCGGACAACGCGCGCTCGCGGCTTCGCAACGAGAAGCTGGGCTTCATCTTCCAGGGCTTCAACCTGATCCCCGACCTGAACCTCTTCGACAACGTGGACGTGCCCCTGCGCTATCGCGGCTTCAACGCCGCGGAGCGCAAGCGCCGCATCGACCAGGCGCTCACCGAGGTCGGCCTTGCCTCCCGCATGCGCCACTACCCCGCGGAGCTCTCGGGCGGACAGCAGCAGCGGGTGGCGATCGCGCGGGCGCTGGCCGGCACGCCGCGCCTGCTGCTGGCCGACGAGCCCACCGGGAACCTCGACAGCCAGATGGCGCGCAGCGTGATGGAGCTGCTGGAGCAGATCAACGCCAACGGCACCACGATCATCATGGTCACGCACGATCCGGAGCTCGCCACGCGCGCGCAACGCAACGTGCACATCATCGACGGCCGCGCGAGCGACTTGCGCCGCGGCCCGTCGCTCGTGCAATCCCACGCCACCGCCTGAACCGGAGGCCGCCATGCTCCGTTACTACCTCGCGCTCGGCCTGCGCAGCCTTCGCCGCAATCCGGCGCTCACCGCGCTCATGGTGCTCACGCTCGCGATCGGCGTGGCGGCCAGCATCTCGACGCTCACGATCCTGCACGTGATGTCGGGCGATCCGGTGCCTTCGAAGAGCAAGCGCCTGCTGGTGCCGCTCCTCGACGTGGCGCCCAAGGATTCCTACGTGCCGGGACAACGCGAGCCGTATTCGCAGCAGAGCACCTATCGCGACACGATCAACTACCTGCGCGGCGGCCCGGGCGTGCGCCGCACCGCGATCATCGACGTGGGCAGCTCCATCGAGCCCGCGCGCCGCGAGGATCCGCTCATCGACGTGCAGGGCATCGGCACGACGACCGATTACTTCAAGATGTTCGATGTGCCCTTCCGGTACGGCGGCGCATGGTCCGCCGCGGACGACGAACGCGGCTCGCGCGTCGCGGTCCTCAGCCGCAAGAAGGCGGCCCAGGTCTTCGGCGACGTGGACCCGGTCGGCAAGCTCATCCGCGTGTGGGGCAACGACTTCACCGTCATCGGCGTGGTGGGCGACTGGAATCCCGTGCCGCGCTACACGCATCTCATCAACGGATCGGGCGGCTACTTCGACGGCGAGGAGCAGATCTACGTGCCGATGAAGACGGCGGTCGATCTCGAGGTACAGCCCAACGGAAACGTCACGTGCATGCACGAGGCCGGCGCAGGCTGGGCGGGCTTCCTCGCTTCGGAGTGCATCTGGATCCAGGTGTGGTTCGAGCTCGCCTCCGCCGCCGACCGCCCGGCCGCCCAGGCGTGGCTCGACAACTATGCGGCGCAGGAGCAGAAGGGCGGGCGGCTCATGCGGCACGCACCGAACGAGCTCTTCAACGTGATGGAATGGATGAGCGTCCTCAAGGTCGTTCGCGCCGACAACAAGCTCGCGGTGTGGCTCTCGCTGGGATTCCTGCTGCTGTGCATCGTGAACACGATGGGGCTCCTGCTGGCGAAGTTCTCCACGCGGGCGAGCGAGGTCGGCGTGCGCCGCGCGCTCGGCGCCGGACGTGCCGCGATCTTCCGGCAGTTCCTGGTAGAGACGACGGTCGTGGGCCTCGCGGGAGGCTTGCTGGGCCTCGCCTTGTCCTTCGGCGCGTTGGCGCTGATTCGCCAGCAGTCGAAGGATCTCTCCGCCGTGGCACGCATGGATTGGGAGATGCTCGCCGCGACATTCGTGACCGCCGTGCTCGCGAGCATCATCGCGGGCCTCCTGCCGACCTGGCGCGCCTGCCAGGTCACGCCTGCCCTGCAGCTCAAATCGCAGTAAAGGACCCGCCATGGAAATCCGCCCCATCCTTTCGCAGCTGATGAAGAGCCGCACGGGCCCCTTGCTCGTCGCGGTGCAGGTCGCGATCAGCCTCGCGATCCTCGTGAACGCGCTCTTCATCGTGCAGCAACGCATCGCCGTCTCGGAGAGGCCCAGCGGCGTCGCGGACGAGCGCAACGTGGGTTATGTCACCGCCCGGCCGCTGCGCACGCTTTCTCACCCCGAGGTGCTCGCCGAGCAACAGCGCGAGCTCGAGTTGATCCGCGGCATCGGCGGCGTGCAATCGGTCGCGTGGACCTCGCAGATGCCGCTGTCGAGGTCCGGCAGTTCCGGCAGTGTCCGTGCGGATGTGTCGCAGACGCGAGAATCGGCTTCGCCGTCTTTCTACACGGTGCAGACGCCGTTCATCTCGACGCTGGGCCTTCGCCTCGTCGAGGGGCGCGATTTCACCGACGCGGATCTGACCGAGTTCGACGTGAACAAGGACACCGAGGCCGAGCCGCCCGCCGTGATCATCACCGAAGCGCTCGGCCGCGCGCTGTGGCCGGGCGAGACGCGCTTCGTCGGGCGCCCCTTCTATTTCGGCACTTCGGGCCCGCGCGCCACGCGCGTGATCGGCGTGGTGGAGCGGCTGCAGACACAGCAGGCGCAGGCGGGCGAGCCGGGCGAGCGCAGCGTGCTGATGCCGATGCGCATTTCGAATCCGACCTCGAAGTTCGCCATCCGCGCGGAGCCCGGACGCCTGGAGAGCGCGCTGCGCGACGCGGCGGAGAAGATCCGAACCACATCGGCGGTGCCGATGAGGGTGACCACCCGCACCATGACCGAGGACCGCATCAACCGCTACAAGAACGAGAAGGCGCTCGCGTGGATGCTGATCGCGGTGAGCGCGTTGCTGCTGCTGGTCACCGTGAGCGGCATCGTGGGCATGACGATGCTGCGCGTGGCGCAGCGCCGCAAGCAGATCGGCGTGCGCCGCGCGCTGGGCGCCCGCTGGCGCGATATCCTTCGCTACTTCGTGACCGAGAACCTCATCATCACCACCGGCGGCATCGTGGCAGGGCTGCTGCTGGCCCTCGGGCTCAACCGCATGCTGATCGCGCTCGTGGACGTGCCGCGCCTGCCGCTCGAATACCTCGCCATGGGCGCCGGCGCGCTCTGGATGCTGGGCATCGCGGCCGTCTATGGGCCCGCCGCGCGCGCAGCGAGCATCTCCCCCGCCATCGCGACACGGACCGCCTAGCGCGCATGCCGACCGTCCTCGTCATCGACGACAACGCCTCGATCGCCACGGCGCTGGACGTGTTGTTGTCGCTGCACGAGATCGATACGGTGCACGCGGCCTCGCCCGACGAGGGCCTCGCGGTCCTCGCGCGCCGCCCGATCGACCTCGTGATCCAGGACATGAACTTCGCCGCGGACACGACGGGCGGCGAGGAAGGCCGGGCGCTCTTCGGGCAGATCCGCGATCGGCATCCGGACCTGCCGGTGATCCTGCTCACGGCGTGGACGCACCTCGACATGGCGGTGGACCTGGTGAAAGCCGGCGCGGCCGATTACGTGGCGAAACCGTGGAACGACGAGCGTCTCGTGACCACCGTGCGCAACCTGCTCGAGCTGGGCGAGGCCAACCGCCAGTTGCGCGAGCGCACGCAGCGCGAGTCGCGCCGGCGCAGCGAGCTCGCACGCGCGTGCGACCTTCGCGGGCTCGTGTGGCGGGACAGCGCGATGGAACGGGTTCTCGAGCTCACGTGCCAGGTCGCGCGCGCCGACGTTCCGGTGCTCATCAGCGGCCCCAACGGCAGCGGCAAGGAGCGCATCGCGGAGATCATCCAGGCCAACTCCTCGGTGAAGGATGGCCCATTCGTCATGCTCAATTGCGGCGCGATACCGGCGGACCTGATCGAGGCGGAGCTCTTCGGCGCGGAGGCCGGTGCGTACACCGGTGCCGCCAAGGCGCGCGCCGGCAAGTTCGAAGCCGCCGACGGCGGCACGCTCTTCCTGGACGAGATCGGCAACCTGCCGCTGGGCGGCCAGGTGAAGCTGCTGCGTGTGCTCGAGACCGGCCGCTTCCAGCGTCTGGGATCCAACGAGGAGAAGCAGGTGCACGTGCGCGTGATCAGCGCAACGAACGCGGACCTGCAGGCGATGATTCGCGCGGGGACCTTCCGGCAGGACCTGTACTATCGGCTGAACGTGATCGAGATCTCGCTGCCCCCGCTCGCCCGCCGGCCCGACGACATCGTGGCCCTCGCCGAGCATTTCCTGGGCGGCGGCCGCAAGCTGGACGAGAGCGCGCGCCATGCGCTCACGCGCCACGCATGGCCCGGCAACGTTCGCGAGCTGAAGAACGTGATGCAGCGGGCGAGCCTGCTCGCGCGCGGCGACGCCGTGACCGCGGCGGATCTCGGATTGCCTTCGACCGCGGCCACCGAAAACGAGCCCACGCTCGACCGCCAGGCGATCGAGGATGCCCTCGCGCGAAACTCCGGCGTGATCGCGCAAGCGGCCGCGGAGCTGGGCTTGAGCCGGCAGGCGCTGTATCGACGCATGGAGCGCCTGGGCATCAACCGTCCGCACGGCTGATGGCCGCACGCCGCGGGCTGCGCTTCACGCTTTTCGCGCGGCTCTCGCTGATCGTGCTCCTGACCGTGGTGTCCACGGCCTTGCTGGCCGCGGGCATCACCGCCTGGCTATCCACTCACCCGGCTCTCGCCGCGCTCATCGCCGCCGGCATCGTGCTGCCCTTCGCCGTCGCGGCAGCCCGCGCTTTCCTCGCCCCGCTCGTGAGCATGCTGCGCGCCCTGGGCGGCACGGTGATCAGCTATCGCGACGGCGACTACTCGTTCGGCCTGCACTGGGCGCGCAACGACGAGCTGGGCGATCTCGTCTCCGCGCACAACGAGCTGGGCGAGGTGCTGCGCGACCAGCGCCTCGGCCTCGTGCAGCGCGAGCTGCTGCTGGACACGATGGTGCAGCAGACGCCCGTCGCGATGCTCCTGCTGGACGCATCGGGGCGGATCGTCTTCGCCAACGTCTCCGCGCGGCAGCTGTTGCACGAGGGCCGCAAGCTCGAGGGCACCGCCATGGAAGACCTGCTCGCCACGACATTTCCGTCGCTGCGCGAAGCGATCGAGCGCGGCGGCGACGGCCTCTTCAGCGCGGGGCCCGCGGGCGACGAGGAAGACGAGATCTATCACCTCTCGCGGCGCGACTTCACGTTGAACGGCCGCCGCCATGAGCTGTTCCTGCTGAGGCAGCTCACGCGCGAGCTGCGCCGCCAGGAAGTGCAGACCTGGAAGAAGGTGATTCGCGTGATCAGCCACGAGCTCAACAACTCGCTGGCGCCGGTCGCCTCGCTCACCTCCTCGGCGGCGGAGCTGCTGCGGCGCGGACAGACGCAGCGCCTGCCGGAAATCCTCGCGACGGTGGAGGAGCGTTCGCGCCACCTGGAAAAATTCATCGACGGCTACGCACGCTTCGCGAAGCTGCCCACGCCGCGCAAGGAGACGGTCGCGTGGAAGCCGTTCCTCGCGATGCTGCAGATGCAGGTGGCCTTCCGCATCGCGGGCGAGCTTCCGGAGCGGGCGGGAACCTTCGACACGACCCAGATGCAACAGGCGCTCATCAATCTGCTCAAGAATGCGCACGAGTCGGGATCCCCGTCGGATGATGTGCACCTGTCGGTCACGCGGGGAGCTGCATCCTTCACCATCGAGGTCGCCGACCGCGGAGCGGGCATGAGCGATGTCGTGATGTCGAACGCGCTGGTGCCGTTCTACTCGACCAAGCGCAGCGGCACCGGCCTCGGCCTCGCGCTCGCGCGCGAGATCATCGAGGCGCATTCCGGGCGCATCGCGCTCGCGAACCGGGAAGGCGGGGGAATCGCGGTTCGGCTCACGCTGCCGGAACAATGAGCGGCTCTCCTGCGATGGCCAGGACCCGTGCTCGGCGACGTGGTCTCCCCCGCAAATTCCCGGACGGCCAGGAGCTGGATGGCTCGCTGGCCGTCGCATCGTCGTGGTCAGTGCTTCGTGATCGAATTGCCAGTGTGGTGCGATACCCAGATGTTCAAACCGTCGAATACCACGCCCACGGGCGTCGGCTGGGCGGGGAAGGACCCCAGATTCGCGCCGTCGCTCGCGCGCAGCCTGGTGATGGTGCCGGCGTCGTACCCGGACACCCACATGCTGTCACCGTCGAACGCAAGAAGATACGGTGTCTGCCCGACCGGGAACGTGCATGGAGAAACGCACGCCCCGTCGCTTCCGCGCAGCTTTGTCACGGTACTGTCCGCGAGGTTCGCGATCCACATGCTTTCGCCGTCGAATGCCATGCCGATCGGGAAATTTCCGGTTTGATAGGTTCCCAGCGGCGCGCCGTCGCTGGCGCGAAGCCGCGTCACGTTGTTGGAAAGGGAATTCGTGACCCAGACGTTGCGTCCGTCGAACGCGACCTCGATAGGCGAGGTCCCGACCGGGTATGAGGCGACAAGCGAGCCATCGCTGGCGCGGATTTTGAATACCGAGTTCGTCGGGCGGTTGGTCGCCCAGATATACGTACCGTCGAATGCAGCGCCCGATGCATCCCCACCCCCCGATCCAAGCTGGATGCTGCATGCGCCCGCGGGGCCCGGGGTCCCCGGACCCGCGACGGGAATGCACGCGCCGTCCGTTGCCCTGAGCCGTGTGATCGAGCCTTGCGTGTTGTTCACGCCCCAGATATACGTGCCGTCGTAGACCACGGCGGCCACATTCGAATTCAGCGGGTATTGCGCAACGATGACGCCGTCGTTCGGACGGATTTTGGCAATCGCGCCTTGTGAGGCCGAAGTGCCTAGTCCGGCCCAGAGATATGTCCCGTCGAACGCCATGTACTCCACGGACATGGGCACTGCGATCGGAGGCGACTGGAGCACGTCATACCAGTGCAGCGTTGCGACCTTCAGGGGATTCAACGATGTGCGGCCCGCAACCCCTTGCGGACCCTGCGGCCCTTGCGGACCTTGTGCGCCGGTCGCCCCCTGAGGACCTTGCGCGCCGGTCGCTCCCTGAGGGCCCTGGGGGCCAGCGGCTCCTTGCGGTCCGGTTTGTCCTTGCGGGCCCTGAGGGCCGGTTGCTCCTTGGGGGCCCTGAGGGCCCGTTGCGCCTTGGGGGCCCTGGGGACCGGGCGGCCCGGGATCGTTCCAGGTCACTGAGCTCTCCCCCGCCCTGCAATCGGAAGCGTTCGGAACGAGGCGGAGCAGGAAGCTCGAGGTATTCACGCACCCAAAGAATGTGGTCGTCTGCGCGGCCACGTGGGTCGTCACGAGGCAGAGCGCGAGCAAGAGCAAGGTCTTCGAGGCTGGCATGGGACTCTCCTTATGGGGCAGCGGTCGCTGCGTCCAGCCCTTTTACCGGCGATCATCGGCCAGCCGCATCCCCCAAACAGGGGACGCAATTGTGTCGATGCAGGATTTCGGATAAGAATGCTGCGCGACGCGGGGATTCACCGCGGGCACCGGTGTGGGATCCGAACCCGGGAGGCGTAATGGACCGCGAGTTGGTCGACAACGCTATCGAACAGGCCTACGACGCGGCCCTTGGCGACACCGGCTGGGACGATGCGGTCTGCGCCCTCGTCCGCGCCCACCGAGCCGACCGCGCGATCATGTTCACGCCCTCGGTCGAGCAAGCGAAGGGCGGCCTCTGGGTGCTGCACGAGGTCCCCATCGAGATCCAGCGACGCTACGTGTACGAATATCGCGAGAGAGACCTCTGGCTTGCGGAGGGAATCTCGCGCGGCGAGTTCCGCGCCGGTAATACCGTGCTCGGGCACGACCTGGTGATGCCGGCGCAACTGAAGCGCAGCGAGATTTACGCCGATGTCCTCAAGTCGGCGGGATTGTTCCACCTCTGCTCCTCGATCCTCAGCGACGGCTCGGACAAGACGACACCGCCTTCCCTCTTCGCACTCTTCCGCGGCGAACGGGCCGAACCATTCACCACCCACGACCAGCGCAGCTTCAACCGTACATGCCGGCATGTCTCACGTGCCGTGCGCATGTGGTTTCGAGGCACCAGCTGCAGGGCCGGCGCGTCGATCCTTTCCGACGCGCTCGATGCAGCCGCCGTCTTGCTCGATACCGACCTGAATGTTGCGTGGATGAATCGGTCCGCGGAGGACATGGCGCGTTCGGGCCGCCTGCGTTTGCACGAAAATCGCCTGCGTGCCGTAGCGGGTTACGAGCATGCGCTCGGGCCGCTTGTCGCACGCGCCATCAAGGCCGGCGCGTTCGTCGATTCCGGGACTAGCGACGCTGCGGTCACACTAGAATTCTTTCCCGCATCCTTCTGCAAAGTGACCTCGGACTGCACCGCAACGCCCCATCGGCCGCGCTCGCAGGTGTTGATGCTGATTCGCGCGCTGCCGGGGCACAACGTCACGGCGAGCCTGATGTCGGGCCTGCACCTGACCCGATCGGAAGCGGACCTGGCCGTCGCCATAACCGACGGCGCGAGCCTCTCGGAGCACGCCCGCGCGCGAGGTGTCAGCATCAGCACGGTCCGCAGCCAATTGAAGGCCGTGCTTCGAAAGACCGAGTGCCGCCGGCAGAGCCAGGTGGTGACGCTGGTCAACCGGATACGGCCGATCCTCGCCAGCCGCGCCTCGGACGAGGCGGCGACCGGCAAGTGAAAAGCCGCCGGTTATGTCGGGCGTTTGTCATGCAGGAGGCCCGACGGAGGTTACCGCACGATAGCCCCGGGAACCCGTAACATGGAGGGGTCCCATGGAACTCGAAAAGAAGCTGGCCGTCCTCGCGGACGCCGCCAAGTACGACGCCTCGTGCGCCTCGAGCGGCGCGAAGGGCCGCAAGTCGGATGCAGCCGGGGGAATCGGCTCCACCACCGGCATGGGCATCTGCCACAGCTACACGCCCGACGGCCGCTGCGTGTCGCTGCTGAAGATCCTGCTCACCAACTTCTGCATCTACGACTGCCAGTACTGCATCAACCGGCGCTCGAGCGACGTGCGGCGCGCGCGCTTCACGGTCGACGAGGTCGTGCGCCTCACGCTGGACTTCTACAAGCGCAACTACATCGAAGGATTGTTCCTGAGCTCCGGAATCGTGCACTCGCCGGACCACACGATGGAGCAACTGGTGCGGGTGGCCAGGACGCTGCGCCTCGAGCACGACTACCGCGGCTACATCCACCTGAAGACCATTCCCGAAGCTGACGAGCGCTTGATCGAGGAAGCCGGCCGTTACGCCGATCGCCTGAGCGTGAACATCGAGCTGCCCAGCGAGCATTCGCTGGTGGCCCTCGCCCCCGAGAAGCGCGTGCATACGATCAAGCTCGCCATGGGACGCATCCGCACGGCGAAGGAAGCGGCGGAAGACCCGAAGAAGCCCTATGCGCCCGCGGGACAGAGCACCCAGCTCATCGTGGGGGCAGACGATTCCGACGATCGCCGCATCCTCGGCCTGTCGGAGACGCTCTATGGATCGTATCGATTGCGTCGCGTGTACTACTCGGCGTTCAGCCCGATCCCGAAACCGTCTTCCACGCTGCCCGCGACGCCTCCGCCCCTCGCGCGCGAGCATCGCCTCTACCAGGCGGACTGGCTGATGCGGCGTTACGGCTTTCGCGCGGACGAGCTGTTGCCGGCGCAGGGCGAAGGCCATCTCTCGCTGGAGATCGATCCAAAGCTCGCGTGGGCGCTCGCGAATCGGCATCGTTTCCCGGTGGATGTGAACACGGCCGAGCGCGAGCTGCTGCTGCGCGTACCTGGCCTCGGCGTACGAAACGTGGATCGCATCGTTGCCGCGCGCATGCACCGGCGCTTGCGCTACGCAGACCTCGTGCGCATCAAGTGCGTCATGAAGAAGGCGCGCGCGTTCATCGTGACGGCCGACTATCATCCCGGCTCGGAGCCCGCCTCCGCGCCGCTCGCACGGCGCGCAGCCGCCCAGCTTCCGCTGCTGTGACCGCGTTCGACCGCTGGCGCGAGCGCGCCCGCGCGCTCCTCGCGAACGGCACCCCTCCCGAGAACGCGAGCTTCGACGGCGGTCTCTTCGACGAAGCCGTGGCGCCTGCCACGACGCCCTATCGCATTCCACGAGCGCTCGCCGAGCTGCTGGAAGCCGCGGCGTGCAATGCAGACCCGCAGCGTTGGGCGCTCATGTATCGCGTGCTCTGGCGTGTCGCGCGCGGCGGCGAGCACGATTTGCTGGACGACCCCGCGGATGCGGATGTGGTTCGCCTCAAGGGCATGGCCCGCGCGGTGGATCGCGAAGTGCATCGCATGCACGCCTTCGTGCGGTTCAACGAACGCGCCGGCGACGTGGAAGGCGATCCGCTCTATGAAGCGTGGTTCGAGCCCGAGCACGATGTGGTCCGGCGAGCGGCGCCGTTCTTCCGCGATCGCTTCGCCGGCATGCGCTGGATCATCGCGACACCGCAGGGCGCGGCGGCATGGGACCGCAAGATGCTCTCCTTCACCGAAGGGCCGTTACGCAAGCCCGAAGGCGACGCGGATTCGCAGGAGTCGCTCTGGCGCACGTATTACGCGAGCATCTTCAACCCCGCGCGCATGAATACCGACCTCATGCGCCAGCACATGCCGCAGCGCTACTGGAAGAACATGCCCGAGGCCGCGGAGATCGCGCGGCTCTCCCGACAGCGCGTGTCGAGCGATGACGCCGCGCCTTCGCCCCGCTGGGCCGCGCACGTGCAGGTCGATGTCGCGGAGGCGAAAGATCTCGATGCATGCCGCCGCTGCAGCCTGTGGGAGCGCGCCACGCAGGCCGTGCCGGGCGCAGGACCCGAGCAGGCGACCATCATGCTCGTGGGTGAGCAGCCGGGAGACGAGGAAGACCTGCGCGGGAAGCCGTTCGTGGGTCCCGCGGGGCGTGTGCTCGATCGCGCTCTCGTCGAAGCGGGACTTTCGCGTGACGAGATCTACGTGACCAACGCGGTGAAGCATTTCAAGTGGGAGCCGCGCGGCAAGCGGCGCCTGCACAAGACGCCGGCGCAACAGGAGATCGAGGCCTGCCACCTCTGGCTCGAACAGGAGATCGCGCGCGTGGCGCCGCGCGTGATCGTGGCGATGGGGGCCACCGCCGCGTTCGCGCTCACGGGGCGCAAGGTTTCGATCGGAAGCTCGCGCGGCGCCTCGCTGAAACACACCAGCGGTGCCAAGCTCATCGTGACTTATCACCCCTCGGCGGTCCTGCGTGGGGAGGATCGCAGCGAGCAAATCTACGACGCGCTGCGCGAAGACCTGGCGCGCGCGGGTATGGGATGATCCGCGCATGAAGAATCGCCGCGCCTTCCTCGCGTCGGCCGCCGCGCTCGGCGTTTCGGCGTGCGTTGTCCGTCCGATCGCCGGGCCGTCGCGCTTCACCTGGAGCGAGCGGCGCGATCTCTATCCCGAAGGCGTCGCATCCGGCGATCCCCTTCCCGACAGCGTGATCCTGTGGACGCGACGCCCCTTCGCCGAAGGCGCCCGCGCGGAGCTCAGCGTCGAGGTGGCTGCCGATCGCGGGTTCGAGCGAATCGTCGCGACCTCTCGAGCGACGATCCTCGCCGAGTCCGACTGGACATGCCGCGTGCTCGTCGGCGGGCTCCAGCCACGCACCGTCTACTGGTATCGGTTCATCGACGACGCGGGCAACGGCAGCCGCATCGGCCGCACGATCACCGCGCCGCGCCTCGACGATGCAAGCCCGGTTCGCTTCGCCTTCGTCTCGTGCCAAAGCGTCAACGAAGGCGCGCAGAACGCCTTTCGCCGGATGATCTGGGAAGACCAGCGCGCGACCGCGAGCGAGCGGCTGGATTTCGTCCTGCACCTCGGCGATTTCATCTACGAAGTCGTCGAGTATCCGGACGAGGTCGCGCACCGCTTCGACCGCACCGTCCACGACATCGGCCGCATCCCGGATTCGCGCAAGATCGGCAACTTCCACGTGCCGACCACCCTCGAGGGCTATCGCGTCGTCTATCGCGGGCACATCGCGGACCCCGACATCCAGGACGCGCGCGCGTGGTTTCCGTTCGTCTGCATCGGCGACAACCACGAGTTCTCGTGGCAGGGCTGGCAGAGCACGATCAAGTTCAACGGCAAGTCGGAGCCCGCGCAACCGCTGCGCGTGGCCGCGAACCAGGCGTGGTGGGAATACATCCCGTCACGCGTGAAGAAATCCTCCGGGCCGGGGCTCGAGCGCTTCGATCCGCCGAAGGTCGTCGTCGCTCCCATCGAACGCCTCGACGCGGAAGGTCTCGGGGACGAGCCGAACAATCGCGCGGCGCTGGCCAGCATGACGAGCTATCGGTCGCTTCGATTCGGCCGGCACGTGGAGCTGATCCTCACCGACATGCACAGCTACGCGATGGAGGACCCTGCGTCGCGCCCGGAGACCGATCCGCTCGACCCGCCGGGCAAGGACTTCCCGTTCATGTTTCCGCGCGAATCGATGGAGGTGCTCGACGCCGGCCGCGCGTACGCGGGCGGCAAGCCTCCCGCGACCATCTCGTTCGGCGACGCGTCGATCCCCAATTTCCGGCGCGACGAGCCGCCGGTGACGTTGCTGGGGAAGGTACAGAAGGCGTGGTTCAAGCAAACGATCGCGTCGTCGCAGGCGACTTGGAAGATCTGGGGCGCATCCAACGGGACGCTCGACCATCGCATCGATCCGCAGAACCTGCCGCCCGGCCTCGCGAAAGCTCCGTGGCCCGGCGCGGGATACGCGTGCTTCGGCGGCGGCGACCTCAGCGGGACCTATCACGAGCGCACCGAGCTCTATGACTTCATCCGTGATCGCGGCATCGACGGCTTCGTCACGGTGAGTGGCGACCGCCACAGCTTCTGGGCGGGATACGCGGCGAAGGACCTGCCGCCACGCGCGTTCGAGCCCGTCGGCGTGGCGTTCATCACCGGATCCATCTCCGCCCCGGGACTCGCCGAATCGCTCGAGCGTGGATTGAAGACGCACCCGCTGCGGCCGCTCTACACCGTGCAGCGGAGCGATGGCAGGCACGAGGCCACGATCAACCTCACCTTGAAGCGCGGCGTGAGCAGCGCGCTCGAATATGCGCGCACCGGCGACATCGATGCGGCGAGGCGGCTCACGAATCCCGACAACGCGCCCCACCTCGAATTCATCGACATGGGAGGCCACGGATACTCGGTGGTTACCGCGTCCTCGGCCACCATCACCACGGAGTTCGTTTGCATCCCGCGTCCCATCGCGCGCGCGACGACCGACGATGGCGGCCCGATCCGTTATCGCGTGCGCCACTCGGCGCGGCGGTGGCAATCGGGGGAATCGCCGAAGCTCGTGCGCGAAGTCCTCGAGGGGAACGTGGACATCATGGTTTGACCAGGCTCCCCACAGCGAAGCTCATTCCGCGCTCGCAGGGGCCTTTGCCGACTCCAGGGACTCGATGATCCGCTTGAGGCGTGCGTTCACGCGCAGCACGTCGTCGCGCGCTTCGGCCGCGCGGCGGGTGTCCTCGCGAAGCAGGAACGCGGTCGACGCGAATCGCGCGAGGCGCGTCACGATGCGTGAGTCTTCCGCGTCGAATTCACGGGCCGCCGAGTGGCTGATCACCCACACGGTCCCGACCGGCTCGCCGAGGATGAGGAACGGAGCCAGGAGGACTTCGTGGATGGGAGGTGCTGCATCGCGCACTCGGGGATACACGCGGTGCGGCTCCCGCATGAGGACGGGAGCGTTGCGCGCGATGGTGGCACCACACGGGCTCGCATTTCGAGGCAGCCCGCCGCCCTCGTAGCACGCCCATGCGCCGCGCACCGCGTGCCAGCGAAACAGGTCCTCGGCTCCATCGGGCTCGAGGATGCTGATGCCGGCCGAGTCCGCGCGGCAATGGCGCAGCGCGATCTCGGACAGCGCGCCGAGCACATCGCCCTCGGGGCGCGCGAGCTCGTCGGCAAGAAGCATCATTCCTTCGGATTCGAGTCGGAAGTCGGGCTCGCGGGCGCGGCGCGATTGCAACGCGGCGGTGATATCGACTTCGTCCAGCGCGTCCATGAGGCCCCCTGACCTTGCGTGCAACCGAGTGTACGCGGGATACATGGAGAACCGGAGCCCGAAATGAGAAGGGCCCAGGTTTCCCTGAGCCCTTTGAGTTCTGGCGCGCCCGGCAGGATTTGAACCCACGACCCCCTGGTTCGTAGCCAGGTACTCTATCCAACTGAGCTACGGGCGCGAAGAACAGGAATTATAACGGTTTTTCGTCATTCCCCGCCAGCCGCCGGGGCTCATTGCACGACGACGCCGGGCACCTTGAGCTGCGCTTCCGTGCGAAAGCGCATGGCGCCAAACCCGGTCTCGAGCTTGCCTTCGAGCACGTAGCGCACGCTTTCCGGCGGGGCCTTGTCGTGGAAGAGCTTCATCATCTGCACGGCGATGCTCGCCATCGACAGGGTGACCGGAATACCCACGACCACTTCGCCGTAGCGGGGCAGCACGCCCTGCTCGCCGGTGACGCCGCTAGCGATCGTGGTGTCCTGCAGCGAGAGGCGCACCGCGCCTCCGTTGTATTCGATGGCGGCGTCGTTCGGATTCTGCACGCGCAGCTTCACGAGCATGCGCGCCTCCAGGCCCTCGCCGGGGAGCGACTCGATGCCGGCGACCGTGACGCGCAGCGGATCGTGCGAGGTCAATGCCGCGCACGAGCCTAGAATCAGCGCCACGCCTATCCATAACGCGGGGAGCCATCGCATGAAGCGTTTCGTCATCGCCGCCGTCCTCTCGTCGCTCGCGCTATTCGCCCGTGCCGATTATCCGGACAAGCCGATCCGCCTCATCGTTCCGTTCGCCCCCGGCGGCGTGACGGATACGAGCGGTCGCCTGGTCGCCGAAGCGCTGGGCAAGCGCCTCGGGCAATCGATCGTGGTCGAGAACAAGCCCGGCGCCTCGGGCAACATCGGCACGCAGCAGGTCGCGATCGCGCAGCCGGACGGATACACGCTGCTGCTGGGCTTCGACGGCACGCTCGTCATCAACCCGCACGTGTTCGCGAATTTCCCGATCGATCCGATCAACGACCTCGCGCCGGTGGGCAAGATCGGCGATGCGACGCTCATCCTCGTCGCGCACCCCTCGTTCCCCGCGAAGACGGTGCCGGAGCTGATCGCGTACTCGAAGAAGCAACCCGGCGGCGTGCCGTACGGGACTTCCGGCGTCGGGGGCACGCCTCACATCGCGGGCGAGCTGCTCAAGCTCAAGACGGGCGCGAACCTCACGCACATTCCGTACAAGGGCGGCGGCCAGGCGATGAGCGATGCGCTCGGCGGCAACGTGCCGCTGGTGTTCACCGCGGTCGCCGGTGCGCAGCAGCATCTCAAGCAGAACCGCTTGGTCGCGATCGCGGTGTCGAGCGAGAAGCGCTCGCCTTCGCTACCGGACGTGCCGACATTCATCGAAGGCGGTGTCGCGGACTTCGAGGCCACGTCGTGGGTCGCGCTGCTCGCCCCGTCCAGGACGCCGCGCGCCGTGATCGACAAGCTCAACCGTGAATTGAATGCGGTGCTCACCGACCCGGCCATCGTCGAGCGCCTCTCGACGCTCGGTATCGTCGCCACGCCCGGCACGCCCGAGCAGCTGACCTCGCAGATGCGCACCGACCTCGCCAAGTACGGCCAGGTCGTGAAGGCCGCAAACATCAAGGCCGAATAACCGGGACGTACCCCGTTTTCCGCCAGGCGGAAAACCGGGACTGTCCCGGTTTATTATTCCAAAAAGGAATAGCGACAGAACAATGAAGTATTTTTCAGGAATGAGCGGCGCGGCTATCCTCGAAGGCCACGAGGAGAAAAGCGCATGTCGAAGATCTACGTCATCCACGAGAACGAGGCCTGGGTCGAGCCGCTGAGGGCTGCGTTCGAGGCGCAGGGCCTGCCGTTCGAGGAGTGGTTCCTGAGCGAGGGCGTGCTCGATCTTTCGGAAGCGCCGCCCGAGGGCGTGTTCTACAACCGCATGAGCGCCTCGTCGCACACACGGGACCATCGTTATGCGGCCGAGCTCACCGGCGGCGTGCTCGACTGGCTCGAGTCCCATGGCCGGCGCGTGGTCAACGACAGCCGCGCCCTGCGGCTGGAGATCAGCAAGGTCCACCAATACGAGACGCTCAAGCGCTACGGCATCCGCACGCCGCGCACGATCGCCGCGGTCGGCAAGGCGCACATCGTCGAAGCCGCGCGCCGCATGACGGGCCCCTTCATCACCAAGCACAATCGGGCAGGCAAAGGCCTCGGCGTGAAGCTCTTCCAGAGCGTGACCGCGCTCGAGGCGCACGTGAACAGCGACGCCTTCGAGGACTCGGTCGACGGCATCACGCTGATCCAGGAATACATTCGCGCGCCGCAGCCCTTCATCACGCGCGTGGAGTTCGTGGGCGGCGAGTTTCTCTACGCCGTTCGCGTGGACACGTCCCTGGGCTTCGAGCTGTGTCCTGCCGACGTGTGCCAGGTCGGAGACGCGTTCTGCCCGGTTGGTGAGCAGCCGTCCGTAGCGGAGCAGATTTCACCCGTCTCGACGGCGCCGCGTTTCGAGATCGTAAAGGGGTTCAAAAGCCCGCTCATCGAGAAGTACAAGCGCTTCCTCGCCGAGAACGGCATCGGCGTCGCCGGGATCGAGTTCATCGAGAACGAGCGCGGCGAGGTGTTCACCTACGACGTGAACACGAACACCAATTACAACGCGCAGGCCGAGGCGGAGGCGAGCCTCTACGGCATGCGCGCGATCGCAGCGTATCTCGGGAAGGAGCTGCGGCAGCCGGGCGCCAAGGCCCGGCTGCACGCCGCTTGATGCCTTAGCGTCCCGCGCGGTTCGCCGCGCGGGTGCGTGCCGCCTTGCGCGCGGCGGCCGAGCGATCGGCCTTCGTGCGGGTGCGCGCGGTGCGATGCGCCTGGCGCGACAACGCGAGGTGCGACGCAGCCCGCCGCGGCATCTTCTTCAATGCCTTGAGCGCGGCCTGGGCGCGGGTGCGCGACGTGCCTCCGGCCTTGCGCGTTGCCCGTTTGGCGGTAGAGCTGCGACGCGTGGCCGAGCCGGTTCGGCTGGAGGCGCTTGCGCGGCTGCTACCGCCGCGGCTTCCGCTGCTGCGCGATGACGTGCGCTTGGCGGCGCTGCGGCTGCCCGAGCTGCCGCGCGAGGACGTGCGCTTGGCGCTCGTACGCCCGCCCGTGCTGCGGCGTGCGGAGCCCGACCGAGCCGTGGAGGACTTGCTGCGGGTTCGCGAGCCGGTGGATTTGCGCGCCTTGCCCGACGATTTCCCAGACGACTTGCGATTCGGGTTCTCGCCGATATCGACGCCCGCGCGGCGCGCCTCCGAAAGCCCGATCGCAATGGCCTGCTTCGCGTTCTTCGCGCCATGCTTGCCCTTGCGGATCTGGTCGATCTCGCGGTGCACGAATTCACCGGCCTGCGTACTGGCGGATTTGCCCGCGCGCTTGTCCGCGCGAGCGCGTTTGATGGTTTCTTTATCTGGCATGGGGTCACTCCGAGAGCGATGAATGGACCTTCGCCTCAGCAATCATCGTGCCGGATGTGAATGCTCGCTACGTTCTTCAACCACCCGAGCCGATCGCGCCGCCGCCGTGATCGTCTTCCCGCTTGCCGGCGCCCTCGCCGGGCAACGGTTTGGTTGCCTTGCCGCGGTCGTCTCGCGAGCCCTTCTCCGCCGCGCGCCTCGTCTCGGGAGTCGCACGCGTCGCATCGCGCGGGCCGTTGCCGCCGCCTTCATCTCGCCGCGCGACGCTGTCCGCGTTGCGCTCGCGTTCGCTGGGTTTGCCGTTCGCCATGTCGCCTCCTAAAGAGGGTTGGACAACGGCGCACCGTGAGTGATCGAGCCGGAAACAAATGCTCGTCGACGCGAAAGAAGTTCCGAAACAATCACCAGCCGTTGAAGCGCTCCCACACGTCCAGCGTGCCGTCCTCGCGGAGCACCTGGTACTCGCTGTGCTGCGCGGCGGTGGCGCAGGCGTGGTTGGGCAGGATGCGCAGCCGGGTGCCGATGGGCAGGTCGGGCACCGCGCCGGTGGCGCCGGGGCGCAGCGCGACGATGCCGTGTTCCTGGTTGGCGTCGACCATGATC
>Ga0070658_10001675_pt1 | contig 18700 bp, 14 predicted proteins | sample KBSC13metaG_FD_64664 | JGI IMG/M metagenome (GOLD analysis project Ga0070658, IMG submission 64664) | Corn rhizosphere microbial communities from Kellogg Biological Station, Michigan, USA - KBS C1-3 metaG | ecosystem: Host-associated > Plants > Roots > Rhizosphere > Soil ...
GCGATCGACATCTCGTTGTCGTTCAGCACCACCGTGATGTTCGTTCCGTCGTCCGCCGCATTGTTCAGCCCCTCAAGCGCCAGGCCACCGGTGAGAGCGCCATCGCCGATTAACGCCAGCACGCTCTCCTGACCGCCGCGGAAGTCACGCGCCTTGGCAAAACCCATCGCCGCCGAGATCGATGTCGACGCGTGTCCGGCGCCGTAAAGGTCGTAGGGGGATTCTTCGATCCGCAGGAACCCGGAAATGCCGCCATGCTGCCGTATCGACGGCAACTGGGCGCGTCGACCCGTCAGGATCTTGTGAACGTACGCCTGGTGGCCCACATCCCAGATCAGCTTGTCCTTGGGGATATCGTAAACTTTGTGCAGCGCGATCGTCAACTCGACCACGCCAAGCGAGGGAGCGAGATGCCCACCGGTGCGGGAAACACACTCGGTGAGATAGGCACGAATTTCCTCCGCCAACGAGCGCAGCTGCTCCGCATTGAGCGGCTTCAAATCGGCGGGACTATTAATACGTTCGAGCAGCGATTCCTTGCTCATATATCGCTCTTCTTTCTAACCGTCAGCGAATACTCAATGATACCCTCAGCGCGAGTTTAGATGCAAAGGGTTGAACTGAAACTTTGTTACTTTGTTTCACAAAGTATTTTATCACTAGTTTACGTCGAAAGTCAATCGGTACTGCTCGTTCGGGTTGAGTTACTTTACGTTCAGGGAGTGGATGACGTCGAAATGTCGACGATCGACCGCAGCGAAGGCGGATTTCCAGCTCGCGTTGTCGCCAAGTTTTCCGGCGATGGCGGCAAGCGCAGGGTCGATCAGGTTGCGGGCGCTCTCGGCGTTGTGCTTCGACTGCTTGTAGCGAGCCATACGGCCGCTGTCGATTTCCCTGGTCACGGTCATCCACACCAGGCTCTTTTTGTTAACCTGTGATATGTCCGGCCGTTTGTTCAGCCGTTCCGAGCGGAGCATCGCGATCATCTGGGGCATGTCTTGATCGACGGTGTCATGGGGGGCGGCGAGGAGGGTGATATTTAGGTACCACACACCGTCCATGCCGGGTGCGGAGCTCTCGACGATCGCGCCGGTAAAGACAAAGCGTGCGCCCTGGATGGTGATGGTGCCGTCGACGAGGCGACCGTTGTCCGCGATACGGGCACTGTGCATAACCTGCGGGCTGGGATCCGTGCCGCCACCTTTTTCGGCGTTCTCGGTCAGATACTCTTTCCACGCCGCGATCGGGTCTGGCTGGTAGGGCAATTCGAAGTCGTCTGGTTTGCGGACGCGACCGGCGACGTTTGGGTCGACGAAACGGATCGGTGTCGAGAGACGGATGTACGCTCCCTCCGCGCTCGCAGCCATAAACGCGCCGTCGTGCATCAATTGCGGGGAGAAGTCCTCAGCGATGCCGATGCTGCCGGCGCCGTCGGCAAAGTCCATATGCCGCAAGCTGACCCTGCGAGAGGCGCGCTCCCATTTAGCGAAGTCGAACCCGTCGACAGGCCGCATCCGCTCCAGCAACTCATCCTCCTCGTCGTTCATCCGGACCGCCATGGTGGAGATGGTTTCACGGAGCATCTCCGGATGGTCGAAGAGGAGATCGACGTGCGAATTGCCCGCCGGATCATAGGTGGTGATGTCGAGGCCAGTCACCCGCTCGCCGTCAAGCGCAGCGTCGAAGGCGGCAATCGTCACGCGTTTGTCCTTCGACCGCACTACGCGCACGACCTGGACCGGCGCATCGAAGTACGCTCGCGCCCCGGACAAGCTGGCTTCAAATGCCTGCGCTCCGGACGTCGCTTGTGGCAGTGCCCCCTGGAGAACGCGACCGCCACCGTCGACATCGAAGCTGTGCATATTCGGCGGAGCATTATGGGCTGGGAGGACGGCAAGCGCCGGCGTCGCCAGAGTGAGGGTCGCGAGGAGGGCGACTTGGATGCTGAACATGAAGCTCCTACTAAAAATGTCCCCTAAAGCGGCGGGTAACTTACCTTCGCGGTCGGCACGCCGGTGGCGTTCAGTTTCCAGTATTGGGCGGTGCCGTCGGGTTTCGTCCACAAGAGGTCCATAATTCCGTTAGGGCCGACGGTGAGGCTCTTGGCCGTGAATCCGGGGAGTTGCATCACTACCGACTGCGACGTTTGTTCCGGTGGCGTTCAGCATGAAGGTGTCGGCCATGCCGCTGGGATTGGTCAACAGAACGCGGCTATAACCGTCGTACTGAGAAATCGAATCAGTTCGCCGGGTAACTGATCTTGCTGGTTGCTACCCCTGACGCGTTTAGTTTCCAGTACTGAGAGGAACCGTCGGGGCTAGTCCAAAGCAAGTCCATTATTCCACCGGTCCCTACCGTGAGGCTCTTGGCGGTGAATCCCGGGACGGAGAATGGGGACGTCGATGAGGTGTGGTGGCCGGCGGCGTCGACGCTCCAGATGTAAGCTGAGCCGTTCGGATTGGTCAGTAGCACGCGGCTGGTGCCGTCGGGGGCGAGGACCGTCTGCGTCAATTGCCATGTGGGGCGGAAGATATCGACCTTCGACTGGGAGTAGTCCGTAAACCAGATGTTGCCTGAGGGGCCAGTCGTGATGCCGGTTGGCGCGGCGTATGTGAGAGCCGGGTATTCGGTGATGACGCCGAGTGGCGTAATCCGGGCGATTCGGCGTATAGCGTTTTCTGTGAAGTACAGATTCCCGTCAGGACCGGGTGTTATCCCGAAAGGCTGTGAGGTCGCGGTGGGAGTCGCATACTCGGAGATTGTGCCGCCGGTGGTAATCCGGCCGATTTTGCTCCCAGCGTTTTCGGCAAACCAGAGAGCGCCATCCGGGCCGGACACTATCAGCGTCGGCTGGCAGGTTGGGTCAGGCAGGGGATATTCTGTAAAATTGAAACTTGTGTCGACCTTGCCGATTTTGCCGGCGTCGAACTCTGTAAACCACATGTTACCGTCGGGACCGGTCGTTATGCCGTATGGGTTAGAGCTAACGGTCGGAGTTCCTACTCGTGTTTGGGAGTTGCCGTCGGTCGCCATGCATCCGATCGAGTTCGCGGTTGAATCAGTATACCAAATTTTTCCATCGGGGCCTGTGGTAACCCATACCGGCGTCGCTGCGCCAAACGATATTGGATATTCATTCAGTACGCCTGATGTCGTTATTCTCCCCAGTCTGCCCGAGTTGTTCTCGGCGAACCACAGCCTGCCATCCGGTCCGACTGTCATGCCGTACGGCTTACTGTTCGCGGTGACCGAGAACTCCGTAACGACACCGGACGACGTTATCCTGGCAATCTTGCTTGATGTACCGTCTCCGGACTCCGTAGCCCAGGCATTCCCATCAGGTCCCAAAACGACAGCGACTGGATATGCGCCCTTCAGGGTGGCGATCGTTCCCTGAGCAAAGCCGAAACAGCGGTCGGCTGATGACAACGTGATGGCCATACCGATCAGAGCCAGCGAATGGATTCTTTTGAAAAACATGACTGAACCTCCAGATTCAGATGTCGACTTTGTGACGCTAAAAATCATCGACAGGGTATTCTCGTCGCCCGCTGCGTTCAGGATAGCATTCTCGAGGGCGATGGCGTGAGTTTACCCATTAGCAGGGCTCGTCGACGTCGATGCGGCCGAGGTGGTCGAACTGGTCGAAATCGGGGTTGTTTTTACACGTGAGCGCGTACTGTTGAAGGGGGAGTTATTCGTCTACAGTTAACTGTGAAGGTGAGAACGTAGTTGATGAATGGTCACGGTCAATGTCGAGGTGATCGACAGTGACCGTATTGAGCGGATTAGAGCGGGTGGTCAAAGGTTGTTTTGATCTTACCCAATATGGAAAGTCGCGTTTTAACTTGATCGCGAAAACGAAGGCGTCCGACCATCACCTCGGCTAGCGTTTTCGTTTCCCAGGTTAGTCTTCGTTCCAGACCAACCAGGGAGCCATCCCCTGGTTTGCGAAGAAATATTCGAGCGCTTTCAACGCCTCTACCTTCCCGACGTCCCACGCTGCCGGATACTCATCCACCTGGCCGTTGGAAAGGAGATACTCGATCGTTTCCTCGTCGTCGTCCTCGAACATGCCGAGCAGCTCTTCATCGTCGCCTTCTTCCGAAGCATCGGCGTTCGCCGCATGAGATGGGTTACGCGTCGAAAATCCAGCCGCTCCCTCCTCCGGAAGGAACATCAACCAGGCGTGTTGTTCGTTTATTAGCGCACAGATAGTCGGCCATCCGGCACGGTCGGACGGGTCTTCTGGATCGACATTTAGCCAGATCTCAAGGAATTTCCGATCGTTGGCCTCTAAGGTCGCTCGAAGCTGAACCGCCGACTGGATCCGGAATTCGTTCTTGTCGATCGTTAGTTTCATAATTACAGGGTCGACAGCGCATCGACTTCGTGACCCATCGCCAGCGGGATTGCATTCTCGAAAGCGTTCCGCATCGTCGACACCGCTACATCGACAACCGCCTTGCCGTTGTCCGCGATCTTCAGGCTGTTACCGCCGACCGTTCCCAGCGGCTCGAGCGGCACGCCTGAGCTGAACGCGAGATCTGTGAGCGCTGCAATGTTGGCCGGGGCACAGCTAACAATGACGCTCGCCGTACGCTCCCCGAAGAGCACAACCGATACCTTTTCCGGCTCCTTACTGTCGACATCCGCGCCGATGCCGCCGGCGATGCAGCTCTCGGCAAGGGCGACGGAGAGGCCGCCGTCGGAAAGGTCATGGGCCGACTGCAGGAGCCGCGCGTCGATGGCGGCGCGCAGGAAGTCGCCGAGATTCTTTTCGGCTTCCAGGTCGATCGACGGAGGCGCACCTGCGTCCTGGCCGTGGATGCGGGCAAGGTACTCGCTGCCACCGATGGTCGGCAGGCCCATGCTGACAAGGAAGATCCGGTCGCCGGCGTCCTTGAAGTCCATGGTGATGCGCTTCGACGCGTCCTCCATCACGCCCACCATGCCGATAGTCGGGGTGGGGTAGATGGCGTGCTCCGGCGTCTCGTTGTAGAACGACACATTCCCCGAGATTACGGGCGTATCCAGTGCTTCGCACGCTTCTGCAAGGCCCTCGACACATCGACGGAACACCCAGAAGTTGTCCGGCTTTTCCGGATTGGGGAAGTTGAGGCAGTCCGTCGCCGCCAGCGCCTTCGCACCGACACACGCCAGATTGCGCGCGCATTCCGCGACGGCGATCTGTGCGCCGACGAACGGGTCGAGGTAGCAGTAGCGCGGGTTGCAGTCGGTCGCCATGGCGAGTCCCTTGGTCGTGCCCCGGAGCTTAAGTACGGCAGCGTCGGCAGCGCCCGGAATTACCGTGGTCTGCGTCTGCACCATCGAATCGTACTGGTCGTAGACCCAGCGCTTGGACGCGATGGAGTTCGACGAGAGAAGTTGCAACAGCGCGGCGTCGTAGCTTTCGGGTTCGCCGAAAGCGCCCAGGTCGACGGACTGGATCTCCGCGATATAGGTGGGCTCGCTGGCATTCAGAGTATAGGTCGGACACTCATCCGTCAGCGACTTCGCCGGCACCTCCGCGGCCACCACGCCATTGTCGAGGATGACAACCATTCCCGTATCGGTCACCTCGCCGATCACCACCGCGTTCAGCCCCCACTTATGGAAGACGGCCGCGACCTCGTCCGCATGCCCCTTCTCGATGACCGCCAGCATGCGCTCCTGAGACTCGGAAAGCATGATCTCGTACGGCGTCATGGTCGATTCACGGAGCGGAACCTTGCGCACGTCGATCGTCATGCCGTTGCCCGCCTTGGCCGACATCTCGCACGTCGAACAGGTCAGTCCCGCCGCGCCCATGTCCTGGATGCCGACGACATAGCCGGTCGCAAGCGCTTCAAGCGTCCCCTCAATCAGCAGCTTCTCCTGGAACGGATCGCCCATCTGGACATTCGGGCGCTTGCTCTCCGAGTCGGGCCCTAGCTCAACCGACGCAAACGTCGCCCCATGAATGCCGTCGCGACCCGTTGCAGAGCCGATGAACAGCACTGGATTGCCGACACCCTTCGCTCCCGCGCTGGCGACATTGTCGACCGGCACGATGCCCACCGACATCGCGTTGACCAGAGGATTGCCCGCGTAGCTATCGTGGAAATAGATCTCGCCGCCCACCGTCGGCACGCCCACACAGTTGCCGTAGTGGGCGATCCCGCCAACCACATGCTCAAAGAGATAGCGCGTCCGCGCATCGCTGAGAGGCCCAAATCGGAGAGAATTGAGGTTCGCAATCGGCCGCGCGCCCATTGTAAAGATGTCGCGCAGAATGCCGCCGACACCCGTCGCCGCGCCTTGGAACGGCTCGACCGCGCTCGGGTGATTGTGCGACTCCATCTTCATGACAATGCCGATATTGTCGCCAATGTCAATGACGCCCGCGTTCTCGACGGCCCCGGTGTCCACCGCCTCGCGGTACTTCTTAAACAGTCGCAGCACAGGCCGGGAGTACTTGTACCCGCAGTGCTCAGACCACATGACCGAGTACATCCCGATCTCGGTAATATTCGGCTCACGCCCGAGTGTCTCGACTATCTTGCCATACTCGCCGTCATTCAGGCCCATCTCACGGTAAACTTTTGGATCGATCATGCCCTTAGTATACCTTGGAGGCGCAAGGGGACGAGAGATAATTCCTGTGGCCCGGGACGGGCGTCTCAACAGGAAGCGCTTGCACAGCCATGATGTTTATCGTCGTGGAATCGTCGCGTATATTGCCCTCTGAAAAGAACAAAGCCCGCCGAGCACAAGGAATTGCGTCGCGGGCTTTATCTATTATATTGTCGAGCGCTGGATCCCCGAACGCCGGCGGCCTACGTCGAGGCCGCCACGCCGTTCTTGACCAGACTCAAAGCGCGGGCGATTTTGTGGACGTGCTCCTGGGCAGTGTTGAACGCGGGATGGGAGTCCACGTACTCCAGAAGCTCGTCATTCTGCTCGGTCGTTCCACGGGCAAGAACGCATCCTCGGATCGGACCAAACAGCTTGATTGACTGGCCGCCGACCTCGAAGTAGGCGAACTCAAGGAAGAGCCCGTAATTCTCAATGTCGTTGCGAAACTGCTTCCAGTCCTTTCGCGCAACAACGAACGATATCTTAATTTCTTCCAATTGCTTCCGCTGGACTCCATAGATATGGAGAGCGGTATCGAAATGTGATTGGCGCTTTGCCGGCGCGATTGACTGCATTTGCAGACCTCCCGTTAAACCATCACAACACTCATATCGCAGCAAGATATTCTTATCGTACCCACATCCCAGCCCGCTGAATCTAATTGTCGAGTTGCGATCGGGCCTTTTTCCACTGCCGAGAACCATCGTTGGGACGTTCCGGTCTCATCTTGCTACGAAGCGCGCATGTACCAGCTCATCTTGGTCAAATGCCGGTGGTTCAATTGATTTAGGCCGTTTGTACCCACATAAGACTCAATGTTTAAACGCCCATAAGGTCGAGTTGGTTCCAGCATCAGTAGGGTGATCTATTCCTAATGTAAGCCGATATTCACTTGTCTTGCAGGTTTTCCGAACCCCACCGGTCTACTTTAAATAGACGAGTAATTGGCTGCAATGTTCTTATATCATTTAACATTTACTGGTAAATAATTCTATACTGGTATAATTGCCGTATTCTCTCCGATGGATCCTCTGCATGCAAAACACAAATAGAACGATGTTACTCGCCGCGGTCATGTCGATACTGACGTCGACACCCGCGACGGCCGCGCCTGACCACGCGTCGAGCGTTGTCATGTTCCACAATGACAAGTCACGCACCGGATGGTATAGACACGAAAAGGTCCTATCGCCGTCCACCGTCAACACGAAGTCATTCGGCAGAATCTGGTCGAAGGACCTCGACGGCGACGTCATGGCGACACCGCTCTGTGTGGCCGGAATGACGATCGGCGGCAGCACCCGCGATGTCGTCTATGTCGCCACCAATAACGACAGCGTCTATGCCATCGACGCGTCGTCGGGCGGCATCATCTGGGGACCCAAGACCCTCGGGCCGTCGCTCACCAATGCCCAGTTTACGGGCGCTTCGTACGGCGGCGGTCACTACGGCATCACGTCGACACCCGCCATAGACCTTGCCTCCAACACGATCTACGTCGCCGGCCTCGTGCAGCCGGGCATCAAGCAGCAGGCCAAAGCCTGGGCGCTCGACCTCACCACCGGCGCTGTGCGCAAGGGCTGGCCGGTTACGATCAAGGGGACATACCTCGGTCGCAAGTTCGACGCCGGCCAGATCCTCCAGCGTGGTGCACTCGTAATCGACCGCGGCCGCCTCTTCCTGTCCTTCGGCTCACGCCAGGATCTGCCGGATTGGCACGGCTGGGTCGCCGCCGTCGACATCAACTCGCCCAGCCACCCCGTCACCGTATTCACGCCCGATCCTCAGGCTGACGGTGGCGGCATCTGGGGCGTCGGTGGCGTCGCCGTCGACGATGCCGGTTCCGTCTACGCTGTCACCGGCAACGGCGAATACGACATTCCGCAGGGCGGGCACGACGTCGGCCAATGCGTCCTCAAGCTCCGCATAAAGCAGGGAAAGCTGACCTTCTCCGAGAAGCCCGTCGACTACTACGTCGCGCCTAACTACAAGTTCTTGAACTCGACGGACCAGGACCTCGGCGGCTCAGCCGAAGTCCTCCTGCCGACCCTCAAGGGCTCGTCGACACCTCACCTGCTCCTGACCGCCGGCAAAGACGGATGCACCTATCTTATCAACCGGGATAACATCGGCAAGATCATCGCGCGTACCCGCCTCTATGGCGACCCGAACGACCATTACCTGACCGAGATCCGAGCCACCCCCGCTTACTTTGAAGACGGCAAAGGCCACGGCTACGTCGTCGTCACCGGCTACGATCCCGGCCCCACCGGATGCAAGGGTGTCACAGCGCTCAGGGTCACATCATCGCCCGGCGGACCCGCCAAACTTGTAAAGCAGTGGACACTACCGACGCCGTTGACTCAGCCGTCCGTGCCCGAAGTGTCGAGCAACGGCGTCGACAACGCCATCGTCTGGGTCACCGAACGGTTTCGCGACGACCACGGCGCGCTCGACGCCTTCGACGCCGCGACGGGAGCAAAGCTCTATTCAAGCGACGAGAACGGCAATCGCGACAGCTTCGGCAGCCCGAACTCGTTCACGTGCCCGTCCGTGGCACGTGGACGAGTGTTCGTGGGTACGGGCGACGGGGTCGTGGCTTATGGCCTCTTGGGGGACAAACGATGAGGAAATGTGGAATGTGGAATGTGAAACGTGGAATCGAAACCCGACGAATAACTGCCGTCTTCGTTTCCCTACTAGGTCTGTTTGCCGCTCTATCGAAACCCGCCAGGGCAGGGGAAGCGCCGCCGCCCGCCGGCATCATCGTTAGTATCCGCGGCAACATCCTCGAGGTCCAGCCCGCCTGGTTGACCGGCCACCAGCGGCTAATGATTGATGAAAAGACCAAGTTCGTCGAGGAACTTCTCACGCCCGTGCGACGCGTTCCCATCGGCACACGCATGGTCGTCTTCGGAAGCAACAACCCCAAAGAGGGACTGACTGGTTTCTACATGATCGCCGGCGACCTCAAGTCACAGGGTTTCGGCGCGAAACTCTCCGGCATCATGCAGTCTCAGTGGGGCAGCTACTGGGGCGGCGTGGTCAAGTCCGTCAGACCGCTCGTCCTCACCGACGACGACGGCAAGGATATCACCACTGCGCACTTGCAAGCACACGTGGTCCACTTCGACAAAGCCGCGTCCGTAAGCGAACTGCTTATCGGCACTAAGATCTCGTACGTGTCCGACCGGACACAGGGCGGGATCCACCACTGCACTTCCATCGGACTTACGAGTAGTCCAGGCAAAGCGGGAGTCCTGTTCGCCACCGTAGTCGCAAACGCCGGCCGCAAGCTGACCGTTATTCCCAGATTCGGATCGACCCCCGTCGACATCACCGTGCCTGCCTCCTGCAAGGTTCAGCGACAGGTGACACTCGACGCCGACGCTATCAAACCCGGCGACACAGTCTCGGCCTGGGGCGTACCCATGCAGGGACGCGACAACAACGGCCTCATCGCCTTCGCCATGATGCGCGGCAAAAAACTGTTCCCGATTGCCAGCAACGAGGCCGGAGCGCCCGATCGAAACGTCACCGGCGTCGTCAAGTACCTTTCCCCGTTCACACTCACCGTCGACAAAGGCCCCCTGCCGGTGTACGTCACCGGACAGACCCCTCTCGTCGACTTCGCCCCCGCGAGCGCCTCACATCTCCACAAAGGCGACATGGTGATGTTCGTGGTATCGAAGACGTCGACGGGCATCCTGTCCGCCCGCTACATCCTCGTCGACGCGTCCCCGATCATCGCATTTGCGTCCGCCGGCTAGCCGGCGCCGCTGACTGCGTTCCGCCCGAGCCGCCATCCTTCGCGCCAAACACATGCCACAAGCCCCTCGCCCATCCCGATGGGAGAGGGGGTTGAGGGGTGAGTGGGCCTTAGTAAACGGTCCCCAGCCCCGTCCCCAGCGACTGGCCGAAGTTGCCGACGCCGAAGGGCTGGGCGGCCGGGAACGCCTTGAGACGGATATTGAACGTGAAGGTGGTCCCGCCGGTTTGGAAGCCGAGCGGATTGTCCTGGAAGATGACGCTCGCCTCCCAGTCGTGCCACGACTTCGTGACGGCGACTCCCTTATAGTCGAACTTGTTACTCAGACCGTTGTAGCCCGCGATCGTTTGCAACCGCCATCCCGCGCTCTCGCGTCGGTCGACAATCCACGGCAGGTCCAGCTGCTCCGTAACGGCCGAGATGCGATGCTGCTGCGGCGCGTAGCGGGCCGCGAGGTCGAGCGCCTGGTTGTAGCGTCCACGCACACTCCAGTTGTTGGTGAAGTCGATGAGTTGGCCATGGTTGAGATCGTAGGAGCTCGACTGTCGCCACAGGAAGTACCTGGTCGGCGTGTAGACCGACTGCAGCGCGATATTCTGCCAGGGGCGCGGCGTTCCGAAAAGCTTCTGGCGAGCCGCGTTGATGTCGTACCCGGTCGAGAGGTTCAGCTGGAACGTCTTCGTCTCTTGATAAGCCATGTTGGCCGATATGAGATTGCTGACACCGCTGAAGTCAAATTGAAACGGTGTGAACCCGTATGGCCTCAGGTAGTCATACCGCACCGCCGCCGTCGACTTGTTGCCGATGCGCAGACGGTAAGCGTCATGGCTTGTCAGGATGTACTGCGCGGTGTCGTCGCTATAGAAGCGCTGCAGGAAGTCGCCGGCGACATCCAAAGCTTGCCAGCTATTGACCTTGAATGTATTCGTGCCGGTGTCCATGCCGAAGTTGACACGGTTGCCGCGTGTCTTCGACGACGGCTCGTTGTACGCGCCGTAAGAGAAGTCGAGCCGCGACGTCTTCGGCAGAATCGACTTAAGAAGCCGGGCGCGTACCGGATCCGTGGAGAGGTCGAATTCGGGAAGCTTTTCGAGGCCGCCGAGCGCCGCCGCGCCGAAGCCGCCACTGCTGTTCAACACGGTGTACTTGTTGGTCAGAATCTTCCAGTCGTATCGGGTGTCCTGCTCGTCGTACTCGAGATTGCTGTTGAGCTGCGACGTATCCGTTGACGTTCCTCCGAAGCTGTTGCGATAATCGCTCAGGTCGAATCGGGATTGGAAACGCTCCTTGGTAGTCGGCGAAAACGACTCGCTCAGAGACGACGTGATCGACTCCGACGTGCTTCCCGAGTAATTCGACGAGTTGATATTCGCGGCAAGCGACGTGCTCTGGTTGCCGACGTTCCTGTTCAGCATAATCTGCTGCGAGAGCGTGCGTGAGTTCTGGTCGCCGAGGAAGTACGAGTCCTGCTGCAGCTGCGTGTTCAGGTTCGCCATCACCGTGCCGAACAGTTGACGGTGCTGCAAACTGCCGGAAATCGTCTCGCGGCCAAGCGATTTATCCGGCAACTGATAGAGAGTCAGCTCGCCGCTGCCGTGTTTGACATTGTTCGGATTGCCGTACGACTGATCGATGCCCGTCCCAATCCCCTTCTTCTGCAAAAGGTCGATATGCAGGATGCCGGGCAGTGTCGATGACAACAGGTAACCGATCGCAAACTTGGCGAAATAGCCCTCATCAGGCGACTGTCCGATCTGCGGATTGAGCGTCGATGCCCGGTGGTCGAGTGGGACGACCAGGTAAGGCCAGGAGATGATGCGGCGGTTTCGTCGATAGAGGATAACCCGCTTGGCAACCAGTTTCTTGCCGGGGATGATGTACATATCCCGTGCCGTGAAGTGGAAGTGCGGGTCGAGGAAGTCGCAGGTCGTAAAGTTGACGCCCTTGGCGTCGATGAAGTCCGTCCGGCCATTGACCACGCCGTTGTACAGATGCAGCGGCTCGATCAGACCGATGCCGAACCGCTCGGCCGGCACCGTCGCCTGCGAGTTGGCCACAACGTAACTGTTGGCCTCGAGGTTGATCTTGACCGTGCCGTTATCGCCGCCCTGCACCGTCTCGCCGCTCGGGGCCGTCATGATGACATGCCCCGAGAACAGAGCCGTCTGCGCGTCAATGTCGATATCGGCGCGGTCGGCCGTGATGACGTACTTCTGGTAGCGAACGCGCACATTCCCCGCCAGCACCCACTTGCCGCTCGTCACCTGCTCCGCGCTGTCCGCATTGTCGAGCGTGACGGCATGCTCCTCGTCGACCGCCGCCGGCGCGACCGTCGACGTCGCGGTCGGCCCGGTGACCGGGGGAGGGGGTGTCGGCGGTGTCGAAGGCGGTATGAACGGATCGGTCCCCGTTCCCGCGGTCGGGTTTGGAATGTCGCTGCTTTGCGAGGCTGCCGTGCCCGATGGCGGAGTAGCCGGCGGTGCCGGCGGCGGCGAAATCGAACTCGCACCTGTGGTCGGAGGCGTGGTGGTTGTAGAATCTGCCGATGCCGAAAGCGTTGTCAATATCGACAGAGTGCAGGCAAGTGCCACGAGAACACAGCCACGTTCACGAGGCTTGCCGGTCCAGACCGGTCGTTTACGGCCGGCGCGACTTCGCGATGTGCGTTGTCTACTCAGGGGACGTCTCCGTCGACGAGGCGTCGTCATATCGATTCCAGAACGGAGACAGCGCCAGAGTGACACCCAGCACCGCATAGATAGCGGCAACCGAGCCGCGGCTGACCTTCTTCTCGATCCCGGGCGTGAAGCGTGGTGGAACGAGCTTGTAGTCGATGACGTACGCGGCAGTGGCCGCCGCAGCCGCCGGAACCACGCCGCCCGATTTCCCCGACATGACCAGCGCGGCTTCGTACAGGCCCGCCCAAGCGAACATGATTGACGAGTTCAACGCAGCGCCCAGAACCGATTCGCGCGTCGAGAAATCGCTGGGCTGCGAGACGTCGTCACCGTCGACAATGTGGCAAATCGCATTGACTGCCGACCACGGCGCGCCCGTTTCACGCCTGCCCGCCAGCATGATCGCTGCGAGGGTGGTTGCGGAGAGTATGGCCCCCGTTTTCAGTCCGGCTATCGCGATCCTACGAAACATAATGCCTCTATGTATGCGGTCATATTTATGTTCAGGTTTATCGATATCAACGATCGGGTATACTCGCTTACTTATGTTTACCTTTACGTTATGGGTAGTCGTCGGGGTGGTCGCCGGGATTATCGGACGGTCGGTAGAACCCAAAAAATCCAAACTCCGGCGTTTGCCAATGACCGTCCTCGCGGTCCTCGGCGCCGTCGTCGCGGGCATGATCGGCGACGTCTTCTATCGCAGCGGCTCCGCCGCCATTCAACCCGACTACCTCAGCGTCCTCACCGCCACCCTCGGCGCCGCCGCCATCCTCATCATCGCCCGCGCCCTGGAGATCTACACCCAGCGTTAGGCTGTAACGAACCCATCCTATCGTGGTACAGGCGTCCCTGCCTGTTTCGAATCTGTCGTACGATGGGCGTCCCCGCCTGTCTCTTATTCCTATTCCACCCGCCACAAGAACCAGAGGCCGATGCCCAGGAACAACACGTCGGGCGACCATGCCGCCACAAACGGATCGAGCTTCCCCGCGACACCCAGGTACTTCGTCAGCAGAAGCGTATTCCACCCCACCCACACCATCACCATCGACAGGAAGATGCCCGCGTACGCTCCCGCCCGCGCGAACCGCATAGCGAGCGGCGGAGCGCAGAGGGCGAAGGCGAGGCAGACGAAAGGGAGCGAGAGCTTGCTGTAGTAGTCGTAAGAGACTTCGGCATTCTCCTGATGGGTCACACGCAGCTCACGCATCTGCTGCCCTAGCTGCGCCATCGTCAACTCGTCCGGCTGACGGAACGTGCTCTCGGCAAGGCCTGTCAGCGGCACGTGCAGGTCCAGGGTGAAGCGGTCGCTCGCGATCTCCGTCGCCGTGAACCCATCCGGCCCGATCGTGTGCACCACGACTTTGCCAAGCTTCCACACGTCGTGGTCATAAACTCCGCTCCCCGCCGTGATTAGCTCAGGAGTTGCCCCCATCGTGCTGTTATGGAAGATCGTGACGCCCTCCAGGCTCAGTTTGTTCAGGTCGCCGTTCGGGCTGTGCGCGATCCGCTGGATGCTGAACGCATAGTCTCGGAAGACGAAGACCTTGTTCTCCGCGATCGAGGGCGTCGCCTGAAACGCATACGCTGCCATCTGCAGCTGGGTCTGCTGAAACTCGTGCTGCGCTCGCGGGACGACACGGTCGGCGATGAAGAACGACGTGACGCTGACAATCAGGCCCGTGACGTACACCGGGGCAAACAGTCGACGCAACGGCACCCCCGCCATGCGAATCGCCGTCACTTCGGAATCCCTGGCCAATCGGTTGACGCACCACGCCGCCGACAGCGCCATTGCCGCCGGCAGGGTCAGGACGAGGAGAGTGGGGACATTGAAGACGACCAGCTTGGCAATCGCGCCAACTCCGATGTTGGCCTTGGCGATGGTCTGGATCAGCGCATAAAGCGTATTGCCGACCAGCATGACGATGATGAGCAGCACACTGCCGATAAACGGCATCACCATCTCGCTCAGCATATATCGGTCCAGTTTCGTCATATTGGTAAATGAAGTCGATGGTCTATGCGGGCGGTATAATCTACTTAAGCTTTGACGGGCAGGACACCCATAGCACTCGTCGGTTTGGACCTGTCGGTCATGTTCCCCCAGGATTAGGGGCTAGGGGGCCGGAGCCCCACGAGATCGCGTCCGCAATCTCTGAGCGGGTTAACTTCCCGACCGGACTTCGACCGACCAGTCGGTGATATCCAGATCCTGGATCTCATCGCCAGTGCTGACGCCGCTTCCGACCAGCATCACGTCGCCGCTCGGTTCCAGAGCCGTCGAGTTGTTGAACAATCCCGTCGTCGCCGTCGGCACCGTGATGAAGCTGTTGATCTGGCTCGACAGGCGAGTGTCACCCAGAGCGTCGATATGCTTCGTGCCGGAATCGTTCGGGTTCGTGACGATTCGGTCAGTCGCTAGAAAGTTGATCTGCAAGTTGGTCGCCGTCACGCCTCCCGTCGGGATGGCGGAGAGCGGAATTTGGAATTGTAGCTGATTCTGGTTCGGCTCGTTCGACACCGGCGTGAACTGTGTCGGGGCGGCCAGCGGCGCGAAGCTCAGCAGGTTCGTTCCCGGCACCACCTGGTACATGCCGTAGCCGCTGTTCGGCTGTGACGGATCGTAGCGCAGGAAGGCCGTGAACGCACCCGTCGCAAATCCATTGCCCCACGGAATACCGACCACCGGTATCGGCCCCGTCGTCTGGTTCGCCTGGGCGACCGGATTGAAGAGAACGAAGTAGGTGTAGCTGGGATTGATGTGGCCCGCCACCGTCATCGTAATGATAAGCTGAGTGCCCGACGATGCCGGTAACGTGCTCGGCGACTTCGCGCAACCTGAGACCGAAAGTAGCGTGGTGGCGAGGAGTGTCGACAGAATCGTTCGGCGCGTACGTCGCCATCTATCGAGCGGTACATCTGACATGGCTGAGATTATAGCAGGAATGGTCCTTAATTGACAACGATTGACGCCGGCGGCGAAACCGCCGCAACGGAGAAACGCACGGGGCTGCGTCGAAGGTATATTCACGGTGCGGCCTTACTATCCGGGTTGATGATGGCGGGTTCCTTCCCGCATCTCGACTGGGGATGGCTCACCTGGATTGGCCTCGTCCCGCTTCTGCTTGTGCTTGTGCTCCCCCAACTCCGTTTGAGAGGCGCGCTCGCCATGTCCTTCACGTTCGGCGTGACGTACTTTGGCGGCCTCCTCTACTGGCTCGGCATCTGCGGCGCGCATGTCCTTGGCCCAGGACTCGGTGTCCTCGCCTGGGTTATCGCCGTCTTCGCCCAAACGCTAGTAATGCTAATGTTCGGCGCCGGAGCATGGTGGCTGTCACGCCGGCCGAACGCTTGGGCGTGGATGCTCGGCGTCCCGGCTCTGTGGACCGCTCTCGAATGGGTGCGTCAGCTGGGTCAGCTCGGGACCACATGGGGCGACATCTCCGTCGCACAGCACGCGAACCTCGAGATTCTTCAGATCTGCAAGTTCACTGGCCCCTGGGGCGTGACATTCTTAGTCGTGATGATCAACATGCTGATCGTCGAGAGGATAAGAATGTGGCAAGTCCGTGGCACGAAGTGGAGTCAAGATCGATCCTGCTTCGCCGTCATCGTGGCGCTTTTACTGTCCATTTCGATTGGCTTCGGACGCCGGCTGCTTCAAATAGAGCACTTGCACCCGACGTTCAAAGTGGCCGCCCTCCAACCGAGCATCGACCCGAACGTCGATTGGGACAGTAGCGGCCGGCCCGCGGACCCCAACTACGTAACATCGACCATGAAGGCCTACGTCGACCGCGGCACGTCGTCGGGGGCGCAAGTAGTGGTCTGGCCCGAGACAGTCTTCCCCGGCTACCTGCGCGACGACCCCGTTCTCGCGTCGATCGTGGTGGCCGAAGCGACATCGCACAAGCAGACGATCCTCGTTGGCACGCCCGAGCGATATCCCATCGGCGGCCCCGAAGGCAACGCGCTCACGGTCGTCTCCCCGGCGGGCGTCATCGGCAATTCCTACCTCAAGCGCCATCTCGTGCCCTGGGGCGAGTATGTCCCGTTCCGCAACCTCTTTCCGATCCTTTCGGCCTTGCACCTAACGCTCCTCGACCGCAAATTCGGCGACCCCGTTCAGCCGCTGTTCCAATCGCCGGAAGGCCCGCTCGGCTCGGTCATCTGCTACGAGTCCTCTTATCCGGAGTTGACCCGCGAAGAGGTCGCCCGCGGAGCCGGTCTGCTCGCGATCGTCACCGACGACACCTGGTACGGCCGCACCGCCGCCCCTTACCAACACGCCAACTTCGCCGTCCTCCGCGCCGTCGAGAACGACCGCTACGTCGTCCGCGCCGCCGCCACCGGCATCTCCCTCATCGTCGACCCCAACGGCCGCGTCATCGCCCAAGCGCCCCTCTTCACACCGTCGACCCTCGTCGCCGGCGTCGAGGCCCGCCATCGCCTCACCTTCTACTCACGCTACGGAGACTGGTTCATCTGGGTCTGCTGGGGAATGCTGGGGGTGCTTTCAATCGGGCGAAGGAAGATAGGGAATGGGGAATAGTCCTGTTGTGGCATGCTGTCGGCTCTAAGAAACATGGCTATGCTGGATCGTCCAGGCCAAACGGTTTACTTCTCATTCTTGAGAAGAAAACCAGCAGCTAAACTCTGCCTCAGACCGACGAATTATGTACCGTTGCGCGCGAAGCCCGCGTAAGCTTTCGACCAGCATAACGGCGCGAAGCGTCATTTAGTCGCGGGTTTTATACCTGCGGAATCCTGCGGTGCCCAAGGTATCTAGTTGGCCTTCGACAATCGTCATCACCCTGTCGACGCCAACGCCCTTGACCTTATCGACCGTACCGCTGGGCCAATGGACTTCCAGACTGTCGATGTTGGCGGCGTCGCCCAATCCCAGGTGGACGCGTTTGTCCGAGGAGCTGAGGTAGGAGCCGTCGGCGTGACAGATTCGCGTCTGACGCAGCCCCCCGCAGACGGCGATAACCTTCGCGCCGTAGCCGTCCCGATTGCTCTTGACGCCCACGAGGTTGACGTCCAGCCAGTGACCAGGATTAGCTGTCTCGTTATGCAGCAGCAGAGGCTGATTGGAGCTGTCGACCACGAGGACGTCGACGTTGCCGTTATTCTCATAGTCCCCGATGGCCAGGCCGCGACCTTCGATCGAGCGCCTCGCGGGGCCGACGAGACCGGCGCTGGTGTCGACAAACTGCTGTCCGGCTTCGTTGTGATAGATCATGGTCGGTTCGAGGAAGGTCAGGTCCGATGACCGCTCCCCGATGTTGTCGTCCGTGTGCCCGTCGCAGTAGACCATGTCGAGCCAGCCATCGTTGTCATAATCGAACCACTTCATCCCGAATGCAACCCACGGATAGCTTCCCTTGCTCATGCCGAGTTTGTTGTAGCGCTGAGTAAATACGCCGCCGCCTTCGTTATGCAGGATGCGCTTGTCTTCCCACTGGAACGCCATAGCAGCAAGGTCGAGCTTACCGTCGTTGTCGAAATCGCCCCAATCGACACCCATCCCCGAGAAGCCTTTGCCATCCTCTCGCACGGATGTGCCCGAAGACCTGCTGATGTCCGCAAAACGCGTGCCGGTGTTGGTGAACAGACTGCTGGGAAC
>Ga0070658_10001679_pt1 | contig 18692 bp, 15 predicted proteins | sample KBSC13metaG_FD_64664 | JGI IMG/M metagenome (GOLD analysis project Ga0070658, IMG submission 64664) | Corn rhizosphere microbial communities from Kellogg Biological Station, Michigan, USA - KBS C1-3 metaG | ecosystem: Host-associated > Plants > Roots > Rhizosphere > Soil ...
CTTTTTTCACAACCAATTTCGATGCGCGGCCGGCAGCGGTGGCATCGGCCACACAAAGTCGGGGTTCCAAAGAACTTCCTACGTAGGCAACCCTGCCCGGCGTGCATGGCATTGCTACTGCTTTCAATGGAGAACATGCAGGATTTTCACGTAGCCACCATTCGATTCATCAACGAATTGCTGAAAGTGAAACAGCTTCAGGTGGCGAAAGCCGCTCACACGGAGCAATTCGTGACGCTGAACGAGCAATTCGAGAACCTCCGGAAGCGTCTCTGCCTCGAAATCGAATACGCCGTACAGGCGGAAGGCCGGGACTGATCGATCGATTACGGCTTCGCCGCGTCCAAGGGTTCGCCTTCGGCAAACCGGACATTCCGAAGCTGCACATTGTCGCCGCCGGCGGCAAACCACCAGCGTACCTTGGGCGTGGCCAGGTAGTCGTGCTGCGCTCTTAGTTCCGTCCCATTCAGCCGCGCGATCATCCGGTCCCCCGCATACTCGACGTGGAGCTTCTGCCATTCGCCTTGCTTCACTTCGACTTTCGCTTCGGCGAGCACATTGCTCGGCGTCTTGCCTTTCACCTCGGTGGAATCCTCGGCCAGCCGGAAGAATTTTTCCGTGATGACCACCCGCCCGATGTGTTTGGCGCCGTCGCAGCCGACGTAGAAGATCTTGCCGCCGTTGAGGCGAAACTCGCAGTCCACCACTATGCTCACCGGCCCGGTTTTCAGATGCAGCACGGCGGCGTGCATTTCGTCGGGAATCTCGGTGGCCGTCAGGACGCCATCGGCCGGGACCCACTTGCCCTTGGCGATGGACCACTCCGGGCCCAGCGGTTGGCGGAAGTCGGGTGCGGAAATGACTTTGCCCGGACGCACGAGCAAAGACGCAGGGGCCTCGGCTCGGGCGGCTCCTAGAGCCAAAGTGAGCAGCAGCAGGGGGAGAAGAGAGAGGGGGGCTTTCACAGGGGTACTGACTCTGCTCCCAGCCCGTTCTTTACGCGAGCCGAATCGAGGGAGAGTTCTCATTTATCGCCCTCTTCGTCTTCTTCTTCGTCTCCCCTGCGACGAATGGAGTATTGGAGTGTTGGAGTGCCAAGGAGGGAGAGGACGAGTCCTGCCGCGACTGCGCCGTTGCAGACACTCAGCCGCACCCTGAGATGCGATCTTCTGTCGAACATCCCCAAGCGTTGTGACAGTCCCTGAGCCCATCGAAAACCACGGCATCGTCGGCGATCTGCACACGGTCGCCCTGGTGGCGATCGACGGCACGGTCGATTTCATGTGCTTCCCGAGCTTCGATTCGCCGACGATTTTCGCCTCCCTGCTCGACCAGGAGCGCGGCGGGTTCTTTCGCATTCGCGCGGACTTCGACCACGCCAAGAAGCGGCAGCTCTATCTTCCGGATTCGAACATCCTCCTGACGCGCATCCTCTCGGCGGACGGCGTAGCGGAGATCTCCGATTTCATGCCCGTGGAGGAAGCCTGCAACGCGCACAATCTTGTGCGGCGCGTGAAGAGTGTCCGCGGCGAGATCTTGATCGAGATGCGATGCGCGCCGCGTTTCGATTACGGCCGGGCGCGGCACCGGTGCGAGCGGGACGGCAACGATGTGCTCTTCATTTCCGAGGGGCCGGAACGGACGATCCTGCGCCTCCATTCGTCCGTGCCGGTATCGGTGGAAGGGGGCGATGCTGTCGCCAAATTCCGTTTGCCGGCCAATGAGTCGGCGTCGTTCGTCCTCGAGGATGGGGCGCAGAAGCGCGGATGTAATGCGCACGACTTCGTGGCCGATAGTTTCAAACGGACCCTGAACTATTGGCGGAATTGGATCAGCCATTGCCAGTACCAGGGCCGGTGGCGGGAGATGGTCAATCGCTCGGCGCTGACGCTCAAGCTGCTGACGTCGAAGCCGCACGGTTCGATGGTCGCGGCGGCGACCTTTGGCTTGCCGGAAGTGATCGGAGGCACCCGCAATTGGGACTACCGCTACACGTGGATCCGCGATGCCTCGTTCACGACGTATGCCTTGATGCGCCTCGGATATACCGAAGAGGCCGCGGCCTTCAACGGATGGATCGAGGCGCGCTGCCACGAGGTCGCCGCTGGAAATTCCCTGCAAATCATGTACGGCATCGATGGGCGGCATGACCTTCACGAGGAATGCCTCGATCATTTCACAGGTTACGCCGGCTCGCGGCCGGTCCGCATCGGCAATGGCGCGTTTGACCAGCTCCAATTGGACATCCATGGGGAACTCCTCGATTCCATCTACATCTACGACCGGCATGTAATGCCGATCAGCCACGCCCTGTGGAAGAGCCTCGTGCCCTTGATTGAATGGGTGGGCGAGCATTGGAACGAGCCCGACGAGGGCATCTGGGAAACGCGCGATGGCCCGCAGCATTTTCTCTACTCGCGGCTCATGTGCTGGGTGGCCATGGATCGCGGCGTCCGGCTGGCCCGCAAACGTTCCTATCCCGCTCCGCTCGAAAAATGGATCAAAATTCGGGACGCCATTTTCGGGGATATCCACGGCCGGTTTTGGGACGACAAGCAGAAGGCCTTCGTCCAGCGCATCGGTACAGACGCCGTCGACGCCTCGACGCTGCTCATGCCGCTGGTGAAGTTTATCAGCCCGATTGACCCGCAATGGCTCTCCACGTTGAAGGTCATCGGGGAAAAGCTCGTGGATGATTCGCTGGTCTACCGTTACGACAGAGCTCACGGGACGACCGACAAGGAGGCGGCGCGGGAAGGCACCTTCAACATGTGCACCTTTTGGTACGCCGAGTGCCTCGCCCGGGGTGGCGACCCGCTCCAAGCCCGCTACATTTTCGAGAAGATGCTCGGCTACGCCAACCATCTCGGACTCTTTGCCGAACAAACGGGACCGACGGGGGAGCAACTCGGAAATTTTCCGCAGGCCTTCACTCACCTGGGCTTGATCAGCGCCGCGTATGCACTGGACCGGGCCCTCGAGAGTCGTGAGTGACGAGGACGCATTCCTCCCACTCCGCTCGCGATGACCGTAGTGATGAATATCTAAGCACTCCCCAAGGCCGCGCCCAAAACGACACACCCAGCCGGGGCGCCGCCGGCGATACCCTTGCATGAAACTGCGGATCATTTTCCTTCTCGGTATTGCGGCGATGCTGTCGCAGATTGATGCGAGCGCGGCCAATCCCCGGCACAAGCGGGTGACGCAACGAACCTCCTCTCGGGCCTCCACGGTGACCGACAATACGGCCGGGTATGTTCCCGCGAAGGCCAACGCCCAGTCGCAGACAACGGCGACATCGGCGGACGAGACACCCACCATTACCATCGTCGGCGGCGGCCCCGAAGAGGCCCGATACGAGCAGGCGAAAGCCAAAGCCAAGGAAGATCCCGAAGTGAAGGCGCTGAAGGTGAAGGCTGACCACGCTGCGACGGACGACGAAGCGCGCCGCGCTTCGGTGGCCTATAATCAGGCCCTGTTTCGCAAGTTGCGGCAGATCGATCGAGTGGACGCGGACCGGGCGAGTTCCGTGGAAGCCGCGATCCTTCGGCGGATCAACGAGTAGCCGCATCACCGAGTCGTCCTCAAGCCCATGAAGAACATCATCGTAGAAGTGAAGGACGACACCGACGCGGCGATGGTGGAGTCGATCACCATCCACCATTTGAGCGACCTTGGAGAAGGCGTGAAAGACGTCGTCGAAGACTTTGTGAAGGCGAACGGCGGGGCGGTCATGCCGCCGGTTTCGATCACGGCCGTGGAGCAGAAGGAGAGTGGTGGAGCGACGCGACCGGAGGAGGGCTAAACGCAGAGACGCAGAGGCGCAGAGGAGAGATTCGGAGCAGCGCTTGCGTTCTAGTAATGCTTTAGGCAGCAGCGCCGCACTACAATAAGAACGCAGGCGCGACGCCGCACACATCCAATTCCGAACCCCTGATCTGCTTCCCTCTCTGCGCCTCTGCGTTTAACCGCTTCCCCCGCTCTATTCCCCGGGCGATTTCTCCACCACCTTTTGCGCGGCGGCGATGTAGTCGATGATGCGCTGTTGCTGATCGGCATTGACGCCGGCCCGCTTCGCCATGCCCGACACCGCCTTTTGCCAGCTCGCGACCGTGCGGGAGTCGAGCAATTCCAGGTCGTGACACTCGGTGCACCGGTTCGTGTAGAGCATGTGGCCTTCCGCGAGAGTCGTGGGGTTGCCGCCACCGGCCGCAGTGAGAAATGCCGCGGTCACCGGGGGCGCCGTTTTTTCCTCGAAGGCGCCGGCCATGTCTTTCTTCAGTGCGAGGAGCGCGGGAAGGTCGACACAGATCTTGAGCCCCATCTCCAGGGCGGTCAACGCATGCGGCGCGCCCTTGGGAAGCTTTCGCATCCGGTCGGCATCGGCGCACTTCTGGTTCGCCTCCTCGAGATCCTTCTGCACCTTCACCTGAAACGCTTTCAGTTCCGGCCGGGCAGGTTCCGCTTCGAGCCCGATCCGTATTTCCTGGTCGGCATTGTTGAGGCAGCGCATGGCCACCGCCTGGCGCGTGCGGGCCACGGCGCGGGTGCTGATGGCGACCTTCTTCTTGAGTTCGTCGCGATTCACTTTCGTCGGAGGCGCCGTGGCGCCGCCGAGCCGGTCAGTGCCTTCGTCGATCGCGAGGGCCAGGCTCAGATATCCCACCGTCTCCAACTGGGCTGCCGCGTCACGGAGGGTCTGCAAGGCGGTGGCGCTCCGGGAAGCCAGGGCGGCCTGCAGGCGCGGGGCGAGGGCGGCGGCGAGTGCCTTGTACTTTTCGTCCTGCGCGGCGCGGGCGATATATTGCTTTGCCACTTCGCCCTGGCCGGCGCGGAAAGCTTCGACTCCCGAGAGGAGGTCGAGCCATCCGTCGCGCGGTGCGGCTTCCAGCGCGTCGGGTGGAACGGTTACGGCGATCATGGTCCCATCGGCCTTGATGAATGGGACGAAGACCACGCCGCGGGCCGCATCGTGCTGGAGCACGGTGAATTCCTGCCCCTTGGAGGAGGGGACGACATTGACCCCCTGGAACTGGAGCATCTCGCCGCGGGTGGCGCGGACGAGTTCACCCGGCAGGAAAGCGCGGGCAGGAAGGATGATCGCCAGCGACAAAGCCAGCACGGTAGCGGGGAGGAAACGAATGGCCATCGGGAGCAAAACAGCCTTTACGGTGAATTGGCAGGCCGCGCAAGCGAGGAAGGAGGAGTCGGATTTCTGGTTTAAAGCTTCTGGTTTCTGGTTTTCCTCCGCGGGGGCTGGTTCTGTGGCGTGCGTGGCCGACTCAGCAGAGGCAGCCAACGTAGGAGGAACCAGAAACTAGAAGCCCGAAACCAGAAACTCTTTCCGGTTCAGTGACGGGTGAGCAGGAAGATCGCCGAGAGCAGGAGCAGGGAACCACCCAGCCGCCGAAGCATCACGCGGCTCCCCTGGGCGCTCTCGGTGTTGCCAAACCAATGGCCGATCATCCACACGAGCACCACGCTCCAGACGCCGCGGGAATTGTAGAGGACATTGGTCGTCGTGGCCCCGAGCGTAACGATGCCCCAGGCGACGCCGCTCGCCTGGATGCTGATGAGGGCGGCGCCGCCCGCCAGCCAGCGCCAACTTGCCGCGGTCATGATATGGCCGTCGTTCCGAAAGAGCGGAATCAGGCCAAGGGAAAGGACCCCCATCGTGGAAAACAACGTGGCCATGTAGGGGAAAAGGCCCCAGTCGCGGATCCACCGCTGCTGCGTCACGTCGGTGAGGGCAAAGATCGCGGCCGCGCTGAAGCCGTAGAGCACGCTGCGGAACAGCACGGTGCCCTCTCTTGCCCGGCCTCCGCTGCCGAGCAGGGCCGTGGCGGCGGCGGTGAGCAGGACGGCGATCCAGACGGCGCCATTGAGCTTTTCGATTCCGAAAAGCACCGTGAAAAGGGCGACGAAAACGACCTTCGAGCCGAGGACCGGCGTGGCCACCGAGACATCGCCGCGTGTGAGCGCCAAAAAGGTGAAAATCTGCCCGAAAAAGAAGAGCGCGCCCGAGAGAGCCGCGTGCCAAATGCCGGCCAGGGACGCGGGATGGGCTGCCGGCATGAGCCAACCCACGGAAAAGACTGTGGCGATCACCATGTTGGCCACGAAGGTCACCCGCCAGGGTCCCGCGCCTTCGCCGCCCCGCTTCAGCATCAGCGCCGCCACGGCATAGCCCAGCCCCGAAGCGAGGGGAATGAACATGGAAAAGCCAGGCGGCATGGGACGGCGACGCTCGTGGGGCGAGGGTTCCGCCGCAAGAGGGAAACGTGTTACTTCGCCACCACCCCAAGATACGTCCGCACGCCCTTCCATTCCCGCGCATAGAATGGCGGCGTGCCCCGCACCCACATCGCGGTCGAACTGCCTCCGTCCAGATTGAGGGCCCGCACCATTTTCCCCTCGGGAAACAACGCGGGCGTTGCCAGGATCGCCCCCATCTCCGCGAGCGATGGGCTCTTCGCCATGATCAACCCAGCTCTTCCCCTGGCATCCTGAAACACCACTGTGCGTGCGGCGTCCTTCGTCGCGTTGAGGCCGGCGATGGGTTTGCCCGCTTCCACGAGGAATGGGCCCGCCTGGAGTGCTTCGCGGATGGCGGGCGTCAGTTTGAAGGTGGCGGCGCGCTGGATCGTGACGCCGGTCGCGGTCGTGCTGACGATTCCGCTCAGCAATGGCGCCCGTTCCTGGGCATGGATTTGCTCTCCTTTCCGAATCACGAGGCCCAGGGGCGTCCGGTCCGGTTGGAAGTAGGCGCCGTTCACGGCTGCGAGGACCCCGCGTTTCTCCGAAGCGGTGCCCAAATCATACACCCCGTCCGGATTATCCATCACCGCGAAGCTGTGCGTCTTTGGGTTGAAAGACACGATCCAGAGCGTGACCCGCTCGTCGCCATTCGTGACCTCGCGCTGGATGAAGTCGATGCCATCCGGGGCCGGCTTGGGACTGCTGCTGACCAGCGTCCAGTCGGCAAACAGACCGCACGGAAGGAGCAGGAGAATGGCGAGAAGAGCGAGCGGTCGAGGCATGATCGCGATGGTTTAGCGGGGAACTCGCCACGCGGCGAGCGTACTTCCGTTGCAAGGAAGGGGCGCATCCGAACGTATCACTCAATATGCCATCCCCTCTCGCCGCCGCCAGTCGCCGCGCTCCCGGCCCTGCTAAGGTCTTGCAGGCGGCGCGCATCTAGGCGCATACACTGCCCCCGGTACTCCGGATTCCTACTTACTCCCTCATGAAGCTTCACCGCCTGTTCGCTCCCGTGGCCGCCGCGATTTTCCTGCTCGCCGCCTTCTCCGCGTCCGCCGAGGAAAAAACCTCGCTGACTTTTGAAGGCAAGGATGGGCCGGGGAAAGGCAAGCATGTCGTCCTGATCGCAGGGGACGAAGAGTACCGCTCGGAGGAATCGCTGCCCATGCTGGCCAAGATCCTCAGCCAGCGGCATGGTTTCAAATGCTCGGTCCTGTTCCCGGCTGAGGCCGACGGCACGATCAATCCCGAAAACACGAAAGCGCTCTCGAACCCGGCGGCCCTCGACTCCGCGGATTTGATCATCATGGCGGTGCGTTTCCGCGACTGGCCGGACGACACGATGGAGAAATTCGACAAGGCGTATCGCCGCGGTGTGCCCTTCATCGCGCTGCGCACGTCCACCCACGCCTTCAAAATCCCTGCGGAGAGCAAATGGGCCAAGTACAGCTACGACTTCGCCGGGCCGGATTGGCCCAAGGGCTTTGGCCGCCAGGTGCTCGGCGAGACCTGGGTGGCGCACCAAGGCGAGCACAAGAAGGAGGCCACCCGCGGGATCATCGAGGACGGCGCGGACAACGACCCGCTGCTGCGCGGCGCGAGGGATTTCTTCGCCCAGACCGATGTCTACACCGCGAACCCGTCACCCGATGTGAAGATCCTGGTCCGCGGCGCGGTGCTGACGGGGCTGAAGCCGAACGACCCGAAAGTCAAAGGCCCGAAGAACGATCCCATGCAGCCGATCGTCTGGACGCGGGTGGCGAAGAATGAAGCGGGGAACATCAACAAGATCCTCACAACCACGATGGGTTCTGCGGATGATTTCCAGAACGACAGCCTGCGGCGCCTGGTGGTGAATGGCGTGTATTGGGGCCTGGGCCTGGACGTCCCGCGGCGGGCGAACGTCGCCTACGTGGATGACTACAAGCCTTCCTTCTACGGCTTCCAGGGCTATCGCAAGGGGTTGAAGGTCGCTGATATCGATCTCGGAAAAGTCATGCCGGGCGAGCCGCTGCTGGCTCCCGGCGCGGAGCCGCCCAAGCCGCCGGTAAAGTCCACCGAAGTGAAACCGGATGCGAAGCCAGAGGCCAAAGCGGAGACGCCTGCGGTGCCCGCGGCGGAGTTGCTGAAGCCGCTGCCGCGTCCGGCCCGCCCGCCGCTGCCTCCCAGCACGCTGCCGCTCACGCTGATCCAAGGCGAGCGTATTGCCTTCGTCGGTAACTCGCTCGGCGAGCATTTCAACAAGTTCGGCTACTTCGAAACGCTGCTGCACAGTCGCTTCCCGAAGATGGAATTGATGGTGCGCAATTTCTGTTTCCCGGCGGATGAAGTCGGTATCCGCCAGCGCTCGGCTGGATACGGCACGCTCACCGACCCTCTGCTCGCCTTCAGCGCCGACACCTATTTCTGCTTCTTCGGCTACAACGAATCCTTCGCCGGGGCCGCAGGCGTGGCGAAGTTCAAGGAGAACTACGGCAAGTATCTCGATGAGATGACGAAGAACTATGCGCGCGACGATACGAAAGCCGCGCCCCGTTTCGTGCTCATCTCGCCCGCCGCCTTTGAGGCCCCTGGCCAGTCCTTCCTGCCAGATGGGAAAAATGAAAACCAGAACCTGTCGCTCTACACCACGGCGGTGGGGGAATTGGCCCGCGACCGGAATCTCGCTTTTGTGGACGTCTACGATTCGACGATGGCGGATTTTTCGCGCAAGCCGGGCCTGCAATTCACCACGAATGGCGCGCATACGAACGAAGAAGGCGATCGCGTCGTCGCGGCGACGATGGACCGGGCGCTTTTCGGCACCTCGAACCCGGCGAAGATCGGCTCGTCGTCCTTCGAACGGCTGCGCGCGGCGGTCAATGACAAGTCGTGGGTGCACCAGCAGGACTACCGCATGCTCAATGGCTGGTACGTGTATGGCGGCCGCAACACGCACGACAAGGAAACCTTCCCGCGCGAGTACCTGAAGATCCGGAACATGGTGGCGGTGCGCGATCGCTATACCTGGGATCTCGCGCAGGAAAAGCGCGTCTCCGCCAAGCCGGATGACTCGAAGACGGGCGAGCTCTTCGTGCCGAAGACGATGTTCGGCACACAGCCCACGAAGGAACCCAAGGAGATCAAGTATCCGACACCCGAGGAGAGCATCGCCTCGATGAAAGTGCCGGAAGGTTTCGAGGTGCAATTGGTGGCCAGCGAGCGCGAGTTTCCGGAACTCGCCAAGGTGGACCAGATCAATTTCGACAGCAAAGGCCGGCTCTGGGCATCTTGCATGCCGACGTATCCGCAGTGGTTGCCGGGCCAGCCGAAACCCAATGACCGCCTGCTCGTGTTCGATAACTTCGATGCGAAGGGCAAAGCGAAGAAGTGCACTGTGTTTTACGACAAGCTGGTCTGTCCCACGGGCTTCGAATTCTGGAACGGCGGGGTGATTGTGGTCGATGAGCCGCGCTTGCTCTTCCTCAAGGACACGGATGGCGACGGCAAGGCGGACCTGGTGGTCGAGTTGAGCGATGGCTGGGCGACGGACGATACCCACCATTGCATCAATGCCTTCGAGTGGTCGCCCGGCGGGCTCCTGCACATGCTCGAGGGGGTGAGCCTCGCGACGGCGGTGGAGACGCCATGGGGCCCGATGCGCGAGAACGGCAAACCCGGCTGCTACGTGCTCGACCCCAGGTCGCAGAAGATCCGGCACTTCGTCACGCCCGGCTACGGCAATCCCTGGTGCTACGCTTTCAACTGGTGGGGGCAGGGGATCGTCGGCGACGGCACCACGCCGCAGCAGCACTGGGACACGCCGCTGAGCACCGCGCCCTACGCGGGACGGAAGGGGATGAATACGGTTTTCAACGGCGAAGGGATGCGGCCCAACGTGGGCACCGAGTTCCTCTACACGCGGCAGTTTCCGGACAACGTGCAGGGCAATTTCATTTTCGCCTGCGTGATCAACATGAATGGCCTGACGACCTTCACCATGGGCGACGACGGCGCCGGCTACAAAGGCGCGCGCAAAACCAAGACGATCAAGGATGACACGGGCGCCGAGAAGCAAGTGCCGGACGACCTGCTGCACGCCGAAAACAACATGGTCTTCCGCCCGACCGATCCGCAGATCGGCCCGGACGGCGCCTTGTATTTCGGCGACTGGAGCGCCGCGCTCATCGGTCACATGCAGTATTCGCAGCGCGACCCGAATCGCGACCACACGCATGGCCGCATCTATCGACTCGTTTACAAGGACAAGCCGTTGCTCAAGCCCGTCACGCAGGCCGGCAAGCCGGTTGCCGAGTTGCTCGAGCAACTGAAGGAATATGAGTCGCGCACCCGCTATCGCGCGCGGCGCGAATTGCGCGACCGGCCCACGCCGGAAGTGTTGGCGCAGATCAATAAATGGGTCGCGAACCTCAACCCCGTGGACAAGGAATTCGATCGCCTGCTCCTCGAGGCGCTCTGGGTCCAGCAGGGCCATCACGCCGTCGATCCCGCGCTCTTGCAGAAAGTCCTGCGCACCAAGACCGGCGAGGCGCGGGCCGGGGCGACGCGCGTGCTGGCCGACGAGTGGGACCGCATCCCGAACGCCATGGAGTTGATCAAGCCGCAGATCGTCGATGAATTCCCGCGCACGCGCGTCGAGGCCATCCGCGCGCTCAGTTTCGTGCGCACGCCGGAATCGGTGGAGACGATGCTTCTCGCGCTCAACAAGCCGCGTGACTACTGGATCGACTATACGCTGGAAATGTCCATCGGCGCTTTGGAAGGCGTGTGGAAACCGGCCCTCGAGAAAGAAAAGATCGCGACTGGCAACCCCGCGGGACTGGAGTATCTCCACGCCGCCGCGGAACTCGCCAAGCCCGGCGGCGCTGCGGCAGTGGCCTTGAAACGTTATCTCACGCAGAATGGCCTGCGCCAGGTCGAGAAGGACGAGCTCGTCAAGGAGGTGGCCAAGGGCAAGGGCGTCGCCGATAGTGGCAAGGCCGTCTTCCGGCGCATCTGCATCGCCTGCCACAAGTGGGGCAGCGAAGGGATCGAATATGGCCCGCAAATGGATGGCGTCGCCACGCGACTGAAGCGCGAGGACATCGTGGAATCCGTGCTCGACCCGAACGCCAAGATCGATCCGAAGTACGTCACGACCAATATCGAGACGAATGGCGGGGGTACCTTCACGGGCTTCGTCACGGGGGAAACGCCCGAGACGCTGACGCTGACCGTGGCTGGCGGCCTCAAGCAGGAGATCAAAGTCACCGACATCAAGAAGCGTGAAACGGTGAAGCAGAGCAGCATGCCGGAGGGCCTGGCCAATGCGATGTCCCCCGGAGAATTCCTCGACTTGATCGAATTCCTTTCCACGCTCAAGGGCGCGCAGAAGTAGATTTCCGCGCCGCTGTGGATTCGATGTCCCACAATCTTGTGAGGGGCCTGGCCGGGGACCGGACATTCCCGTTTGCAAACCGGGTGCGGCATCTGATGCTGGCTTCCTTTCTGCTCGCGATTCGCCTATGCGCGCAGGAGCACATGGTTCAAGGAGGGGTATCGCCGGGTGGTCGCTATTCGATTCTCCTGGTCAGAAATTCCGTTCGGCCGTCCGAAGACAGCAGGGAACCGAATTACCAGGCCTGTTCGCGTGCTTCCGGCTCGGATTGATTTTCCCTATCCTCCACAAACTCTCCATGAACATCCATGCTCGATGGCCCGCTATGCTCGCCGCACTGACGCTTTCTACCGGCCTCGCGAAGGCGGCTCCCGACGCGATGGACATGCCGATGTTTTCGAAGGACGCGCGCATTCTATTTCAGGGTGACTCGATCACTGACGGCAACCGCGGACGGAGCGCCGATCCCAACCACATCCTGGGCCATGGCTACGCGTTCATCATCGCCGCGCGCTACGGCGCCGCGCTGGCGGATCGCAACCTCACGTTCATGAATCGCGGCGTCAGTGGCAATACCGTCCCCGATCTCAAGGTGCGCTGGCAGAAGGACACGCTCGATCTCAAACCGGACGTCCTCAGCATCCTCATCGGTGTCAACGACCAGGGGCGCAACCTGCCGCTCGAACAATTCGAGTCGGAGTATGATCAGCTTCTCGCCGATGCCCGCGGCGCCAATCCGGACATCCGTCTGGTGCTGTGCGAGCCGTTCGGGTTGCCCGTGGGCAAGAAGAAGGAGAACTGGGAAGCGTGGAACGATGGCCTTCACCAGCGGCAAGCCATCGTGGCGAAGTTGGCGGCAAAATATCACGCCGCGCTGGTGCGCTTTCAGCACGTGTTCGATGAAGCCGTCCAACGCGCGCCCGCAGAGTATTGGATTTGGGATGGCGTGCATCCGACCTACTCGGGGCATCAATTGATGGCGGACGAGTGGGTGAAAACGGTGCAGGGATTTTGGCCGGCCAAGGGGCCGTAGGGATAACGCGAGGTGTTCCCGGTGGACTATCGGCCATACCCGATCCCCGCACACGGGCTGCTGCTTTCGGTGAAGAAGGAGGGGAGCCGGCGTGGTGGCTCGTGGATTGCCTCTCGATATGCTTTGGGAGCAGGGCTTCGAGCGCGAGCGACGGAAAATACCCTGTCATCCTGCTGAGCGGAGCGGAGACTCGAGTCCCCGCTCCGCTCAGGATGACAGAGGAGGAAGGACGGCGCTCGCGCTCGAATCGATGCGTGTGCCCCCGCACGACGTGACTCTGGCTGCGGACATCCTACTGTAATTCCTGCTGACAACCCCGCACATCCCGGTAGGAGTATTGCGCGCCCGCGCGCATCCCCCAGTTCCGGCAATGTCCTCCCCCTCAATTCCCGTCAGCTACCCGAGCATCTCGCCCGAGCAAAAGCGTTCCGGCCTCGCGGCGTGGCTGGGCTGGATGTTCGACGGGCTGGACATGCATCTCTACACGCTGGTCGCACTGCCCTTCGTCGCCGAACTGCTGAATGTGCCGACCAGTTCCCGGGACGCCTCCGTCAAGGCGTCCCTCATTCAAGGTGCGTTTCTTTTCGGCTGGGCGATGGGTGGGGCGGTGTTCGGGCGCATCGGCGACTGGCTCGGGCGCAGCCGGACTTTGTGCCTGACCATTCTGACGTACGCTTCGTTTACCGGCCTCGCGTTTTTCGCGCACACTTGGTGGCAACTGCTCATCTTCCGTTTCCTGGCGGCGCTGGGGATCGGGGGCGAGTGGGCGGTCGGCGCTTCGCTGCTCGCGGAAACGTGGCCGGCCCGCTGGCGTTACTGGCTCGCCGCCATCCTCCAATCGGCCGTGAATTGTGGCGTCCTGCTGGCCTGCCTCTCGGGCTGGCTCCTCTCGGGCGTGCCGCATCGCACGATCTTCCTCGTCGGGGTGCTGCCGGCCTTGATCGTCCTCTGGATCCGGCGCGCGGTGCCGGAACCGGAAGTGTGGGCTGAGGCGCGCGATCACGCGGACCACGAAGCCACCGGGATCCGTGCGCTGTTTCGTCCGGCGTTGCGGCGCACCACGTTCGTGGTCGTGGCGATCTGCGCGCTCGGCCTGACGGCCCACTGGGCGCTCATGTTCTGGCACTCGGCGCATCTGCGCTCGATGGCGGAGAAGGCCTGGAGTGTGGAAGCCTCGTCTCACGAGGCGGGCTGGCTGAAGGCACAATTGGACAGCCTCGCCAATCACGCGCTCTACCTGCTGACGATCGGCGCCATTACCGGGAATTTCCTCGCGGGCTGGCTGGCCAAATATGTCGGCTATCGGCGTGCGATCACCGCATGCTTCGCTGTTTACTTCGTCTGCATGATGGCGGCTTACGGAAGGGTGCTGGATGTCGAGGGCGTGCTCTTCTGGCTCCCATTGCTCGGCGCTTCGCAAGGCGCCTTTGCCCTGTTCACGATGTCCTTGCCGCCGCTCTTTCCGACGCTGGTGCGCACCACGGGCGCGGGTTTCTGTTACAATATCGGGCGCGTTTTCGCCGCGGCTGGGACGGTGGTCTTTGGCCTCTCCGCCAAGGTGGGCACTGGCGAAGGTGCGATCTGCGATCATCGCCTCGCGCTCTGGTACGCCGGTTTCCTCTTCCTGCCGGCAGCCCTGATCACCTGGTGGTTTCTACCGGAGAGCGGGGAAGCCAATGAGGAAGCCGTCCCCGACGCTCCGCCCTTGGCCGTACCGGAACGCTGATTTAGATTGCACGCTTCATGAGTGAACAAACCGATGCCCGTCTCCTGCGTCTCCACCCCGCGGATAATGTGCTAACCGTCATTTCGACGCTCGAACCAGGAGCACAAATTCAGATCGGCGGGATCCAGGCGACGGTGACGGTCCGCCTCCCGATTGGGCACAAGGTCGCGGCGCGCGCCATCGCCGCCGGGGAAAAGATCCTCAAGTATGGAGCGCCCATCGGTTCGGCCAGCGCGCCCATAGCCGCCGGGGAGCACGTCCACACCCACAATCTGCAAAGCGACTACCTGCCGACTTTCCTGCGCGAAGACCAGGATCGCTACTTCGTGAAAAGCCATCAGCAACAACACCAACAGCAACAACAATGACCGGATATCTGCGCAACGATGGCCGTAAGGGGATTCGCAACGTCGCCGTGGTCGTTTATCTCGTGGAGTGCGCGCACCACGTGGCCCGCGAAGTCGTCTTTCCGAATCGGGAACATGGCGTGCACCTGCTCGGGTTCCCCGGGTGTTTTCCGAACGCCTACGCGCACCGCATGCTGCACCAGCTCTGCACGCATCCGAATGTGGGCGCGGTCCTGCTCGTCTCGCTCGGCTGCGAGGGATTCAACCGGCGCGAGTTGCTCCAGGGAATCCGCGCCACGGGCCGGCCGGCGGATGTGCTCGTCATCCAGGAAACCGGCGGGACGCGGCGCACCATCGCCGAGGGACGCGCATGGATTGCCAAGGCCCTGGAGCAAATTGCGGCCACGCCGCGCGTGGAGTTTGGCGTGAGCGATCTCATCGTCGGCACGGTGTGCGGCGGCTCCGATGCGACGAGCGGCATCACGGCGAATCCCGCCGTTGGCCGCGCCTTCGATCTCCTGGTCAAGAACGGCGCCCGGGTCATGTTCGAAGAAACCGGCGAACTGATCGGCTGCGAGCAAATCATGGCGGCGCGCGCGGCCCGGCCCGAACTGGCGCCGGAACTGATCGCGTGCGTGGACAAAGCGGCGCGTTATTACACGACCCTGGGCCACGGCAGCTTCGCGCCAGGCAATGCCGAAGGCGGGCTCACCACGCAGGAGGAAAAGTCGATGGGCGCCTACAGCAAGAGCGGCAACTCCCCGATCAGCGGCATCCTCAAGCCGGGCGACGTGCCGCCCGCGTCGGGCTTGTACCTGCTCGACGTCGTCCCGGATGGCGAAGTGCGATGGGGCTTCCCGAATATCAGCGACATCCAGGAAATCGGCGAACTCGTCGCCTGCGGCTCGCACATCACCCTCTTCACCACCGGCCGCGGGTCGGTCGTGGGCTCGGCGATTTCGCCGGTGATCAAGATCTGCGCCAACCCTGAGACGTATCGCCGGCTGAGCGAGGACATGGACGTGAACGCGGGCCGCATCCTGGCGGGCGAGGCCACGCTGGAGGAAGTGGGGCGCGAGATTTACGATCGCATCCTGCGCGTCGCGGCCGGCGAACAAACCGCGAGCGAAGCCCTCGGCCACAGCGAATTTTCGCTCGTCTACAAGAGCTTCGAGCCGCTCGGTCCGGCGTGCCTTGCGGGGTAGGCCTGGAAACTCCTCTTCGCGGATGGGGAGAAATCTGTTTCATTGGGCGGCCATGCTCTCGATTTCCCGAACTTTCTTCGTCTGCGTCCACGTCAGCCGGCTTCTCGCCATTCTCCTTCTCGCCGCAGCCCTTGGCGGCTGTTCCTTCTTCCACTCCGATGATGCGGGCGCCCCAAAGAAGCGGGGCTGGATGTCGCTCCCTTTCGGCGGCAGTTCGAAGGTGACCGACGCCACGCCGTATCTTGAATACCAGCGCAAGCAATCGAACGAAGGCGAAGCCATGCTGACGCTTTACGTGCGAAACACCCACGCGACAAAAACGATTGATGGCCAGATGCGGACCACGATGACGACCGGACCCGGCGACATGAAGGTGGACAGCCAGACCTTTACGCTCGGTCCCAATGAGCAGAAGCGGCTCCTCATCTATCCCGCTCGCTTTCCGCTGACCTACGAAGTCACGGCGTCTTTTCGACCGTAGGCGCGAGGTTGAAAGCCTTTTCCAGCCCGCGCGTGATGATGCCCTGGAGGAGCGACATGGCGAGGTCCGTGGCGGAGGTTTTGACCGTGAGTGTGCCGTCCTTGAGTTCGATCGAGTCTGCCGTCGCCGTGGCCCCGGCATCCGGCTTGACGATCACTACCTTCTTCAGGGTCCCGGCGATCGCGTCCTTGCCGACCTGATCTTTTCCGATCTCGCTCAGCGCCCCGACGACCCGGTTGGCGACGATATAGAGATTGCTCCACGCCTTCTCATCGGTGCCGAAACTGGCGGCATCCACCTCAAGAGTGATTTTGGCATCCGTGGCCTCCTCGATGGCTCTCGACGCGCGCGGGAAAGTTTCCTTGCGGGCCTTCTCGATTTCGGGTCCCTGGCCCTCGGTGATGGCGGGAACGAAAAGGAGCCCGATGAATACGGCGGTGAGGAGACGCGAGATCATCATCATGAGTGAAACAAGACGCCACGTTGGCGCGGGGTCAAGTTCGGGTGTGTGTTCGTGGTGGAGTGGATGAGATGTTCTTACTCCGGAGACGGTGGCGCCGTGAGCAGCCCAAGGAGCGGTGGTTTTCCAACCACCGCCCGCCAAAGAGGCGAAGCCGCCAAACATCTCTGTGTTGATTTCTCGCATTTTTTGCCAACTGATCACCGTCCCTCCACCAAGTTTGGCGCCTCCGGCGCATTGATTCGTTCGAACTCGCCCTCCAGCCGACCCCCACTATTCCCCTCCGCCACCTCGGTGGTTGGAAAACCACCGCTCCTTGGGCCACTTCGCGCCTGACCGCAACCGCGGCGCGGCCGAACTGCACATCTACGCCAAAGGTGGACACGGCTGCGGCATGAAAAAATCCGGCCTGCCTGCCGCGGATTGGATAGTGCGCGTCGGCGAGTGGATGCGCAGCATGGGGCTGCTGACCACGGGTTGAGGTGAGGTTGTTTGGTCACTCGGCGCTCGTGCCATCTGGCGCGTTCCCCCAAACCGTCATTCTGAGCGAAGCGAAGAACCTGTGATCTCTGTCTTTCCTCACCTGCATGCCGTCAGATGCCGGAAGAGATCAGAGGTTCTTCGCTTCGCTCAGAATGACGGCGAGGGGAGCGCGCTAGATGGCACGAGCGCACCGCGACTGAATCAAACCCCACCGGCTCCTATTGAGCTCTCTGTGTAGAGTGCCCTTGGGTGGAACTCCGCCGCTCGCCTTTTGCCGTCGTAAACGCTAAACTTGGAGCGACCAGTATCGCGGCCCCATGACACGCCGCCGGATGCGTGTTACGTTGACCGCTCATGTCTTTCGAGCTCGCTTCCAACTACCAGCCCATGGGCGACCAGGCCCAGGCCATCGCCAAGCTCACGAAATCCCTGGAGGCCGGGAATCGGCACCAGACGCTCCTCGGCGTCACCGGCTCGGGCAAGACTTTCACAGCGGCCAATGTGATCCGGAACCTGGAAAAGCCGACCCTGGTCATGTCGCACAACAAGACCCTGGCCGCACAGCTCTACTCGGAGTTCAGGCAGTTTTTTCCCGATGCGGCGGTCGAATACTTCGTCAGCTACTTCGATTATTACCAGCCCGAAGCCTACATCCCCCGCACGGATACCTACATCGAGAAGGATTCGTCGATCAACGAGGAGATCGAGCGCCTGCGCCTCTCGACGACCTCCTCGCTGCTCTCGCGCAAGGATGTGATTGTCATTGCCAGCGTGTCGTGCATCTACGGCTTGGGATCGCCGGAGGACTACATGAACATGCTGCTGACGATCAAAGTCGGCCAGCCGATCACGCGCGAAGCCGCGTTGGGGAAACTTGTAGACATGCTCTATGAGCGAAACGATGTCGGATTCTCACGCGGACGCTTCCGGGTCCGTGGCGACGTGGTGGAGGTACACCCGGCGAATATGGACGAAGAGGCGATCCGCATTGAATTCTTCGGCGATGAGGTGGATCGCATCACGCGCTTCGACCCGCTGACGGGCCACGAGATCGACCGCCTCACGACGGTGACGCTGTATCCGGCCAAGCAATTCGTGACGCCCTACGACAAGATGCAGCGGGCCATGGTCACGATCCGCGAGGAGATGCAGGAACGGATCATCTTTTTCGAGAAGCACGGCCATCTGCTCGAGGCGCAGCGCCTGAAGATGCGCACGGAATACGATCTGGAGATGATGCAGGAGATGGGCTTCTGCTCCGGCATCGAGAATTATTCGCGGCATCTTAGCGGGCGCCCGCCGGGCTCCCGTCCGTTCAC
>Ga0070658_10001682_pt1 | contig 18680 bp, 12 predicted proteins | sample KBSC13metaG_FD_64664 | JGI IMG/M metagenome (GOLD analysis project Ga0070658, IMG submission 64664) | Corn rhizosphere microbial communities from Kellogg Biological Station, Michigan, USA - KBS C1-3 metaG | ecosystem: Host-associated > Plants > Roots > Rhizosphere > Soil ...
CAAGAGCGTGCCGGCCGGGAAATCGGCTCAATATGCGGTGCGTGTCACCAACTGCAAGTCGTCACCGCAATCGGTGAATCTGGCATTCGAGAAGAGCGTTTGTGCGGCGATGATCATCGCGCTGCGCGATCTGCCGGTGAAGTACGACAACGTTAAACAGCCCCCCGCCGCCGGCCGCGACTACGGCGGCGGGCCGGTGAAAATCGCTGGCCAACCGTACAACGACGCCATCCCGGGTGAGCCGAAGGATCGAAACCACGACGCCGTCGTCACGATCGATCTGACGGACGTCGGCGCGGCCCGCCTGCGCGGCGTCGTCGGCGGCGATTTCCCGGTCGGCGATGAATCGCAGGGCCACAAGATCGCCGCGCAGCGCGTGGTCGGCACCGAGGCGCGTTTCCTGACGGTGCTCGAACCTTTCGAAAGCAACGCGGTCGTCGTTCACGCGGTCGCCGAGAGCGAGAACCGCGTGCGGGTGGAGTTGTCCGATGGCCGCGTGCAGACGATCGACTTGGCGGGCCTCGATAGCCCAGACGGCAAGGCCAGAGTGAAGATCAGCGAATCGAATAAGGCCGGAAAACTGTTGCGCGGCGAATCGACGGAGGCAGGCGATGAGAAGCACTAGATTCACGTTTTCGAGCCAGACAATGGCGGCGGCCCTGCTGCTGCTCGGGCACGTCTCCCTTGCGGCCGAGTGGCAGTGGTCGATTCCCGACGGCAACGCACGCGCGTACCTGTGGATCCCGCCCGATTGTCAGCGTGTGCGAGGCGTCCTGGTCGCCAGTAACAACATGATCGAAGGGCCGATCCTCGAGCACCCGACAATGCGGCAGACGCTGGCCAAGCTCGGCTTCGCCGAGGTTTGGGTCGTGCCCTCGCTCGACCTGAAGTTCGATTTCACCAAAGGCGCCGGCGAACACTTCGACCGCGTGATGGCCGGTTTGGCAGACGCGTCGGGATACGAAGAACTCAAATCCGCCCCAATTGTGCCGATGGGCCACTCGGCCCACGCCACCTTCCCGTGGAACTTCGCCGCGTGGAACCCGCAGCGCACGCTTTGCGTTCTTTCCGTCAAAGGCGACGCTCCGCAGACCAATCTCACCGGCTACGGCGGCAAGAATGTCGACTGGGGCGACCGCACCATCGACGGCATTCCCGGCCTGATGGTGATGTCGCAGCAGGAATGGAACGAGCAGCGTCTGGCCCCGGCGATGGCCTTTCGCCAGAAACACCCCCACCAGGCGATCGCCGTCTATGCCGAAGTGGGTAACGGGCATTTCAGTTGCTCCGACAACCTTGTCGGCCAGCTCGCGCAGTTCATCGACAAGTCCGCCCAATGGCGTTTGCCGAAAGCGCTGCCGGCCTCGCTCACTGATCCAGTGCCGCTGGCGCCCGTAACGGCCGAGCAGGGCTGGGTCATCGACCAGTGGCACGCGGATGCCGCACCGTCGGCGCCGCCCGCCCCGTTCGCCAGCTACACCGGAGACCGCAGCCACGGGTTTTTCTGCTTCGACAAGGAGATGGCCGATTCAATCGAGGCCCAGTACGCGAAGCAATTCGGCAAGAAACCGCAGATGGTGGGATTCGTTCACGACGGCACTATTCTCGCAGGCGAACCGTGCACAATCGACATCAAGCCCGGCGAGGACGGGATCGGCTTCACGCTCGATACGGCGTTCCTGGACAAGGTCGGCGGCGCGGGCGGCAACCCGGCCCACTGGACCGGCCTGCAGAAAGGGGACCCGCTCGGCCACGCCACGACCGGCGACATCGAAATCCACAAGACCATCGGCCCGGTGCGGCATCTCGAGGGCAACCATTGGCAAATCAGTCTCGATCGATCGGTCTACACCGCCGACCGGCGCAACAACGACGCCTGGGTCGTCGCCACGCACCCCGGCGACACCGAATACCGCGGCATCGCACAGCAATGCCAGCTGAAGCTCTCGCCCAACAAAGACGGGGCCGATCAGACGATTATTTTCCCACCGATCGCCGATCAGAAGGCCGGCGTCGCCTCCGTCCCCCTTGAGGCGTCCGCATCGTCAGGCCTGCCCGTGCATTATTACGTGCGGGAAGGCCCGGCGGAGATCGATGGCGATTCGCTGGTGCTCAGTGCCCTTCCGCCGCGCGCCAAGCGACCGCTACGCGTCACAGTGATCGCGTGGCAATGGGGACGCTCGGCCGATCCGAAAATCAAGACCGCGACGCAGGTCGAGGCGACGTTCACAGTGGGAAATTAATCGGGCAAGGACCTGCGGCAATTCAATGTTCGCCACGCCGATACTCGGTGTGCAATTCAGGGCACGACCTCAACCGGCATCTTCCCGTCCGGACATTTCTTTCCGGTCATAATCGATGCGGCGTCGGGCGAGGTGATGGCCACCCATCGCTGGCTGCCGGGCGCCGCGATCTGCAGCCCCTCGCGGCTCATGCCGTTGTAGCGGTAGGAGTAGCCGTTGGACTCGTTGCTGTCGGTCCATTCCATCTGGCCGGAGCACACATACAACTTCGCCGCGGCCATGTTCGCCATGGCGGGGTTCTGCGCGGTCGATGGCCGCATGTGCGTCAGATATTTGGTCAAAAACCCTTCGCCCCCGCGCGGAAAGATCGTCGGCCGATCGAAGGAGTTGCCGTTGCTGTATCCCGCACACACCGGAGGCAGGGTGCCTCGGTTGTCATTGACGTACATGAGTTCAGCAGCGGACAACTGTCTCAGCTTCGCCCCACAGGCGACCGTGGCGGCCTGCTGGCGAGCTTTGCTCAATGCAGGAAGCAGGACCGAGATCAGCAAGGCGATAATGCCGATAACGACAAGAAGCTCCACCAGCGTAAATCCTTCACGGCTGGCGCGAACCCGACGGCGGGCATCGTAAGCGGACATGATTTCCTCCGCACGAAAAGAACTGATCACCTACGGGCGGACGTTCATTCGCTGCGTCGGATCACAGCCGCGGGTGCGGGCGATTCAACGCAGCGTCGTGAACAGCAGGCTGTTTCACCCTCGATGACGAACGTCATTATCTCACTGGGGCAGGCGTCGAACGACATTTCATTGCGTCCGAAACTTGTCGATTTGCGACCGGGCCCTGCAGCCGCGGCCGGGTTGAAGAGGGACGACTTCGGTTCAGCGGCCCTGAAGTATACCGGTAAGTCTTGAACTGATATGGCCCTATAGCCGGCCAGCGGCGAGGGCCGGCCGTGTTCAGGAGCGAGCGGCTACGAGCGTTTCGGCGGATCAGAGGGAGGAGGCTCGCTCCCAGACGACCGGGTCGAGTTGGGTCGACTGCACCGGCCTGCCGTCAAGCAGGCTGGCCAGGAACTGCACCGATTGCCGGCCGCGCTCGCGGAACTGTTGTGAGACGCTGGTGAGCGGCACGACGGCGAACCGACAGAACGGCGCGTTGTCGACGCCGACCACCTTCACGTCCTTCGGAACCCGCAGGTCGGTACCGATCAAGTGGTTCAGCGCCGCCATCGCCTGTTGATCCGATTGGCACACGATCCCATCGAAGGGAATACCACACTTCATCAACGCGACAATCGCCTCCTGGCCGGATTCGTAGGTGAAATCCGGGACGGGAATGATCCGCTTGCGGTCGATCGGCAGGCCGTGCTCTTTCAATGCCTGGCAATACCCTTCGAAGCGATGCACCGGCAGCCCGGTCGGCGGCGTGAGCACGTTGAAGTGGGCGATCTGGCCGCACCCTTTCGCGATCAGGTGCTCCGTCGCCAGCCGCGAAACTTTGGTTTGGTCGATTCCGACATTGGCGAAGTGCGGGCTCAGCTCGCGGTCGTGAATGGTGACGACGGGAATGCCGAGCTGATCGAGGTCGTCCAGGTCTTTGACGTTGTCCTGGTGCGGAATTCCCGCCACGATCAGCCCGTCGGCGCTGTTCTGGTGGAGGATGGGGAGGAATTCCTGGAAGCCCTTGCGATCCTGGTAGTAATGGATGAGCAGCCGCTGGCCGATCTCGGCGGCCGCTTCGGAGACGCCGCCGAGCATGTCGTCGACGATCGCGCTGCCCGGCCCGCCGTGGCGGTGGATCATCACGGCAAACACGTTTTGCCGGCCGGTGCGCAGCGCCTCGGCGAGCATGTTTTTGCGGTAGTTCAGTTCGCGGGCTTTGGCGTGGATCTCGCGGGCGCGGTCGGCGTTCACGCCGCTGGTCCCCATTCGGCCGCTGAGCACCTTGCTGACGAAGGAAACCGAAAGCCCCAGCTCATCCGCGATGGCGCGAAGGCCCACCTTCGGCTTGCGTTGCGGGGACTGCTTGGGCATGACGACAGAATCCACGATATCCCCTCGCGTGTCTATTGTAGACACCACTTCTCCCATAGTCAATCGTTTGATTCCAGTAGATGAATCCCGCGTCACCAGCCGGCCACCAGCTCGCCCGAGACGTCCTCGATCTCGATGTACCGCCCGAGCTGATCGTCGCGATGATGTAGCGGCGGGAACGGGCCTTCGAAGTACGGGTAGCTGCCGTTGGCGACGACAGAGACCGCGCGATCGTTGTTTTCGGGGTAGAGGCGGACCTTGGCGTTCTTCAGCCCGAAAATGCGCAGCCGGCGCTTCAGGCCGATCATTTCGGCCGTTTTTTCGACGCAGGAAACGACGCCACTCGTCTGGGTGACGAACACGCGGCATTCGTATCGCCATGCCCGCGGCAGGCGGTAACACGCGTGGCCGTCGATGATCTCGGCGTCGCAGCCGACGAAGACCGGCGCGCCCTGCGGCAGGCGAAGCCGAAGCTCGGTTGTCATGTCCGGGACGAAGCCGGCGAAGTAGAACGCGTTGTTGTGCCGGTGGATCGTCGTGATCGGGTTCGGCTGCCCAGGGGCCCGCTTCGCCACCGCCAGGCTCGGCCCGAGCTCGGCCAGGGCGAAGCGCATCAGCAGATCGCCGTCGAACCACTCGGCCGGATCGTCCATCCGTGGCAGGTGACCGGCGCCGCTGATCAGATCGCCGCCGACGTAGCCGCTGGAGTTGGTGCCGCGCACCCAGGCCAACCGCCCCGCCGTCACCGCCGCTGCCCGTTCCTGTTCGTTGGCGGCGACCGTTGCCAATACCTTGCTCCGCCCTTTCGCGACGGCCTCGTAGCCGCCGGCGTTCATCAGGGGGCGGTGATTCATTCTCGTCGGATACTGCTGGGCCACGGTGTCGATCGAAGAATGCAGCCGCACTGCAAGCTCGCCGGCGATCTCCGGCCCCAGCCGCAGGTCGAGGCGTTCCAGCAACGCCGCATCCGCCCGCCGCAGCGGTCCGTACAGCAGTGCCGAGCCGCCGCCGTCGATGAACTGCATCAACGCTCGGTGCATCGGCGATTCGGCGTCGGGCACGGGCGTCACGATGATCGATTCGCGGTACGTCGCCGTCTGGCCCGCCCGCAGGTGCTTCTCAAAGTTTCCCGTCGACACCACTGTGTTCAGCGGCAGCCCGTTGCGGATCGCCGAGCGGATGAACCAATCGCCGAAGAACGGCTCGTCGACGCGGGGCGAATCGCCGAAGGTCATCGCGTGGTATTCGTCGAAGGGATACACCCACGCCAGCGGCCCAGGCTGATCGGGCGCGGTGTGGCGGCAGTCTAGGATGAACGGAATCACCTCGTTCGGCACCTGCTCGGGCATTCGCCCGTGCGAATCGTCGATCGTGAGGAACAGGATCGCATCGGGCGTCCGCACCGTGGCGCTTTCGTCCAGCCGGCTGACCGACATCGGCAGGAAAATGTCGTGCGGCTGACGCCCGTAGCGATCGAGCCACGGGCTGTTGTGCCACCACGGATCGTGGGTGTAAAAGCGAAATGGATAATGGCCGCCCGGCGGCAGCTCGGCGATGTGCGACATCCACCCGGCCAGTTCGAGCCCGAAATCGCTGTTGAGCGCCGCCCACGGCGAATTGGGGGGCGGTTCCATGCCGAAATCGCCGTCGTAAATCTCCCGCAGGGGTACCGCGTCGGAAGCCAGATCGATGCCGGTGGTGAGATTCGTGCCGCGTGTTTCGATGCGATGCTGCGGACATTCTGCGCGAAAGCACCGCCAGAAGTTCAGGATCTTCTCGCGAATCGCGTTCGCCTGCGACGCATCGAAGGCCGCTCCATTGAACATCGGGCCCTTGGTCATCCACGTCTCAAGGCCAAAGCCGAAACCGTTGGAGAGCCACAGGTAATCGAAGCCGAGATCGCTTAACAGGTGGCGCGCCTGCCGACCGAGGAAGGTGCCGAGCGGCGTCCCATCGGGAATGCCCTCCGGGAAGCCGGCGTACCTCGCGGTGTCGCCGTTTAGCGTGGCGTAGCAGCAGGCGAAGCTCTTCGGGCCCCCGGTGTCGGCGAGACAGATTTCATTGTGCAGCTCGTACTTGAAGGGGCTCTTGGCGAATTCGCAACCAGGGTCGAACGTCTCGCCAACGCGGATCGGCAGGCCGAACATTTCCCCGCCGATGCGGCGAATGGCGGCGACGATCCGCTTCAGATCGCGATAGGTGATCGTCGCCGGATTTTCGCAATACAGGTAGCTGCGGCTGTGGAGGCTCTTGCCTTCCGGATCGCCGGGCACGTTCCACTTCGGGTTCGCCCCGCCGATGTACCTGCCCCACTCGATCGGCGCATCCAGGTCGCGGGCGTACGTAAGAATTTCGGATCCGTCGGCCGTCCAGAGCAGCACCGACACCTGCTCGGCATCTTTCAGCAGCGGCGACCACTGCCGGAAGGCTTCTCGTATGACGGCGTCGACCGCCTCGTCGGCCACCGATCGAAATGGCTTGAGGCTCATTTCGAGTGACACGTTGCGCAGCTTGTTCAAGCGACCTTCTCCGGGCTGTGAATGTTGTGCCGTGCCAGATCGGCGAGGATGTCCGCCATTGCCTGTTGCACGGCCGCGATCGGCTGGCGCAACGCGCGGTCGTCAGAATCCCACAGCCCGTGACTGTCGCCCGGACCATTGAAGAAATGCACATACGCCCTCGATCCGGCGTTCCGCCACGCGGCGGCAGCGTGTTCGGAATGAAGTGGCGGGACGAGTTGATCGTTGCGACTGTGAATGCAGTACAACGGCGGTGCGCCCCGCCGAACCAGATTCACCGGGCTGGCGGCGGCGAACTGCTCGCGGCTGATCGGGGTCCGCTGCCCGAAGAACGTGCGGAAGAAACGCTGCGAATCCAACCCCCCGCTCGATCCGCCGGGGAAGTGCATGATCGACGGCCCGGCGAGGGTGACGATCGCTTCCACGCGCTCGGCCGGCAATCGAAGCCCCGCCGTCATCGCCAGGTGCCCGCCGGCCGACGCGCCGGCGACCAGGATGCGCTCGGGCCGCGGCAGGCCGTTCCGAGCCAAGCCGCCGCGCAGCATAAACTGCCCCGCGGCCACGCAGTCGTCGCGGCAGGCGGGCCATGGCCCGTCGTTGAGCAGCCGGTAGTTGGTGCTGAACACCGCTCTGCCGCGCTCGGCCAACCATAAGGCGATCGGCTCGAGTGATTCCTTGCTCAGCGCGTTCCACCCGCCGCCGTGGATGAGCAGCACCGGTGACCCAGTTGCCTTTGGCGGCAGAAACAGGTCGCCCTGCGTGCGAACGCCGGCCTCTGAACTGACCGCTGAGCGATAGACGATGTCGCGCGTCACTCTCATGGTTTAACCCACACGGCTTCGATGCCGAGCGCTTCGGCGATCTTCATCACCGTCGCCGCCCGATGGCCGACGCCCAGCGCGAAGTGATGCGTCGGCCCTTCGGCGAACCACGCCTTGAGGAACGTGCGGACGTCGGGCTCGAAAAAGCCGCGAGTGTTGGTGTTTCCGGTCGCCGGGATCAGCCCGCTCATGCTTTGCCCCTCAGCCACCACGAACTTGAACCGCCCATCGCCGGTCTGTCCGAGGCTGACCATGGTGATCGGGCCTTCCTTGATCTTGAACTCGACCGACGCGCCCCGGCCCGGCTTGCCGTGATACTTCTTGAGGCTCCGCAGAACGGGCCGCTCCGCCGCAATGTTGATATGGTGCGGGCCGTCGTGGCCGACGAGGACGAAACCCTCCTTGAAATCGACCGGGTGAAACTCGGCGAAGCTGCCCCCGATGTTCAGCCGGTCGAGGATCAGCATCGCCGCGCAGGTCTTCAGATCATTCTCCCCGCACATCGGAAAACCCGCGGCCGTCAGCAGGCTGTTGCCGACGATGAAATTCGTCACCAGCGTCCGCATCTCGCTGCCTTCCTCGGCCTCGTAGTAATACGCCAGGCCGTCGAGCTTCTTCTCGTCGATGAACCGCTCCAGCGCCACCGCCACCTTCGCGGCCGTCGCCAAGTCGGCGTCGGTGAGCTTGGTCGTCACCGGATCAACTTTCGGAGCGGGCGTGTCGAAGAATTCCAGGATCTGCTTGCTCTTCGCCGCGATGTCGCTCTCGCTCACCTTCCGGTAATGCTTCATCACATCGTCCGGCTCGCACATCACCACGTGCAGGCCGAGTCCGGCGGTGAACATCGTCGGATCGTGGTGCATGTCGAGCATCGCCTCGAGCGAATGACCCATCTGGCCGAGGCGGGCGCCGCGCAAATCGTGCAGCACGCGCGCAACATCGACCCACTCCGCCAGTTCCGCCTCGGCCGCCGAATCGTTGTACAGGTGGCCGATGATCGACGGCGGAACCTTCTTCCCCATCCGGAGCGAAACGCCCGCGAATTCCGGGATCGAGCAGATGTTGTCATTGGCCAGCTGCATGCGCGTGGTGGCCTGCGTGTAGTCCATCGCCTGCAGCGGCTGCAGCGCGACCAGCACGATCGGGCAATCGATCTCGCGGTGGATAATCCCCCACGTGCTGCTGGTCGCGTAGGTGAGCATGTTGCAGAAAATCAGGCCGAAGTTCCCCGCCTTCAGCTTCTTCACCGCGGCGTAGGCGGATTCGGCGTCGCCGACCATGCCGACATCGGTCACCGTCACCCCGTGCGACTTGATCCGGTCGGCCAGCACGTTGTGGTAGCCCATCAGTTCGTCGAGCAGCCCGTCAAACTGGCCCCAGTAGACTTCATGCCCCACCCCGAACAGTCCGATGTTGGCGGCCAGCGGCTTGCGTCGCGCGATCGTTTGCGGGTCGTTCATTGAATGTGTGCTCGAGTGAGTTGAGGGAACGCTATTGCGGAGAAAGAAACACCTCGCCCCGGTCGGGAACGACCGGCACGAGCGCGTACTTCGCGCCGTTGTGCTCTATGACCTGAACGTCGATTTTCTGTTCGCCGCTTTTGGCGGTGACATTGGTCCACGACGGATCGAGCCGCGCCTTCACGGTCAACGGCGCGTCGAACAGCGCGTCATCCATCTTGTCAGCAATCGAAAGCTTGAGCGTGTTCCCTTCAACCGACGTCGAAAGCGTGGCAGTGTCGCGTTCCTGGCCGTACATGGCCACGTCGGTGAAGGTGCCGACCCAGAAGTCGGCCTTGTGCTCGCCGAGATATTCCAGCACCTTCGCCGCCTGCCGCTTGGCAGATTTTTCGGGCTCTTTGACGTTGGTCAGGCCGTGAAAGTGCTGGCAGCCCCAGCCGCGATACAGCTGCTTGTGACGCCCGTCCGGCGTAATCAGCCATTGGATCGCGGTGCCTGACGTCCCGTCGGTCAACAGGCCGTTGCCGACGCTGTTGACGTTCATGTAGTCAACGCGATTGACGGGGTTCAGAATGCTGCGCGTCTGCCGGGCCGCGATGTAATACTTCGCCGCAATCGCCGAGTCGTTCTTCGCGTTCGGCCCGCCGGGGTAGGCCAGCGTGCGGATCTTCGCGCCGGGCAGGCCCTTCTCCAGTTCGTCGATCGCGATGCGGTAGTTGTCGTCGGTGCCGAGGTTGCGGTTCAGCGTCGGGTTGAAATGATCAACGGTGTGCGATTGCACATCGTGCCCGGCCGCCCGCAGCTTTTCGAAGTCGGCCCACTCGCCGAAGTACGGGTTGCCGCTGTGTACGCGGGCCGTGATCACGAACCAGGTGAACTTGAAGCCGTACTTCTGGGACTGTTCGAGCCACCAGGCGTGATCGGGCACGGTGTTGTCGTCGATGGTGAACGAGACGGCTGCCAGCTTGTCGTCGCGCCAGAGGCAGATGCTCGCCTCCCCCGGTTCGGCCGGCCAATCCGGATCGGTGATCTCGAACCGCGGCTTTTCCGTCGCCGGCAGGTTCCGCAGACCGCCCTCTCCTGCGAACACCGCCGATGCAAGGGTCGCCGACGCCACGGCCGCCATTCCCGCCACGCAAAAACGCTTGATCAAGCAAAGCCTCCGCCGCGATGCAACCAGCAATGCCCGAAATCCTAACAACGCCCTGTTCGAAGTCAATCGCTTGACAACAATGATTCTAAGAGGTATTTTTTGCCCACCCGATGCCACAAAGCGGTTCGGCGACCGCGGCCCGGGGTTCATCTCAGGTGGGATCAGATACGCGCGGAGGGTAATTCGTGACAAACGATTCAAAGACGACGGCTTCTGCTTGCGCTACTGTCAGTTCGTCGGCGACACCGACGCCCGGCGCCCGTCAATGCGCTAGATCGCTGCCCCTGATCGTTGCCGCCGCGAGCGTCTTCGCCGGCAACGCGGCCCTCGCCGCCAGCGCGACGTGGAACAGCGCAGGCACCAGCGTGAACTGGACTTCCACCACCAACTGGGGCGGCAATGCCGCGCCGGGCGGCACGACCATCAATAATCCCGATACCGCGACTTTCGCCTCGGCGGTCGTCGAGGGCGTAGGCAGTTCGGGAAACCCGATCATCGTCGATACGTCGCCGACGCGGTACATCAACTACATCACTTTTGACACCGCGAACGCCGGCGCGTTTACGATCGGCGCCACGAGCGGCAACGGCTTCACCCTCACCAACGGCGGCGCCATCACGATGACGTCGAGCGTCGTCAACTCGCAAACCATTAACGCTCCCGTGGCGGGGATGATTTCCAATGGCTCTTACTCGATCGTTAACAATGCCGCGGCTACGTCGGCCGTGATGACGTTGGGTGGCACGCTCACGTCGGCGGCCACGAGTGGGACAACACGGCTGACGCTCGACGGGACCAACGCCGGCCGAAATCTGCTCAGCGGTTCGGTTGTGAACAACGGTGGTGCGCTGGTTTCACTCATCAAAAGCGGCACGGGGAAATGGGTGTTGAGCGGCACCAACTCCTACACCGGGGCCACTCGCGTCGCGGGCGGGAAGCTTGTCCTCGACTTCTCTGCCGTGGGTGCGCCGACATCCGACATCGTTTCCAGTGCGAGTGGCTTGGCGTTGGGAAACGCGACCGCCTCCACGGCCGGTGCTGACACACTGATTCTGCAAGGAAAAACCGGCACAGCGAACAGCCAGACGTTCGGCGGGACGGTGATTATTTCCGGCGGCGCCGGCCACCTGGTCCTGCAGCCGGGTGCGGGCGGCGGAACGATCAATGTGAACCTCGGCGCGCTGCCGAACACGCACACGAGCGGCGCGACCCTCGACATCACCACCAACGGCCAGACCGTTACCGCCACGGGCACGGTGAGTGCCAACTCCACCCTCATCGCCAACGCCGTAACCCTCAATGGCACCGATTTCGCGACCATCAGCGGCGGCAACCTCGTCGCCGCTACCTACACGGCCAACGGCGCCACGACGATGACGGCCAGCAAAATCATCGACATGTCCAACGGCAGCAGCAGCCTGGCCGCCAGCCGGTCGATCGCAAGTCTTCGCTTCAACAACACCGCGGCGACGACGCTTACTATCGGCACGGGCCAAACGCTCACCCTTTCTTCTCCCGATGTCACCGCCGCCGCGATCCTTGTGACCAGCAATGTCGGCTCTAACAAGACGGTCATCACCGGCGGCACGCTCGCGGGCATCAGCGCGCGCGACCTTTCCCTGATCCAGAACAATACACAGGGGATTCTGCAGATCGACTCCGTTATCGGCGGCGGTGCGAATGTCCTGACCAAGAGCGGCCTCGGCACGGTGGTGACGACCGCCGCGAATACTTACACCGGCAAGACGATCATCAACGAAGGCACATTGCAGTTCGGCAAGACGGCCTCGCTCTATAACGGCTCGGCCGCGAGTTGGGCGGCCGCTAGCATCGGCGTCGGACCGACCGCGACGCTCGCCCTCAACGTCGGCGGCTCCGGCGAGTTCGCCGCGGGCGACGTGGCCACCCTGCTCGACAACACCCACCTCGGCGCCAGCACGGCCGTCACCGGCCTGCAAAGTGGTGCCACCCTCGGCTTCGATACCACGAACAGCAGCGGCTCGTTTGCGTACGGCTCGGCCATCGCGAATCCCAACAGCGGTGTTAACGCGCTGAATGTCACCAAGCTCGGCGGCGGCACGCTCAGCCTGTCCAACGCCGGCAATAGCTACACCGGCGCGACGACCGTGCAGTCGGGAACCTTGTCCTTGTCGGGCGGCAGCAGCAATAACATCGCCGCCAGTTCGAAAATCATTGTCGGCGACACTTCCTCCCACGGCTCGGCGGTCCTCAACGTGACCGGACTGTCCGGCGGCACGCTGCAGGTGGCAAACAGCCAGACGCTCGGCGGCCACGGCACGATCGTCGGCAACGTGTCGACGGCTGGCTCGAGCAGCGTGATCGCGCCGGGCAACGGCACCGGCACAATCACCGTCGACGGCGACTTCACACTCGGCAGCGGCCGGCTCGGAATCGAGCTGGGCGCCTCCCCCACCGATTATGATCAACTGGTCATCACGCCTGCTCACACGCTGAGTCTTACCGGCGGGCTGCTGCAGCTGTCGGCCAGCGGCGGTTTCGCCAACGGTGACGTGTTTTACCTCATCGACAACCAAGGCTCGGGCTCGGCGGCGGCGACGGGCACCTTCCGTGCCGCGACGATCAACGGCCTGGCCGCGACCGGGTCGCTCCTTCAGGGCACCAGTTTCACCGCCGGGGCGTATACGTTCACCATCAGCTACGATGCCGTCTTCGGCAGCGCGTTCGCGGGCAGCGGCAACGACGTCGCGCTGCGTGTCGGGTCGGCCGTCCCCGAACCGGCAACGCTGGCACTCGTGGCGATCAGCGGCATCGGCATGATGAGCCGGCGCAAGCGGCGGTAACGGTCCAGACGCCCCGAATTACGTTTTGGAGGGCGTCACTCCGTGACGCGTCTTGTGCTGTAGCGATCTTTCGGGGTGCCAAGGGTGAGTACTCTTACCCTTGCGCTCTGTGGGCAAGGGTGAGAGTACTCACCCTTGGCACCCCAACGCTACGCAAAACTTTCTCCGATCTAATTAGGAGTCGGAGTAAGCGGGCCCCCCCCACCACCACCGATGCGACCAAATTCCCAATGCCACGCGGGCGCCAGTCAAAGGCGTGCGCTTCGTATTCGCGCGCGACCTACTCGCTGATTTTCGCCGGCCCCGCCCCGCCCGCGCCCGTCGACGTCCACGCCAGATCGAGCTGCACGCTCTCCGTATGTTCGTCGGCCCACTTCAGTTTAAACGAAACGTTGCTGCCGTCGACGCGGCGATCCGTGATCCCAGGGGCGGCCGACCCGGGATCGAGCGGGACCAGCAGGTTCACCAGCCGAACCGACTTGGCCGGCTGCTTCGTGGTGAACGACAGTTGATACCCGCGCTGCGTCGGCGTCCCGGGCCCGGGCTTCATGCCGGCCATCACGACTGTTGGCTCGGGCTTCGCCTCGACGTCGCCGTCGGACAGCGGCAGCACCGCCAGCGACGCCTTGGAAAGGCTGGCGATGAAATTCGCCCCCGCGGGTTTGAACGCCGCGTCGGCGTGGCACAGCCAGGTGAGCGTGTGGTCGCCCGGGGCGGTCATGTCATCAATGGTCAGGAACCACCGCTTGTTCATCAGCACGCTGCGGCGAAGATCAATGCCCTTTACTTGGTGCGCGTATGCCCCGCCGAGCACGCCGGTGGCGTAGGCGTATCCATCCGAAAGGTAAGACTGCTCGATGCGGGCCGAGTTGAACTGGTCGTACGGAATGCCGCGGTCGTTCCAGAATTGGCCGTCGTTGCCTTGGCCTTTGCCGTCGATCAGGAGCGTATTGTGATCCTTCGTCCACTTCTCGGCGGTGTAGCCGGTGGTGGTCGCCAGGAATGTGCCTTTGGCGAAAATGTAGAAAGCGCCGATATCGGGGTGAACGTGGCCGGCGTTCATTACCCAGTCGGTCATCTGCTTGAGCTTCGCGGCGGCCTTGTGCCCTTCAGGCGGGCCGCAGCGGAAGAGGTAGGCCGTCGCATCGTCGCCCCAGCCGGAGCGCCAGGCGAGAAGGTCGTGGTCGTCGAAGTAGTTGTAAGGCTTGATCTGTTCGACCGGGGTCGGCGGGACGTGCGTCGCCCAGAGGAATGCGGCCGCGGGGTATTCCTTTTCGGGCTGGCGGGCCTGGTAATAGTCGCCGGCCGTCTTGCATTCGCCGCTCTTCAGTGCGTCGGCGACATCCCACATCATCGCGTGGTTGCTGACGGGAATATTCGGCCGCTTGTCGCCCGACCACTGGCCGGCGTCGCCGACGTCGAACGAGCCCGGCGTGCCCGGCAGGCCCATGTACAGGCCGAATTTCCACCCTTGGGCCAGCACCGGCAGATCGAACATCGGCTGGCCGGTGGCGCGGGCCATCAGATCGGCATAGCGGACGTGCCAGTGCAGGGCGTAGGTCCAGTAGCCAAATCCTTCGTAGTAGTAGCCGTCGTCGCCGAGCGCGTAGCGGGCGCGGCGCATAATGGCGGCCGATCGGTTGAGCCAGTCGGCCGCCTCGGGCACTTCGCCGCGCAGCGCCAGCGCCGCCGTCGCCAGCGCGCAGGCCGGGATGTACGTGTGGTTCTGCTCGTAGCGGAGCGGCTCCTTGTTCGGCGCCGGCGTGTAATCATCGAAAATCACCTGCGCATGGTGCGCCAGCCCGGTGCGAATCGCGGCCCGATCCGGTTCCGACAGGTCATCGTGCAGAATGTCGTACGCCAGCGACAGGTGATACAGGTACCAGGATGCCTGCAGATCGAGATTCGGCCGGTAGACCGTGCCCCAGACCGGCTCGCGGCAGTAGGCGAGCATCCAGGGAATCGTCGCGGCGAGATATTTCTTGTCGCCGGTCACGAAATATGCCAGCGCCGCCGATTGAACGCCTTCGATGCGCCAATACGTCTTGCCGACGGCGATTGACTTGCCATCGGGCACGGCCCGGACGCGATTGGCGCTGTCGAGCACGGCTTTCCACAGGTCAGGAAAATCGGCCGATTTCTTACGCAGCGCCTCACGATCGGCCGACGAAAAAAGCAGGCGCGGCCGCTGCTGCTCGTAGTCGGGCAACGGCTTAACCGTGAACGTCTTCAGGTCGTCGGCCAGCGTCGGGCCCGGCATGTCTCGCGTGTCGTCAGCCAGAGCGGCGGCGCTGCCGCAGGCAATTGCCATCACCAGGCACGTTCGTTGGATCTTTTTCAACATGCTACTTTCAGCTCACTTTGGGCAGAACTTCGGAGGATCCATGGCTCGCGATCAGCTGCCCGGCAGGAACCAGCTCCTCTTGGCCATGTTCGTGTCGCAGGTGATTCCTTCGACGTGCATGTCGGCGTACAGCATGTTCATGCGGTTGCCCTGGTGCCGGAACGAGAACTGGCCGGCGTACGCCGACCAGGCGGGCTGTGTCGAATCGTCACCCAGCTTGGGAACGGCCGTATCACTGCCATGGGCGTAGTCCAAAGTGCGCTCGACATCCCAGAGCAGATATTTCTGCGACGAACGCTTGATCTTGGAGAGTTTCGAACCGAGGTAGTAATAGCCCGTCGGGCTCGCGTTCGGGTCGAAGGTCTGGCCGGTGTAATAGGCAGTGTAATAGCTGTCCAGAACCATCGGCAGTTCAACGGCCTTGCCGTTCTGGGGCGCCGTCGCTGCTGGGCCGCCCTGGATGTCCTCGTTCATCGCATACCAGCGATACGAGGAGAGCGAAGCCTGGCGGATGGCCGAGGGGCAATACATCTTGCCCGCGGACGTAAGCGCACCGGCTTGGGGAACATAATTCTTGATCCGGAAGTGTTCGGCACTGAGGATGACCTGCCACGGCACGCCGTACCCGTTTGGCGAGGTCTTCGCGACGCCGGGCACGCGCCCCTGGTGACTGCTGGCGAACAAGGTCATCGCTTGGCCCAGTTCCCGCAGCACCGTCGCACACTGCACGGTCTGCGCGGCCTTGCGCACACGGCTAAGCGCCGGCAGCAGGATCGCGATGAGCGTGGCGATGATCCCGATGACCACCAGCAGTTCCACCAGCGTAAAGGCGCCGCCGGCACGCGGCGAGAAGCGCGTCCGGGAATTGGCTTTGTCGACCATGGAAGCCTCCTCCAGCCATCGCAGTTCGCCGTAGAGCCGGGCCCGATCAGGCGGCCGACAGCAACGGGCGACTTTCCGGTAGCGACCCCCGGCCGCTACCCGACTTTGCAGAGCCCGCCGGTCTCCCTCCAGAGAACCGGGCGGCAGCTGATACGACCACAGCGCAGACGTGCGATTTTGAACCGCTCGCAGGAGCATACTTCGCCCTTCACCGTTTCGTCAATCGCTTGACAGCAGTTTTTTCTCGCGTTTTTCCTGACGCGAACAGGTGCCCGGGGCCCCGCCGCCGCTGGATCAATCCAGTGAAACCGGCAGCGGCTCGCCCACGTGCACTCGCGGCGAACAACGCAGCACCCGCTTGTACACCCGGTGAAATTGGGCATAGCTCCCGAAGCCGGCGGCCAAAGCGGATGAAAGGAGCGTTTTTCCGTCGCGCGGATCGTACATCCGCAGGAACCGCTCCAATGCGATGCGCTGGCGGAAGTGGACAAGCGTCAGGCCCGTCTGCTGCTTGAACAAGCGGCTGAGGCGCGAGGCGGAGAGCCCGACGCGGCCCGCCAGTGCGCTCAGGCTGATGTCTTCGCCCTCGCGTCGAACGAGTTCGATGGCCGCCTCCACCGAGGCATGAAGCGGTTTGGCCGAGCCTTCTCCGGCGGCTTCGAACAGTGACCAAAGGCTCATCAGCAGATAGGCCAGCCCGGCGTTGCGCCGGGGCAAGTCGTGCTCCTGCTGCTCGATTTCCTGCAGAAGCTGAACGGCTCGGCCTATCTCCGGCCGCGCGATCCCCCGACAGAAATCCCCTGCCGGCGCCCGCTGCCGCAATGTGCACTCCGCCGGCGCGGCGTGTCGGACCAGGCGCCGCCGCCAGACCGCGATCCACGTGGTGAAATCCGGACTCTCGTCGATCAGCAGATGTTCCTGATCGGGAAAAAGCCAGACGAGCGAACCCGGCTTGAGGTCGTACCGCCGAGACGCCATCAGGTACCGGGCCGTGCCGCGAACGACGAGGTTCGCTTCCAGCTCTTCATGCCGGTGCGACCGCCGTTCGAATTCGGACGGCCGATAGAGCCAGATTTGTCCGTCCGCTTTCGGCTGAAGGTGCAGGCGCTCGCGCATAGGACAAAAAATGATAACAAGCCGCTCGATTCGGAGAAGACTCGCCCCGGCCCGATCTGGCAATTTGACGAACCGTGCGGCCGGCGGATTCGCCGGTCGCGGGCGAGGGTCAACAGTCAGCCATTTCGGAGCGAACGCATGAGCACTGCGCTATCGTCGGTCGTGAGCGAACAGAATCGCGAGGATTATGCCACCAAAGGCTTCTTCGTCCTCGAGCGCGTGATCCCGCCGGAGCATCTCGAACTGCTCCGCGACGAGGCGGCCCAGCGCATCGAGAAGATCCACGCCGAAATGGATGCGGCCGGGAAAGACGTGCTGGGGATCAACCACCGCAATAGCCGCTATTTCATCGCCAACCAGTACAAGGAAAACCGTCGGCTGGTGCCGATGCTCTTCAGCGACTACATGGCCGAGATCTGCCGCGCGACGCTCGGGCCGAATGCGTATCTGTTCAACGAGCAGTACGTGATCAAAGCGGCCGAAAAAGGGATGCAATTCGCCTGGCACCAGGATTCCGGCTACGTGGGATTCCCGCACCGCGAATACCTGTCGTGCTGGTGCGCGCTGGATGACATGACGGTGGAGAACGGCACGGTGTTCATGCTGCCCTACGAGCGGGCTGGCGTGCGGTCGACGGTGCAGCACACCACCGAAGAAGGCACGAACGACCAGGTCGGCTATCACGGCAAAGACCCCGGCGACCCCGTGATTTGCCCCGCCGGCAGCATCGCGGTGTTCAGCAGCAACTGCTTTCACCGCAGCGGCACCAATACGACCTCCAAAATGCGTCGCGTCTACCTCGCCCAATACTCGGCCGAGCCGATCATCCGGCCCGACGGGCGGCAGTTGCACTTCGCCGACCCGATTCTTCTCAACGGCCAGAAGGTCGATGGGTAAAAACTCAGGGCGCCCACGGGCGCGTCTGTCGGAGATTCATAAATTGCTTTGAGCGGAGGTACGCCCCTCGTCATAATCGCCAGCCTCGAAGCTCGTGCCGTTGCCGGGCTCACGTCACTTCGAAACACTCCTGAGGACAACTCGCGTGACTCACCGCATTGTTCTTTGCGTCATCTGTTCAATTTCCGCCGTTTCACTTTTCACGACCCGTGCCCGGGCCGAAGCCACGGCGCCGCCCAAAACGGCGACGCTGCGCATTCCGAAGTTATCGAAGGCACCGGTCATCGACGGCACGATCGATCCCAAAGAGTGGCAAGGCGCGACGGCCGTCACCGCGTTCCCGAATCTGAACGGCGAAATGTCGCTGCCGCAGATGCTGCAGCC
>Ga0070658_10001683_pt1 | contig 18676 bp, 20 predicted proteins | sample KBSC13metaG_FD_64664 | JGI IMG/M metagenome (GOLD analysis project Ga0070658, IMG submission 64664) | Corn rhizosphere microbial communities from Kellogg Biological Station, Michigan, USA - KBS C1-3 metaG | ecosystem: Host-associated > Plants > Roots > Rhizosphere > Soil ...
AGCCGTTCTTGCCCATGATGGCATGGACTTCGCCGGGGTTGACGATGAGGTCGATCCCCTTGAGGATCTGCTTGCCCTCAACCTCGGCCTTTAAGTTCTTGATCTCCAGCATTGTTCTGTCGGTTCCTTATGTGCACAAGTATTCCTCGTGCTAGGTCTATAAAATTAGTCAACGAAGCGGACGCGTCACTCTTAGGTTCCCGAGGACTCGATCTTACGCTTAAGCCATATTTCGCAGTCTTTCTTGTCACAGGAAACGTGCCACAGCCCAGGTTCGGCGTTACAAATTGCACGGGAATAGCCTTGTGCCCATGCTTCTAACGTGACCTCAATTGGCTGTTTACTACCCTTATGAAAATAGACCTTGGTCCCTTCGTTACCTAGTGAAGTTACTTCTATCTGCTCGCCGGGTGCAACCGTGAATGGCTTAGAATTGAACATGGCAGCTCCTTTACCCGACGCTTCCCTCGAGCGAGATCCCCAGCAACTTCTGGGCTTCGACGGCGAATTCCATGGGGAGTTCGCGGAAAACCTCTTTGCAGAAGCCGTTGACGATCATGCTGACGGCATCCTCGGTGGAGATGCCGCGCTGGTTGCAGTAGAAGATCTGGTCTTCGCCAATCTTCGATGTCGACGCCTCGTGCTCGACCTTGGCGGTTGGGTTGCGCACTTCGATGTACGGGAACGTATGCGCGCCGCAGCGGTCGCCAAGGAGCATGGAGTCGCACTGTGAATAGTTACGTGCGTTTTCCGCGCCGGGGTTGATGCGGACCAGGCCTCGGTAGGTATTCTGGCCTCGACCGGCGGAGATGCCCTTGCTGACGATCGTGCTGCGCGTGTTCTTGCCGATGTGGATCATCTTGGTTCCGGTGTCGGCCTGCTGATAGTTGTTGGTCAGCGCGACGCTGTAGAACTCGCCCACGGCGTTGTCGCCCACGAGCAGGCAGCTCGGGTATTTCCACGTGATCGACGATCCCGTTTCCACCTGCGTCCAGGAGATCTTGGCGTTCTCCATGGCCTTGCCACGCTTGGTGACGAAGTTGTAGATGCCGCCCTTGCCCTCTTTGTCGCCGGGGTACCAATTCTGCACCGTGCTGTACTTAATGGTGCCGCCCTTGAGGGCGACGAGCTCGACGACCGCGGCGTGCAACTGGTTCTCGTCGCGCATTGGCGCCGTGCAGCCTTCGAGGTAGCTGACGTACGCGCCCTCGTCGGCGATGAGCAGGGTACGCTCAAACTGGCCGGTGTTGGCGGCGTTGATGCGGAAGTAGGTCGACAGTTCCATCGGGCAACGAACGCCCTTGGGGACGTAGCAGAAGGAACCGTCGGAGAAGACCGCCGAGTTCAGAGTGGCGAAGTAGTTGTCCGAGTAGGGGACCACCGAGCCGAGGTACTCGCGCACCAGGTCGGGGTGCTCCCTCACCGCATCCGAGAACGAGCCGAAGATGATGCCCATGTCCGCGAGCGTCTTCTTGAAGGTGGTGGTGACGGACACGCTGTCGATGACGGCGTCGACGGCTACTCCCATGTACGAGGGGTCGGCCTCGACCACTCCGGCGAGCAGTTTCTGCTCCTGAAGCGGGATGCCGAGCTTCTCGAATACCTTGAGAACCTCCGGATCAACCTCGTCGAGGCTGTTCAGGACCTTCTTGGGCTTGGGGGCCGAGTAGTAGATGATGTCCTGGTAGTTGATCGGCGGGTACGTCACGTGCGGCCACGTGGGCTCTTCCATGGTGAGCCAGTGCCGGAACGCTTTCAGACGCCATTCGAGCAACCATTCCGGCTCGTTCTTCTTCGCCGAGATGATGCGAACGATCTCTTCGCTCAGCCCGGGAGGTGTCTCCTCAGCGTCGATATCGGAGCTGAAGCCGTACTTATAATCTTGATTCGCAAGTGTCTCAATTTCGGTCGTAGCTGTAGACGACATTCTTCTTTGTCCTTAAATCACCAGGTCGGATGCAGTCGACAAAAAGTGAATTGCCGACTAATTTAGTCGGTTTATTATACCTAAGCCAAAACGCAGGAGTCAACGCCCGGATTCCCGGGTTTGGGCTAGCGATAGTTGACGAAGTAGTTGAGGTCTTGATCGACGGATTGGCCGCAGCTTGATGTCGATTGAATGTCGTTGGAGAGTTCACTGTACGCGAGGGATTGATCCTGTGATGTGTGGTATACGAGGAGACGTTCGTCGACGTCCATCTTTTGAATGGTTAAGCGCAGATCCTGCATATCTCTGTCGAGCTGGTCGATCTGGTGCTTGCGCACCGTTCCTTCGGCGGTGGACATGTCAATGGGCATGCGACTTACGGAAGCATAGGTCTCGTCCCCATGCGCCAGGCTCATTAGCGCCTGACGTCGCGTGTCGTTGTAATCCGTGACTATGATCCGCTCGTTATAATCGTCGGCCGATGATTGAGAGTTGTTCGACTCATAGTGCGACTGTGCCGGCGCGAAGGTCGATACCGGGGTCGAATACGGCGTGGATGCTCGGAATGCCTGACTGAGGAATATCATTAGGAAGACAGCGAACGCCGATACGGCGCGGCCTGCGAGCGGGGAGGAGTAGCTGCCGGAGGGTGGCTTCGTCCAAACGTAGGTAAACGATTCGGTTGAGCCGGACTGACGTGGACCAGGGCGCCCGAGTGGGTCGGATGGCGCGGCGGTTCGCGATGCTTCGCGCTTCGCATCGTATTGTCGACGCCGGCCAGGATCCGAGAGGACTTCGTAGGCCTCGTTGATTTCCCGCGTGCGCTGGGTCGACCGCTCTTCGTCGCCAGGGTTGACGTCAGGGTGGTAGATCAGGGCGAGGCGGCGGTATTGCGTCCGGATGTCATCGAGTGTGCAGTTGTGGTCCAGGCCGAGAACGGCGTAGTGATCCATCGCTTAGTTATACCGCACGGGCTTATTAAACGCACGCTTGCTACAACAAAATCCAGCATCAGCGAATGCTCGAAATTGGAGGGCCCAGGATCTTCTCCGCCGATGCGATGTCGTCGGGCTTGTCGACGTCGGTGCCGATTTCGGGGTACTGGGTGATGACAGCGGCGACGGTGGCGTTTGCGCCGAGGACGCGGCCGACGGCGGCTTCGAGGAGCGGAAGATTGAGGACCGACGGGGCGAGCGTCTGGGAGACGATCAGTCGCATCAAGACATTCGGGCCAAGGAGCATGGCAAGGCGAAGGACATTCTTGCGGGCGGCGTAGGCTTGCTTGATGCGAACTTGCTGGCCGACCATGAACTCGGTGCGCAGTAGCATCATGTTGCCGCCGGTGAAGGTGCCTTCGCGCAGCTTGACCGTGGTGCGCTTCATGTCGGCGAACCGTTTCTTGTAGGCGTCCATGTCGACGATAGGATAGCCGATGTCGACATTGCGGGCGGCTGCGGTCGACACGAAATCGTCGACAGCGTCGGGTGTCAGGAACGGGATGTCCGATGTCGCCACGAGGGTGAAGTCTCCACCAGCAGCCTTCAATCCTGCGAGCAGGTTGTCGAAAAGGCCGCCTTGGTCGGGAACGCTTTCATAGCGGCTGCTCGCGGGGACGTCGCCTACTACGACGATGCGGTCGACGGAGGTCGATGAGGCGAGGGCGTCGACCACGTAGTCGATCATGGAGCGTCCGGCGATGGGGACGAGGGCACGGTTGGTGACGCCGGTGAGCTGTTGGATTTCGTCCGAGGCTTTGCCCCCCGCGAGTATGATGGCGTTAATTTTGGTCACAGGAGGTCAATGCCTCCGCCGCAGGTGGTTGCCGTCGTGACCCAGCCGGCCCCGGCTTTGGTCAGCTCCGCCGCTAATTTGGCGGCGCTGGGGCTATCTAGAGTCATGCAGAAGATGGCGGCTCCGCTGCCACACAAGAGTGGTTTGGTAGCCACGCGCTTGCCGGCGTCCGACATGAGTTTGTGAACGCGCTTTATCTCGTCATGCCATGCGAGGATCACATCCTCAAAGTCGTTCCGGAGCCCCGATGATATATGTCCGTCGGTGAAGCGTGGGAAACTACTGTCGCGCCACGTCGACGTCGTATCCGACGGATCAATGACATCATTACCGGATCCAAGTAGTTCGCGCGATTCGTCGAGTCGTCGATAGGCTTCGACTGTTGGCACGTTTACATTTGGTTTACAGATCACGAGATGGTAACAGGACGGCGGTCGATTCAGCGGCGTTACTTTTTCGCCAAGCCCCTCGACGAGACAGGTGCCGCCGACCAGGAAGAACGGGACGTCGCTACCTAGGCCGGTCGCCAGACGGGCAAGCGTACTGTGTGGAAGGTCGAGGTCGAAGAAGCGACTGGTGAGCATCAATGCGGCAGCGGCGTCACTGCTTCCTCCGCCCAGGCCGGCTTGGGCAGGGATGCCCTTGCTAAGGTCGACATCGAGACAGACTGTGTTTTCGTCGATGCCCGCCTCGGCCAGTACGGCGCGGACGGCGCGGATGACGAGGTTGGTATCGTCGACCGGGGCAGCTTCGGCATGTTCCCCCTCCACGGTCAGTTTGATACCTCGGTGGCCAGTGGCAAGTCTGATATGAAGCGTGTCCGCGATCGAGATCGTCTGCATGATCGAGCGGATGTTATGGTATCCGTCGGCGCGTCGATCCAATATGTCGAGTGTGAAGTTAACTTTGGCGTAGGCGAATGCCCCGGCTTCCCGCATCTAATTAGTCCCCTTTATTCGCGGCAGCTTGTCGGCCGGAACGACTTCTTTAAGTGCAACAATGACGTCGGCGGGGTGAGCTTCGCGGTGGCGGGGTAGTTCGCTGAGAATTGAGCCGAGAGCGACAGAGCCGTATTTGTCGTCGATGGTCAGCATCTGACCGATAAAGTATTGCATGCCTTTGGCGTCGGTTCTGGACTGCCAGGTCTTATTCGGTCCCACCTTCGAATAGAGCGCGAGGGCAGGGGTGATCAGAAGTTTGTCGAAATTCTGCGCGCCGCTGAAATCGCCCCAGACCGCGGCGACGAGCGCGGGACCGTCCGCCAAGCGCTGGATCCAGCGGACGAGCAGGCGCTCGCCGAGGTAGCCATTCGCCCAATATTCCGGGGCAGAAAATCCGCCGACCGCCGGTAGCGCAAGGTGAGAATATTCGTGGAGTATTTCGCGGATCCATTCGATGGAACTGCGACGGGTGTCCAGATCGTAAAAGTAGAGATTGTTGCGCCACTGCTCGCCGCCTGCATCGCCGTTGCGGCAGAGCCAGACGTCGATGGGGGTATCGTCGTCATTGAACGGGGGGCGATGCGTTTGCGCCATCAAGGCGTGGCGGCCAAGCAGAAGCAGACGCCCTGTGCGAAGCGCGAGGTCGGCGTCGTCATCCTCGGTGTAGTGCACGCGGCAGAAGACTTGAACCTTGGTGTCACCGTCGACATGGCAGGGGCGGTAGATGTAGCAGAGCCGCGTATAAGGGTCGTTGTGCTGAGGTTCGCGGGCGTCGGAGGCGACAAACGGGCGCACGACAACGGCCGCGCCGAGGTTGCCCGGAATGTCGGTAATATTGACGGGAAGGCCTGGGAATAGATCTCGCGGCATCGTCGACGGCAAACCGCTTGAAACAATTCGCTCGATTTCGCTCTCTATGTGGGCGTCGGACGGTGACGACACCGCCGCATCGACGAGGGTCCGGAGGGCATCGACGGTCAAGCCAGACTTTTGAAGGTTCTCGGCCCGTGTGATGACACTGTCGGCGGCCGTGGCGGTCTTGGCCAGCGGAAGCAGGGTCAGGACAGCCAGAATGAGAAAGTGCGAACGACGTACAACTCGCTTGACGAACATGGCGAAATTATAACATACCGAAACGACCTTTGCAGGGGTGAAAGATGAAGTTAGCTAGAATAATTACGGTGGCGATGTTGACGGGGTTGTGCTTGCCCGCACTCGTTGGCCACTGCGATGCACTACCTGCAACCGCTGCGGCTCCCATTCACACGGCGGGCAGTCCTCCGGCTGCGCCTGCGGCTCCGTCAGCTCCTGTCCTTGGCGACAAGGATAAGAAGCAGATGCAGTCCGAGCAGAAACAGGGCGCGGATGTGGCGGCGGCGATTGAGAAAGAGGGCAAGCTGAGCAAGGACCAGGCGCTGATCGACCGCGTGAATGCGGTTGGGCAGAAGATCGCCGCGATTGCTAACACGGACACTGTTCCGGCCCAGTTCGGCAACGACAGGGTGTATCCGTTCACGTGGACGTTCCATGTGATCGACGATAAGGACGTCAACGCGTTCTCGCTGCCGGGAGGTTTCGTTTACGTCAATTCCGGCCTCCTCAAGATGGTGGGTTCGGACGACGAGCTTGCGGGCGTTCTTGGGCACGAGATCACCCACGCCGCGCATCACCATGTCGCGAAGATGGCGCACGAAGCCGGTCATCTAAACACCGAGCTTGCGATCGCGATGATCGCCGCGGCGCTGGCTCATGCGCGGGGGCAGGATCTCGGCAATCTGTACACTGGCATGTCACTCGCCGAGCAGAAGATAATGGCCAATCACTATGGGGAGGCGGCGGAGGAAGATGCGGACCACGGCGGGGTTCTCTACATGCAAAAGGCCGGCTATAATCCCATCGCAATGTTGACATTTATGGAGAAGCTTGAGGACCTGCAACATCGCAGCGTCGACATCAACGAAGGCATTTTCCAGGACCACCCCTTGAGCGAGGATCGCGTGGCCAGTATCAAGGCTGAGTTGGCATCGATGGGGATCCAGCCGACAGCGAGCCAGATGAGCGCGATCTCGCTGAAGCCAACTCAGTTCACGGCGTCCACCACCACGGGGCCCGACCGTCAGATCCTCTTCCAGGGGACGGTATGCGCCACTATTCACGATCCCGACGGTTCACGGTCGACCGTGCTGCTTCAGTCGCTGAATGCCGCTCTCGCCGGTGGACTGCAGTTCGGCGACATTAACGCGTCGGCAGATACCGTCCTGATCCAGAGCAAGCCCTGGCTGAAGGTGAGCGCGGAGGATGCCGCGTCGAAACCGGGCGCGACGCCGGAGTCGATTGCCGGCGACATCAAGCATGCCCTTCAGATGGTGCTGTACCGTCGGTCATTCCCGGCCTTCGACCCGACCGCTTCGACGCCTGATGCCAAAGATGAACATCACAAGCATCTGGCGATCAGGCCGTAAATATTGAACACGGTAAAGTGACGTGCTTCGGCTCAGACAGGCATGGTGACACCAGACCGGAACGTTCGTCAGCGGCTGAGATCGGCCTCTTTCTTGCCAAGGAAATGGGGAAGAGGGTGGGTGACGTTGAGGTCGATCCAGGCGGCGATGGTCGACACAAACTCTCGCTCATTGTAGACTCGCTGATGAACATACACGCGGTGCTCCGCGGCAACGCCCGCGACGTCGAGGCCGAGTTTGCGACCTGTGTAGAGGGCGCGGTGCAGGTGATAGGTCTGTGTCACCAGGATCGCGCGTTTTACGCCGAAGATGTCGCGTGCTCTGTAGAGACTGTCGTAAGTGTGGAAGCCGGCGTAGTCGCAGTAGATATCCTTAGCCGGAACGCCGCGCTCGATGGCGGCCGCTTTCATGGCATCGGGCTCGCTGTAACCGGTGCGGCCGTTGTCGCCGGTCATCAAGAGCTTGTGGACCTTACCGGCCTTATAGAGCTGGACGCCTGTGGTGACGCGGTCGAATAGGACGTCACTGAGGGCCGTACCGTTATATCCGGCTCCGAATACGATAGCAACGGGCGCGGACGGTGAATTGGCCACGGTGTAGATCGCGGCGCCGCCGTTTCCGCGGACGTCGGCAACGATCGACATTGCCGCTATCGCAACCGTCAAGACGGCTGCCCCAAAAAACCACCAGCGCCTTGCGCGCTTCATTACTCTAGTTCGCCTAAATCCCATCGCATTTAGTATACAAGCGCGTTATGAAAGAGTCATGAACGAGAACGCAACTGTCTGTTGCTTGCGGGGGGGCGACCCTTTCAGGTAGAATCAGGCCGAAAGATTTGTTGTAAAGGAAATAGAGAGTTATGTCGGACGAGCAAAAATCCACGTGGCGGACCAAGGTGGGTCTGGCCGAGATGCTGAAGGGCGGCGTCATTATGGACGTCGTTACCCCGGAACAGGCGGTCATCGCCGAAGAGGCGGGAGCGGTGGCTGTTATGGCGCTGGAGCGGGTGCCGGCGGATATCCGTCAGCACGGTGGCGTCGCGCGCATGTCCGATCCGCAGATGATCAAGGGGATCATGGCGGCTGTTACTATCCCAGTCATGGCCAAGGCTCGGATTGGGCACTACGTCGAGGCCCAAATCCTCGAAGCCCTCGGCGTCGACTTCATCGACGAGTCCGAGGTCTTGACCCCTGCCGATGACGCCTTCCACATCGATAAGTCGAAGTTCAAGGTGCCGTTTGTCTGCGGCTGCCGCGACCTGGGTGAGGCCCTCCGGCGCATTGGCGAGGGCGCGGCCATGATCCGGACCAAAGGCGAAGCGGGCTCGGGCAACGTCGTTGAGGCTGTTCGCCACATGCGGTCGGTTCTGGGCGGCATGCGCCGGGTGCAGGCGCTGCCGTTCGAGGAACTGATGACCGAGGCGAAAAACCTGGGCGCGCCATATGAGTTGATTGTCGAGATCCACAAGACCGGCAAACTGCCCGTTCCGAACTTCAGCGCCGGCGGCATCGCAACCCCCGCCGACGCCGCCCTCATGCGCCAGATCGGCGCGGAGGCGCTGTTCGTCGGCTCCGGCATCTTCAAGTCTGGCGATCCGAAGAAGCGCGCGAAGGCCATCGTCGACGCCTGCACGCACTTCGACAATCCGGCGTTGCTTGCGGAGGTCTCCGCGAATTTGGGTGAGCCGATGGTGGGCATCAACATCTCGACTCTGCCGGAAGAGGAGCGCATGGCGGGGCGCGGCTGGTAGCCAACTAGCGTTGGGGCGTCCAGCGCGAGAAGAGCGCAGGCCTTCAATCTTGTGGACGCAGCGCACCTGGAGTTAGGGCTATAGGCTCTCCGAGAGATCGGAGGGCCTTTTGTTTTACGTCGTTCCCGTCGAAAAAAGTTTGCAAAGTCGGTTATATATTAATGACGAGGCCCCATTCCTATGTAAAGGGCTGAAGATCTAATGGGCATATCGATACTAAAACGAAGGGTAGCGGGATCGGACGCCGCCTTGCTACGAGAGTTCGCTCGAACACAGTCACAAGCCGCGTTTGACGCGATCGTGTCGAGGCACTTAACGTTCGTGCAATCGGTCTGCATGCGCAGTCTTGGGGACCGTCAGCTTGCCGAGGATGCGACCCAGATCGTCTTTCTGGTACTGGCTCGCAAAGCGGCGACACTCCCCCATGGCGTCTCACTGTCGGGCTGGCTATTTCAAGCGGCTCGGTTGACGTCGAAGGATCTGTACCGACGCGAGTCGACCCGGCGAAAGTACGAACGGGCCGCAGTCGACGAAGAGCTCAGGCTCAGCTCGATATACCCCGCCGTGTGGCTGGATATCGAGCCGGTTATCGACGACATGCTCGACCGGTTGTCGGCCGACGACCGCAACGCACTGCTGTTGCGGTTTTACGGCGATGTAGACTTCCGCGACATCGCCTCCGAACTTGGCATCTCCGAACAGGCCGCCCGCATGCGGATCTCTCGCGCGCTACAGAAGATCCGTGGCTGGTTGTCAGAACAGGGCGTCGGCGTCTCCTCTACCGCCTTGCTCACCATGTTCTCCGACGCGGCCGCGCGGTTTTCGCATACCCATCCCGAGATCGTTTCCCATGTTCTCAGCTCCTCGGCGACATCTTCAACGATCGCCGTTTCCAAAGGAGTCGTTAAAACAATGTGGGTGCTAAAAATCAAGACTGCTGCGGCAATCGCCGTCGGAGTGATTGTCGCCGTTACAGCGATTACGTTCTTTCATAAAAGCAATGGGCCGGTCGAAGACACGAGACATACAAAATCACCGTACCAAGGTGTCGTCCTTGACGAGTTGGGAAGACAGGTTACGTCGGCTAAAATCACTCCGATCGACTGTAGCATGCCGAACTCGCCGATGATCTCCATCCCTTCAATGGGCACGACGGTTGTGAGTGACGAAACGGGCCACTTCCGCTTACTTGACGGGGCAACCTCTTCTCCGATGCAGTTGGCACAATCCGGGGCGCGTTGTAATGTACTGGTGGACACTAAGTCTCAGATAGCAGTTGGCACCCTTCAGCCGGGTACGGTGGGCACCATCCATCTAAAACGACCTGCCTCGGTGGCGATAAGAGTTGTCGACGCTGAGAATCGTCCTGTGGCAGGCGTATCGTTGCGCCTTTCGATGCTGGAGGTTGGCGGAATTGCTCACGAAATCGACGACCTGGCTCCGGCTTGGTGGCCGACGACAACGCCGAAGACTGGCGTTGTGGAATGGCCAGGTTTGCCGCAAAGCAGCACTCTTTACGTGGTAGCAACCGCCGATGGGCAACCGTCTTCCCGCATCCGGATCGACGTTCCGGCCGTGGGCAGAGCAGTAAACCGTACAATTCAGTTGCACCTGGGCGGATACATCTCGGGAAAGGTTACGATGGTCGACCGGCGTCGATCGCCTTATGGATTCACCGTGGTGGCATTGCCTGATGATCCCGGAGTGACTCGAATGGCGAACGGCGGAGGTGTTGCCTGCGATAGCCACGGGCGTTATAAGATGGGCCCGATCGCGTCGGGACACTACTACATGCTCGTAAGCGCACAACCGACCTACGACGCGCGAGGCGTACAGCGCACCGAGACGACAGCAACCAGGCTTCGCGTTCGGGAGGGAGGACAGGCGACCGCCAACTTTGACTTCGCAACAGGCTGTGATGCGACTGTGGTGGCGGACCGAGAGTATGCGCAAAAAATGAAACTCCAGTCCATCAACCGTTCTCACCGTGGCTAGTGCACCGGCGGAAATTCAGATGTCGTTGCCGTCAAAGGCGTTCTGGATAAGGTTGAAGTCGAGGGCGCCGTTGCGGTTCACGACCTCAACCACGTCGAAGCGGCAGGCGACACCGTCGAGGCCATGCTTGTCGATGTAGGCTTGGGCGAGGAAGAGTAGCTGTCGGCGCTTGTGAAGATCGACGGCCTCGGCGGGCGACCACTGAAGCGAGCGACGCGTCTTGACCTCGACGAAGACGAGGATGTCGCCGTGCCAGGCGATAATGTCGATCTCACCGCGCTTGCGCCCGCCGATTGGGCGTACGTTGATGTCGACGATGCGGTAGCCATGGGCTTCGAGGAAGGGTGTGGTGGCAGACTCGCCTGCGTTTCCGACGATCTTATTGGCAGATGTGGGCGCGTCGTCGGGCAACATGCCGCTCCTAGAGGTCGAGAGTGGTCTGGTTGTAGAACACGGCGATCCGCTGGAAAGAGCGTCGATGGATGGGGCAGGGGCCGTGTTCACGGATTGCCGCGAGATGGACGGGGGCGCTGTAGCCCTTGTGCTTCGCAAACCCGTATTGGGGATAGTGACGGTCCATGTGAAGCATGAACCGGTCGCGGGTGACCTTGGCGATGATCGACGCCGCCGCGATACTGACGCTGAAAGTGTCTCCGTCGACAATGGACTTTACGTTGTCACACGGCAGACCGGGCACAGGGTTGCCGTCGACAAGTACGATGCAGGGCCTGATGTCGGGTTCCAGTGTCGAGATGGCGAGTCGCATGGCGACATACGTGGCTTGCAGGATATTGATCTCGTCGATCTTCTCGTGATGGACGACGCCGACGCCGACAGCGATCGCCTCGCGACAAATCCGCTCGTAGGCGATCTCGCGCTTAGCCTCAGTCATTTGCTTCGAATCGTTGATCTCACCGGCTTTGAATTTAGGCGGAAGGATGACGCAGGCGGCGACGACGGGACCGGCTAATGGGCCGCGACCGGCTTCGTCGACGCCGGCGATGTGCTCATACCCCGCTGCGCGTGCGTCTTTCTCGTAGCGGTAGAGGTCGATCTTCTTTTTCTTGGCCGGCTTCCCCTTCGGCTTCGGCGGAGAGCCCTCGGGTATAAAACCCGAGGCTAAATGGCCTTCGGCCGTTGAAGTGGCGACCTTTCGGGGGCGCCCAACGGGGCGTGGTGCGTCTGTCTTTGAACTTCTCATCGGATCGTCCTCACCCGATTGAGGGGCCAGAAAACGAGCTGAGCACGCCCGACAATGCGGCTCTCGTCGAGCGGTCCCCATTCCGTGCTGTCCTTGCTGTCGTTTCGGTTGTCGCCCATCATAAAGTACATCCGCGATGGCAATGTACCTGGACCGGCGGCGTGGTCGACAGTGTAGTCCTCCAGGGTGATCGCCTGGCCGTTCAACCGCGCCCCCTGGGCCGAGTCGAATTTCAGCGATTTCCCGTGAAAAATCTCAAGATCGTAATCCGGATCCTCGGCAATAAACGGTTCGTCGAGCGGCTTGCCGTTGAGGATTGTCTGCCCTGGGACCACATGAACCGTGGCTTTTGGATCGCCGACCATCAATGACGCCAGCCGGGTTTGGTCCATCAGCTTTCCATCGACGGTGACTCCCCGATCGGTAAATCGGACGTGATGATCGGCTTGCAAGTCGTTGCCATCGGATCCGTCGCCGAAAAGTCGCAGGCGGACGGCGGTGTGGCCGTACGCCTCACCGTCGATCCAGATTTTGCCGGCGGTCACCTGGAGGCGGTCGCCGGGGGCCGCGATCACGCGCTTAATGAAGTTCACGGGCACGCCGGGAGATTCCTCCAGATTGTCGCCGTCGATGGCGTTGGGGGGAGGAATGAACACGGCGACGTCGTCGCGCGATGGCGATGACAGTCGATAGATGAGCTTGTTGACGAGGATTCGGTCGCCGACGCCGTTCTTTCCGATGAGAGTCGGCTCCATCGACGGCGACGGGATGAAGAATGCCTGGAGGACGAAGGGGCGCACGATCAAGAACATGCCGACGATTACGAGGATGCCGGACTCGACAACCTCGGCAGTCGACTGAGCGATACCGGCGCGCAATCGAATCAAGGCGAGGCGGAGCAGCGTTCCGAGGACGACGATGCACGTTATGTGGGCGATGCTGAGGCTGTTGATGACCTCGTTCACAGAATGTGCCTGCACGTTTCTTACTTTCCGAGAGGTAACACTTGAAAGGGGCAAATAGCTCTGGGCCAGGCTGGACACCCGAGCGTGATTTCTAACTGTCGCAACATCCCGCAAGGTACCCATGACGTAGGGCCGCATGGCGGTAGCGACCATAAGGAAAACCGCAGCCGAGGTATTGCGGAACCGCCCTGCCTGGCTAATGGATCGCCCGGACGCGGTTCAGCGGCCAGAAGATGACCTGGGCTTTACCGACGATCCGTTCCTCGTCGAGCGGACCCCATTCGGTACTGTCTTTGCTGTCGTTTCGGTTGTCGCCCATCATGAAATATTTAGCCGGCGGGATGGCTTCGGCGGGGGCGGCGTTGTCCGCGTCGTACTCTACCTTTGAAAGGTGTTGACCGTCGAGCCGCATCCCCTGCACCGTGTCATTCTTAAGCGATTCGCCCTTGTAGATCTTCAAATCGTAATCGGGATCTTCGGCGATAAACGGCTCGTCGAGAACCTTTCCGTTAATAATCGTCTGACCGGGGACGACCTGGACGGTGTCGCTGGGCTGCTGGGTGAGGTGCTTGGCGACGTCGGAGTCGGACATTTTAGTGCCGTCGATATAGACGCCGTCGGGTCGAAACTTGATGTGGTGATCGGCCTGAAGATCGCTGTCATCGCTGCCGTCGCTGCTGTCGGACTTGAAGAACCCATCGCCGTGAAGGGCATCGCGAAGGTTCTGATGGCTGTACTTCTTCCCGTTGATGATCAGACGGCCGGCATGGACGATGAGAACGTCGTTGGGCTTAGCGATTAGTCGTTTAATAAAGTTGACGGGGACACCCGAAGACTCTTCGGGCGTGTTATCTGTGGCAAGCGGCGGCGGGATGAAGACGACGACATCGTCGTGCCCGGGCCTTGCAATTCGATAGAGCAGTTTATTCACGAGGATCCGGTCGCCGGAGCCATTTTTGCCGAGCAGGGTGGGAACCATCGACGGCGACGGAATAAAATATGCCTGAACCACAAAGGGACGTAAAATAAGGAAGACGAGAACGACGGCGATCACGGCCGATTCCATGAATTCGGCAATTGAGCGAGCGCTGACGGCGGGTTGTCGCAGCATTGCAAGACGAATAACGGTGGCTGCTACGACGAAGTACAGGATGTAGATGATCGGTAGATTGGCGAGTTGTTCGGTGAGGGAAGGCGAGGTCACGGATATTTGCCTTATTTCGCGTGATGGCTAATCGGAATGTCCGCGGATTTGGCGAGGCGGCAAAGCCGGCGCGTCGTCCGCGGACCATCCCGGACAGGGTGATGGGCGAACTAGAACGTCCGCTTCTCCTTGATACGAGCAGCCTTGCCGACCTTGCTTCGCAGATAGTACAGCTTGGCGCGTCGTACGAGACCGCGGCGCGTTACCTCGATCTTATCGACTCGGGGCGAGTGCACAAGGAACGAGCGCTCCACGCCAAAACCGTTGCTGATCTTGCGCACAAGGAAGCAAGCGCGCGAAGCGCCTTCCTTGCGTGACAGTACGGTGCCCTCGAAGACCTGGATTCGCTCCTTGCCGCCTTCGACGACCTTGACGTGTACGCGGACCGTGTCGCCCGGACCGAAGTCCGGCACGGAGGCCTTCATTTGGGCCTTCTCAATTTCCTGAATCAGCGGATGCATCTAACGTATTCTCCTGATTTAACTCCTCCGGGGAGGAGCGGGTCTCGTCTGAAGCGCGCTCACGCTTCGAAGACCGTTTGGCCTTCTTATCGTCGAGTATCTTCAGGTCTGACTTAGACGGCACGAACGCAGCCCAGAGGTCGGGCCGACGCGATTGCGTACGGCGGAACTGCTCCTTGCGTCGCCACTTGGCGATCTCGGCATGGTTGCCGGAGAGCAGAACATCGGGAACGGTCCAACCCCGAAAATCAGGTGGACGCGTATAGTGCGGGTGCTCAAGCAACCCGTCTGAAAAGCTATCGTTCGGATGCGATCCTTCGTTTCCGAGGACGCCCGGAATCAGCCTGGCAACGGCGTCGATAACGACGAGCGCCGGGAGCTCGCCTCCGGTCAGAACATAGTCACCCACGGAGACTTCGTCGGTTGCGAGATGCTCGCGCACGCGTTCGTCGAAGCCTTCGTAGTGTCCACAAAGCAATACGAGACGGGGGGCCGCGGAAAGTTCCCCGGCGATGGCCTGCGTGAACGGCTTACCCTGCGGAGACATCATGACGACCCGCGAACCCGGCTCGAGGTCCAGGGCCTCGACCGCGTCGAAAATCGGACCGGGCCGCATCACCATCCCAGCTCCACCCCCGTAGGGCGTGTCGTCTGTGCTGCGATGCTTGTCGGTCGTGAAGTCACGTAGATCGTGCGCGACAACCTCAACTTTACCCGATTCCTGGGCTCGTTTCATGATGCTATATGAAACGGCGGCCCGAATAAGGTCCGGGAAGATCGTTATGACGTCGAATCTCAACGGTTTACGTGTCAAGCAAACCGGGTACGTCTGTGACGACGATCCGGCGGGCGTTGATATCCACGGACTTGACGAACGACGCGACCGCGGGCACCATGGCTCCGAGGGATGTCACATAAACATCGTTCGCAGGCGTGTGCAGAATCTCGACAAGATCGCCAAGATTTCTGTCCTTGTCGGTGACGACGGCGATGCCAATTAGCTGGTCGACATAGTATTCGCCTTCGGGCAGCTTCGGCAGACACGCCTCGGGCACGTAGAGCGAGTATGCGTAGTACTGCTCGGCGGTCGCCCGATCATCGACTTCCTTGAAAGTAGCGATCCACGCGCCCTTCGCTTGTGCCTGTTTGCGCAGCGATGTTAGGGTTAGCGTCAGCTTGGCGCCGTTGTCGTGTTTGGCCGTCAGCGTCCGCGCGTTGCGCAGGGCTTCCGCCGACACTTCGGCGTTGGAGCCGATGAGTCGCACGCGAACATTACCGCTGACACCGTGGGCCCCTGTGATTTGAGCTGCCAAAATGACCCCGGTCTCGGGTGAGCCGGGTTCTTCTATAATTTCCGTTTCGACCGTCGGTTGGGTCACTCTCTACATTACCTTTTTGGACAAGTTACGCCGACATATCGCACAGACACAAAGACACCGTAGCTGAGAACAGCGCAAGGACGTGCCCACTCGACTATATGCGGTGCAGGCACGTCCTATTCTCGACCCGGCCGTTTCCGTCGCAGCGAACGGAGTGGTTAGGCGATTATCTCGACGTAGACTTTCTTCTTATCCTTCATAGCGACGGCTTTCGCAACGGTGCGAAGCGCGTTAGCGATACGCCCCTGCTTCCCGATCACTTTGCCGAGATCGCCTGGGGCTACTCGCACCTCGTAGGTTGTCGCTTCCTCGCCCGGCAATTCGTTAATAACAACGTTCTCGGGTTCGTCCACTAGTTCCTTTACGAGGTACTCAATCATTGATTTCACTTACCATCAACTCCTAACGCGCCATCACCGCCTCGAGGTTCGCGCTGTCTCGGTCTACTGGTGACGATGATGGTATGATTCGCGGCTCGATACTCAGAGATATGCAAAACAGGATCAACTTCAAACATCAGCCCACCGTTTGCGGTCACCTGACTACCGGTCTCAGGCCGCAGTCATGTTAGGCCGCAGACTTGCTCGCAGCAATTTGCTCGTACACGCCCTGTTTCTTCAGCAGCGCCTGGGCGGTGTCAGAGGGTTGAGCACCACACTTTAGCCAGTGGGCGGCCCGCTCATTGTCGATCTTGAGTTCGGAGGGCTCCACACACGGATTGTAGTACCCCAGCGTTTCAATAAACCGTCCATCGCGGGGCGCACGGCTATCCGCGACGACCAGTCGATAGAACGGCCGCTTCTTCGCACCCATGCGGCGAAGTCGAATCTTTACAGCCATTTCTAAATATATGCTCCTTTAGTCGATTGTATTACAAATAAACGCAACGTTCCGCGATAAATAATCACGAAAAAGGTAGGTTGGTTGCGATGCTCCCAATATCATACTACAAAACGTCGATTTTCCATTCGCATTGTCTTATGGAATGTAAAATCTCGCAATATTAAATTGAGAACAACCAGCCCGTCTATCGATAAAACTGTCCGCATATCGATATGCGGACGAGCTCATAGATAACACACACTAGGCTCTTGACTAGCAGGCAGGCACGATTTTCATGCGCACAGAGCCCGATAGACAGAGCCTAACTTTAACCGCGCCCGAATGGAAACTTGAAGGCAGATCCATGTTTCCGCTTGCTCTTCTTGTTGCTGCCGGAGTGTTTGCCTCCTCCGAACCCTGCCATGCCGGGCATGCCCGGCATCTCGCCACCGGCAAACCCGCGCATCATCTTCCGCATCTGCTCAAATTGGTTAAGCAGCTTGTTGACTTCTTGAATGTTCGTGCCGCTTCCGTTCGCAATCCGACGCCGGCGGCTTCCGTTGATGATACCCGGTTCCCGCCGCTCGTGTGCCGTCATCGAACAGATTATCGCTTCGACGTGAGCCAGTTGCTTCTCGTCAATCTGGAGTCCGGGCATTTTACCCATATTCGCGCCAAGTCCCGGGATCATTCCCAAAATTTGGTCGAGAGGCCCCATTTTGCGCATCTGGCGCATTTGATCGAGGTAATCGTCGAAGTCGAACTTATTCTGGCGAAGCTTCTTCTCGAACTCAAGGGCCTTCTTCTCGTCGAGGGCGGCTTCGGCCTTTTCGATGAGCGTAAGAACGTCGCCCATGCCCAGAATACGACTCGCCATTCGGTCGGGATGGAAGACCTCCAGGGCCTCCATCTTCTCACCGACGCCCACGAACTTAATCGGCTTCCCCGTGATGCTCTTGATCGACAGCGCCGCGCCGCCGCGGGTGTCGCCGTCGAGCTTCGTGAGGATGAATCCGTTGATGCTCAGGATGTCGTCGAAGGCCTGCGCGACGTTGACGGCTTGCTGGCCCGTCATGGCGTCGACAACGAGCAGGATCTCCTGCGGGTTGACGGCGGCCTTGATGCGCCGCAGCTCGTCCATGAGCGGCTCATCGATCTGCAGGCGACCCGCGGTGTCGACAATGACGATGTCGTTACCGCCCGCCATCGCCGCGGCCACGGCGGACCGCGCAATGTCGACAGGGTCCGCCTGGTCGCCCATGGTAAAAACGGGCGTCTTAACGTGCTCGCCGACTACCTGAAGCTGCTTGATGGCGGCCGGCCGATACACGTCGGCGGCCACGAGCATCGGATTTCGCCCTTGCTTGCGCAGCATCGCGGCAAGCTTTCCGGCATGGGTCGTTTTACCCGCGCCCTGCAGACCGCAGAGCATATAGACGGTTGGGGTCCGGTCGCTAAAGGTCAACGGCGACTGAGACCCGCCAAGAAGAGTGGTGAGCTCCTCGTTGACGATCTTGATCACCTGTTGGGGCGCGTTCAATCCTTCAAGGATCTCGCCGCCCACAGCGCGCTCACGGATCCGTGCCGTAAACTCTTTGGCTACCTTGAGATTAACGTCGGCTTCGAGGAGGACAAGCCGGACCTCACGCAGAGCATCGTTGACGTCCTGCTCGTTGAGGGATCCCTTATTCCGCAGACGCCTAAAGACGTTCTGCAGCTTGTCTGCCAAGCTATCAAACATTGCTTAACTTGCCAATTTCACGCCGTAAAGCGCGAGC
>Ga0070658_10001687_pt1 | contig 18648 bp, 15 predicted proteins | sample KBSC13metaG_FD_64664 | JGI IMG/M metagenome (GOLD analysis project Ga0070658, IMG submission 64664) | Corn rhizosphere microbial communities from Kellogg Biological Station, Michigan, USA - KBS C1-3 metaG | ecosystem: Host-associated > Plants > Roots > Rhizosphere > Soil ...
GCCCTGACCGGTGGCGACACCGGTGTCGATGCCGTCCGCGCCCTACGCCGCCTAATGCCGGAACTGACCGACGCCACCCAGCAGGTGCTAGCCGCCGCCGTCGAGGCCCACTACCATTTCAAAGACACCAACCCATCGCCCGTGGTTGTCGAAATGCCCGCCGGCGTCGACACCTTCGACATGACCACCTTCTCGTACCTCACCGTCCACGAGCACGGCCTCACGCCCGGCTACGACAACCACCTGCTCAGCTTCACGCCCCCGTCCACGGACCTCGACGGCGCCGCATACTATCCCGACGAACCCACTAAGCCCATCCTCTGGAACGATGACCACACCCAGGCCAAGCTGGGCGTCAAAGTCTACTACGACCCCAAAACCAGCTCCAACTACGACATCACACTCCGCAAATTCGGCAGCGACTGGCTGGTCGTCGACTACGTCGAATTGGAAGACAATTGACGCCCGACCAAGTCCTGATCGTTAAATGTGCCATGCCCAGAGCTCTGGATGGGCATGCCGATACCAGACCGGCTACGTGAAACTTGCGTGCCCGATCAAAATCCTAGCCGCAGGACGGGCGCCCCTGCCCGTCCTGCGGTCAACGACCGCTCCTGCCACAGTGAACGTCTGACCCCATACACGATTTACAGTAGACTTTTATTTCTTTCCGTGATATAATTATAGATAGGCGCGACACGAAGTCACTCATCGGTCACAGCCGACTTATATTCGTAAAAATCAAAATAACGATCCCATCTAAAACTTGATTAAAATTTGCGCATTAATCAACTTTTCAAGTGGATCGACGGCGGAACCAATCCGGGCAGGTAAACTGATTCATACTTATGAATCCAGAAGTTACAGTAATCGGCGGCGGGCTCGCCGGCAGCGAAGCGGCGTGGCAGGCGGCGGAAGCCGGTGTAAAGGTCCGCCTTTGCGAAATGCGCCCGGTCGTCAAAACGCCCGTCCACCAAACCTCCAATTTTGCCGAGCTCGTCTGCTCGAACTCGCTCAAGTCGAACCTCATCACCAACGGCGCTGGCCTCCTCAAAGAAGAGATGCGACGCCTTGGCTCGCTGATCATCGCCTCGGGCGACACCGCGAACGTCCCAGCCGGCGATGCCCTGGCCGTCGACCGTGACATCTTCGCCGCCGAGATCACCGCAAAACTCGAAGGCCACCCTAACATCGAGATAGTCCGAGGCGAGGTCGACAAGATCGACGAAAACAGCGTCCACATTATCGCCACGGGACCGCTCACCTCCGACGCCCTCGCACACGAAGTCGGTCGCCTGACGGGAACGTCGCAGCTCTACTTCTACGATGCCGTCGCCCCCACCATCGACGCGTCGACCATCAACCGCGACATCGTCTTCGCCGCCTCCCGCTATGAACAGGGCGACGACGCCTACCTCAACTGCCCGTTCTCACGCGACGAGTACGAAGCCTTCTACCAGGCCCTCATGACCGCCGAACTCGCGCCGCTCCACGAGCACGAGACCAAGACGCCCTACTTCGAAGGCTGCCTCCCCATCGAGGTCCTCGCCTCCCGCGGACCCAAGACGCTCTCATTCGGCCCCATGAAACCCGTCGGCCTTACCGACCCTCGCACCGGTCGACGCCCCTGGGCCTGTCTGCAACTCCGGCAGGAGAACCGCGCAGCCACCATGTACTCGATGGTCGGTTTCCAGACCCGGATGAAGTGGGGTGAGCAGAAGCGTGTCTTCCGCATGATCCCCGGCCTCGAAGAAGCCGAGTTCATCCGCTTCGGTGTCATCCACCGGAACACCTACATCCAGTCGCCTCAGCTCTTGAACGACACCTTGCAGATGCGCGCCTACCCGAACGTCTTCTTCGCCGGCCAGATCACCGGCGTCGAAGGCTACGTCGAGAGCGCCGCCACCGGCATCCTCGCCGGCCGCAACGCCGCGCGTCTCATCCAAGACAAGCCGCTACTGACGCTGCCCGACACCACCATGCTCGGCGCTTTGGTCAACTACGTCGCCCATTACGACGGTAAGGACTTCCAGCCGATGAACGCCAACTGGGGCATCGTCCCGCCGTTGCCGGACCGCGTCAAAGACAAAAAAGAAAAAAGTCGAATTCTCGCCGAACGCGCCCTCGCCGCCCTTTCCGGAATTCCAAACCTTTCACTAGTATAAAGCTGAACGCCACCTCATATATTGGACCAACTATGCTTTATGACTTCAGTAAAACCAAAGAAGCGGATCGTGTCCGCGAAGCGGCACACAAGGGCTACAATGCCTTCCTCAACTCGCTCGACGAATACACGCGCGTCGAATGGGTCGACGGAGAGGCGGAGTTCATGAGCCCCGTCGCCCTGATCCACCTACGGATCGGCCAGTTTGTCTTGTTTCTCATCCACGAGTATCTTGAAAGAAACCCGATTGGCGAGGTATTGGGAGATGGGTTTCAGATGAAGATAGGCCCTAAGTCCGGCCGGGTCCCTGACGTGTTCTTCGTGTCGAAGGAACATACCGATCGCCTGAAGCCCACCTACCTCGATGGCCCCGCCGACCTCGTCGTCGAGGTCGTCAGCCCGGACAGCGTCCGGCGCGACCGGGAACAGAAGTTCCGCGAATATGCGCTCGGCGGCATCCCTGAATACTGGATCATCGACACCCAGCGAGGCGTGTGCGAGTTCTACATCCTCGACGGCGACGCCTACCGGCTGGCCGTCATCAATGAAACCGGCCTTTTCGAAAGCGCTCAGTTACCCGGCCTCCAAATCAACCCGGACTGGTTCACGCGCGATCACCTGCCAACAGTTCGAAGTATCCTTGTCGAGGCGGGGATACGCGGAGACCTGGAAGGTTGACCGAAACCGGGCAATCCAAGCGCTTCCACGCAGATCCGAGAAAGATCGCAGAACGTCGCGAATTCCTTCCTCATGCCTGCGCTGTTGTCCTCGGCTTCTGTCGATACAGTTGGAGGTTGAAACATCTGCCGTACGACGACTACGCTGACGGGGCAGTGAGAATGATCCCATTTCGGATGAGACACCCTGCCTACCGCCGGTTTCGCAAGCGTCATCCGGCGTACTGTTTTTCTCAGCTAGACCAGCCAAGGACCCGACTTCAATGGCGTGGAAGCCCTCCCGTTCGGTCTGCCGGTGAGACGTTTTTGTACGAGACAGTAGCTGTCTTTTCGTCGCCGCGAGTCAACTGGCGAAAAATAGGAAAAGCGAGTATCCTGTCAGCCCACCCCTGGTTTGATTATAATGCTTGACCCATCCATCGACCGGTTCCTGAACGCAATGGAAGGCCTCCGTGGGGCGTCGCCGTACACGGCAAAGTCCTACAGCGAAGACCTCCGCCAGTTCGCGTCGTTCGCCGAGGACAACGGCGTGACCGAGATCGACGCCGTCGATGTCAAGCTCCTCCGTCTCTATCTGCTCCATCTTCAGAACGAGGGGCTGGCAAAGTCATCCCGCGCCCGCAAGACGGCATCCCTGCGGTCGTTCTTCAACTACCTCTTCGCGCAGAAGGTGATCCCCCACTCTCCCGCAGCCGGCCTGCGCACCGTCAAGCAGGACCGGAAGCTGCCGAAGTTCTTGCGCCCGGACGAGGTGGACGAGTTGCTGAACATGCCGCTGAAGAACAGGAATCCGCATATTGGACTGCGAGACAAAGCTCTCTTGGAGACCTTCTACTCCTCCGGAATGCGAGCGGGCGAATTGGTCGGCATCGACGTCGCCGATGTCGACTTCGTCGAGGGCATCATTCGCGTCGTCGGTAAGGGAGACAAGGAGCGCGTGACGCTGCTCGGCGAACCTGCGCTGGAAGCGATCCGCGCGTACATCGATAAGGGGCGACCCGAACTAACGTCAGCGGCTCCGCCCGCACCGACTAAGGGAAAGGGCAGCCATCTCGTCGCCGGCCGATACGCGAGCACAAAGGCCGACAAGGCCGCCCTCTTCGTCAACCGCTACGGCGGCCGTCTTTCGGATCGCGGCGTGCGTAAGGTGTTCGATCACTACTGCAACCTCGTCTCTGTCAGCCTCAAGATCACCCCGCACGTCCTCAGGCACACCTTCGCAACCCATATGCTGGCGAACGGAGCCGACCTTCGCTTCGTCCAGGAACTCCTCGGCCACAGCAGTCTCGCAACCACCCAAATCTACACGCACGTGACCACGGAGCGCCTGCAAGATGTCCATCGGAAAGCTCATCCGCGCGGATAGCCATTATGCCTAGCAGTTGGGTGTACAATAGAGGGAATAATTAAACATCGGCGCATCACCAATAGGCGCCTACCGACGGAGATACATGGCCACCGCTAAAGACGAGGAAGATCCTCTCGCATCCATCGCAAGTGTAGTACGCACTATCGGCATCATCATCGCCGCTCTCGCCATCATTCTGGGAATCATCGCATCGGTCAAGCACAACGGCAAGCTGGGCATTGTCGTTGGCGTCGTCGCGCTCATCGGCATGGCCGTGATTGTCGCCGCCGGACAGTTCAAATCGACAACCTACGCCGACAGGCTTGGCGACGGCGACACCCCCACGGCCAAACCCAAGGCGGCGACGCAGGCTGTTGCGAAGGAAGAAAAATACGTAAAGTCGACCAACGCGGCCGAAGACCACGTCCGGTCCGAGACGATCGTCGAAGGCTTCCGGAACTCCAAGCGCCTGCCGGAATGCCCCAGTAAGATCAAGCTGAATCCTGGTGAAGTCTGCCACTACTCCACAGCGGCACGGTTCGAAAAGGCGACCAACGGAACGATCATGGTGACGTCGGACCGGGTCATCTTCATCGCACAGGGGATCTTTAACGCCAGCGACCTAAAGACTATCACGCAGCTCATCAAGTACGACTCCGGCGCCGTTGGGATTGCCAGCAAACGATCGCTCCTGCCGGAGGTTTACGACGTCAGCTTCCCAGGCGAACTGTTGACCATCGCCTCCCTGGCATGCATGGCCCGCGGCATTCAATCGCCACCGATCGAACACGTCTGAGGTTACTTTAGTAGACGGCGCAGCATCACGAGCTCGCCAAGGTGGTAGGACTGATGGTCGGCCGCCAACAACGCCTCGCGTAAGAGCGTCTGGCCATCGCCCCAGGAGAACGGCGCGAACAGATCGCACGTGGGATCTACCACGAGGTCTTCGAGCGTTCCGCGATCTTTAAGGTATGCGTCAATGGCGTTCTCCCAGGAATCGGTCGCCGGCGGCTCGGCCTCCAGCGGCCAGTAGTCGTCGGGCCAATTCATCTCCTTGTAGTTCGGATTAGTGCTGAACTCGAGGATATCGGCGAGCGTGATGTGCATGTGACCCAGAATCTGCCAGGCGCTTCGTTCCTCCCCGATGGGAACCACGCCGCGCATGTTAGCCGCAAACTCTCCTATGATCTGTTCGAAGGTCTCATAGGCCATCCCACCGCGAATGTGGGCCACCACCTGACGTCGAAGGGCATCGACTTCGTTATCCATTTTGACCTCATACCCAAAAAGCCCGCCTCATATCGAGGCGGGCTTTCTAGCCTATTCCGGATCGTAGTTGAGATACGGCGACAACCATCGCTCGATATCCGGCACGCTCATTTCCATGCGCCCCGCATAGTCGACCACCTGGTCCCGCTCGACTTTGCCGACACTGAAATACTTCGCTTCGGGATGGCCGAAGTACAGACCGCTGACCGCCGCCGTCGGGTACATGGCGAGGCTCTCCGTCAACTCGATACCGGCCGTTGCCTTGACGTCGAGTACGTCCCAAATCCTCGATTTGAGGAGGTGGTCCGGACAAGCCGGATAGCCGGGCGCCGGACGAATGCCACGGTACCGCTCACGAATAAGGTCTTCGTTCGTCAGGCTCTCATCCCGACCAAAGCCCCAATCGACGCGGGCCACCTTGTGGAGATATTCGGCAAACGCCTCGGCGAGGCGGTCGGCGAGCGCCTTCGTCATGATGGCGTTGTAATCATCGTTGTCGGCCTCGTACGCGGCGACAACCGGCTCGATGCCGATGCCCGCGGTGACCGCGAACATGCCGACATAGTCCGCAATCCCCGTCTCCTTCGGCGCCACATAATCTGCCAGTGACTTGTTAGCCTCCCCGCTCGTCTTCTCCGACTGCTGCCGAAGCATAGGGAGCCGCGCGATGACGTCTTGGCGGCGCTCGTCGGCGTACAGTTCGATGTCGTCACCGGCGGCATTCGCCGGGAAGAAGCCATAGACGCCATTCGCCGTCAGCAGCCGCTCGTCGACAATCCGCGACAGGATGACCTGGGCATCGTCGAAGAGCTCCTTCGCGCGCTCGCCGACCACGGCATCGTCGAAAATCTCTGGATACTTGCCGCGCAGTTCCCACGCCATGAAGAACGGCGACCAGTCGATATACGGCACAAGCTCGGTGAGCGGAAGATCGAAGAGCACTCGCTCGCCGACGAAGGCGGGCTTTGCTGCATCTTCCGGCTTCCAATCGATCGGCGTTCGATTGGCGCGTGCGTCGACAATCGAAAGGAAGCTCTTTTCTCGACGCTTGCCCGCGTGCTGCTCCCGCGCGGCCTCCTGCTCGCGAAGAACCGTAGCCATGTACTCCGGCTTAAGCTCATCACTGAGAAGCGAGCTGACGGTTCCGACAGCTCGGGACGCATCGAGGACGTGGATGACGCCGTGATCGTAAGCCTGGGCGATCCTGACGGCAGTGTGCATTCGACTCGTCGTCGCGCCGCCGATCAGAAGCGGGATGGTAAAGCCTTGTCGCTTCATCTCCTTCGCCACGTGAACCATCTCGTCGAGTGAAGGCGTGATCAGTCCGCTAAGCCCGATGACGTCGACGTTCTGCTGCCGCGCCTCTGACAGGATCTTGTCCGCCGGCACCATCACGCCCATATCGATCACTTCGTAGTTGTTGCAGCCAAGCACCACCCCCACGATGTTCTTACCGATGTCGTGAACGTCACCCTTGACGGTCGCCATCAGCACCTTGCCCTGAGCCTGAAGGTCGCCCGACGCCGCCTTTTCCGCTTCCATAAAGGGCTGAAGCACGGCCACGGACTTCTTCATGACGCGGGCGCTCTTGACCACCTGTGGCAAAAACATTTTGCCCGATCCGAAGAGATCGCCGACGATGTTCATGCCGTCCATCAACGGCCCCTCGATCACGTGCAGCGGACGCGGATACTTCTGACGCGCCTCCTCCGTATCGGCCTCGATGAACTCGACGATACCGTTGACGAGCGCGTGGGAAAGCCGTTCCTCGACCGTACCCTCACGCCAGGCCTCACTCTTGGCCTCTTTCTTCGTGACACCCTTGACGGTATCCGCGTAGGCAAGGAGGCGCTCGGTAGCGTCGTCGCGTCGATTGAGGAGGACATCCTCGACCAACTCCAGCAGATCCTTCGGTATGTCCGCATAGACACCAAGCATACCGGCGTTGACAATGCCCATGTCGAGGCCCGCTTTGATGGCATGGTATAGGAACGCAGTGTGCATCGCCTCGCGGACCGTGTTGTTGCCGCGGAACGAGAACGAGATGTTACTGATGCCCCCGCTCACCTTAGCGCCGGGAAGGTTCTCCTTGATCCAGCGTGTGGAGTTGATGAAGTCGACCGCGTAGTTGCGATGCTCCTCCATGCCGGTACCCACGATCAGGACGTTCGGGTCGAAGATGATGTCTTCGGGCTTGATGCCGACTTCCTCGGTCAGGATCCGATACTCCCGGCCGCAGATCTCCTGTCTGCGCTCGTAAGTATCCGCCTGCCCTTGTTCGTCGAACGCCATCACCACCATCGCCGCGCCGTATCGCTGGATGAGCTTGGCCTGCTGCTTGAACTTCTCCTCGCCTTCCTTCAGACTGATCGAGTTGACGATCCCCTTCCCCGGCGTATGTCTAAGGCCCGCTTCGAGGACTTCCCACTTGGAGCTGTCGATCATGATCGGCACTTTGTTGATGTTCGGCTCACCCTGGATAAGGTTGAGGAACGTCGACATCGCCGCAACCGAGTCGATCAGGCCCTCATCCATGTTGACGTCGATGATCTGCGCGCCGCTGTCCACCTGCTGCTGCGCGACCGCGATCGCTGCCTCATAATCACCGGCAAGAATCAACTTTGCAAACTTGGGCGACCCCGTGATGTTCGTTCGCTCGCCGACGTTGACAAAGATCGAGTCGTCTCTGATCGTCATCGTCTGCGTACCACAGAGACGAGTGACTGGCTCAATCACTGGCGGCACTCGCGGCGGCAAGCCCTCGACGGCCTTGGCGAACGCCGCGATGAACTCCGGCGTGGTGCCGCAACAGCCACCGATAATATTAAGCCACCCGTTCTGCGCCCACTCCCGGATCGACGGCGTCATCTGCGGTTCGTCGAGTTCGAAGCCGCTGTCACGCATCTTATCGGGCATGCCCGCGTTCGGATAGACGCTGAGGTAGCACGGCGCCATCTTCGAGAACTCTTCCACCAACGGCCGGTAGACGTCGGGACCGAAACCGCAGTTCAGGCCCACTGACATCAACGGAACGTGACTGATCGACGTCCACATCGACTCAAGGTTCTGCCCCGTCAGGTTGCCGCCAGCCTTATCCGTGATCGTCAGCGACGCCATCAATGGCAGCGACTTGCCGGTGTCGTCAAAGAGTTGCTGAATGGCGAAAAACGCGGCCTTCAGATTGAGCGTGTCGAACGTCGTCTCGCACAGGAGCACGTCGACGCCCGCCTCCATCAACACCTTGGCCTGCTCGTAATACGCGGCGTAGACCTCGTCAAAGGTCACATTCCGATAGGCGGGCCGATCCGAGTCGCGCATAACCGTCAGGCTCTTGGTCAGCGGTCCCAGTCCACCTGCCACGAACCTCGGTCTCGACGGGTCCTTTGCCATCATCTTGTCGCAGGCGGCCCGCGCGATACGGACGGCCTCGACGTTCAGCTCATGGACGAGGTCGACCATGCCAAAATCTTCCATGGACACGGAGTTGGCGTTAAAGGTGTTCGTCTCGATTATGTCGGCGCCTGCCTCCAGGTACTGCATGTGGACGTCTTCGATGACGTCCGGTCGCACCAGGTTCAGCGCCTCGTTGTTGTTCTTCTGGTCGACCGGATGATCCTTGAAGCGCTCGCCACGGAAGTCGGCTTCCTGAAAGTTGTGTTTCTGCAGCATCGACCCCATGGCGCCGTCGAGAACAAGGATCCGTTTCTTAAGCTCTTCGCGTATATCTGTCATGGTGTGTATTTTAGCACATCGGGTAGAAACCCCGCCGATGCGCCTCCTAGCTTGATAGGTGAATTATACCATATCCATCAATCAATCATGATACATTGATAACTGTGATATTTACCAGGTAAGCGTGGTACGAGAGATGAGATTTGAAGTTCGTTAGGTCATAATGATCAGAGCACGCACTCACCCAAGGAGTCCCCATGCATTCACGTCTCGCCGCCATCCTGTCGATGGTGTCCGTCTTCTTGCTGCCAGGCGCCGCCGCTCAGGCGCAGACCCCAAACCACGGTCAAGCACTTATCAACAAAGTCGCTCCGTCTATCGTTACGGTGCGCGTTGTCATCAAGATTCAGGTTAAGGCCGGTGGCCAGTCACGCAGTCAGGAGTCGAAGGTGGCTACGGAAGGTGTTGTCGTCACGCCGGACGGCCTGATTATGATGTCGAACGCACCGATTTCCAGCAACGTTCTTCGGCAGATGCTCGGCGGTGGCGACGACGACAGTAACAACGTCAGCATCTCCCCCACCGACTTCAAAGTCACCGTCGGCAATGAGGAGAAGGAATATAGCGGCTTCCTCGCGGCCACCGATGCCAAGCTTGGTCTCGCGTTCATCAAGATCGAGGACCTCGCCGGACGGAAGCTTCCCACCATCGACTTCAGCAAGTGCCCGGCTGTCAACATTGGTGACCAGGTCGCCGCGGTCACCCGCCTTGGCAAGGGGTATGACTACTCGCCGATCTACTCGGAAGGGCCGGTAAAGGGATCGATCACCAAGCCGCGTCCGGCTTTCCTGCTGTCGACCACGATCATCAGTGTCGGTCTGCCTGTCTTCACCACCGACGGCCAGGCCCTCGGCATGATGGTATTTCTGCCCACCAGTGTCTCGGCCGACTCGTCGGGCAGCATGGATATCATGATGCGCTACTACTCCGGCGCAGCCGCCGATCGCCTCGGCATCTTCCTGGTGCCCGGCGCTGTAGTCAACCCGATCATCAGCGAAGCGATCGACCAGGCCGTTAAGGTCGCCGCCGACCGCGCCAAGAATCCGCCGCCGCCCCCGGCGCCGGCGCCTACGACTCCGGCTGCTCCCGCCACACCGACAACACCCGCGCCTAAGACGCCGGCTGGAAAGTAAGACAAGTATGCCCTACATTCGATTGTTCGTCCCGGAAGTTTCCGTCGATAAGAAGCGAGAAATCGCCAAGGATGTAACTAACTCCGTCCTTGGCGCGCTTAAGATGCCGGAGGAGTCCAAGGACTGGCTAACCATCCAGTTCGTCACCTATAAGCCAGAGGATCTCGCGATCGGCGGTCTATTGGTCGCCGACGGCAGCACGGCTGAGTACTACATCGACTACATCGACCTCGACGTCAACGAGCGCCTCAAGGAAGATCTCGCCCGCGACGTCACCGCGTCCATATGCCGCGCCTTCTCCCTGCAACCCGCGCATTACGGCCGCGTCAACTTCCGGTTCCAATGCGTCACCCCGGACGAAATCGCCATGGGCGGCCTCTTCGTCCGCAAGCTCATCACGCAGTAGGTGACATTGGGTGCAAGCGCTCTGCACAGGCCCTATCGTGGGACAGGCATCCCTGCCTGTCAGGCGCTATACGCCTCTTACCATTCTGGAATCATCGGCGACAAGTTCCTACGCGTGAGGACCGTATACAATTTCTGACTCCCTCTCCTTTCCAAGGAGAGGGCTGGGGTGAGGTTTCCTGGTGGGCGATCAAGCAAACGGTTGGAATTTAACCGAGGCGGAGTGGGATAACCTGGTCAAGCGTGCCGGATCCACCCTCGACATCCTCGAAGACGGAGCCTACGTCAGGCCGGCCAAGACTTCCGAGGAAGGACGCGCGGAACTTCGGTTCTACGCTTCCTCCTTAAATAAGCCCGACGGCTGGCGCTACGGCTTCCCTGAGTCCCTGCCCCGCATCGCGCGCCAGCTGGCATCGATCGGCCGCGCCTATCTCGCCCCCAGGACCGGCATTGTCGAGTTTGAGGTGAGGGTCGAAGCGGCCGCCCAATCCCTCGTCGCCGACTACGAAGGCGGCGCCGGCGATTTCGACGATTTCACGATCGAGGCGGAAATCGAGCGGGCACTCAAAGGCACGCCGGCGGATCGGGAGTGGTTGGTGAACGAGTTCGATCGGCTGACGACACTGGCATGAAGCCAGACCCAAATTGAAGAAAGGACAGGCCTCGACGGCCTGCCCTTTCTTGCTGTCTATCCTACTCGGCAATCCCCAGCGCCCGCAGTGCCTTGCCTGGCGCGCCGTCCGGGGGCAGCGACAGGAGGCCGCAGGGATGCTTGTGGAAGCACTCGGCGTAGCGTCGAAGATCAGCCTCGAAGCCGCGCTGGAAGGTGCGATTGAAGCCAAGTTTTTCGAGGATGTCGGGCAGGATGCCGGGCGGATCGTAGCAGCAGTGCACGCTGACGTGTGACCCGCCATGATCAGCCGGCTTGACGGCGACTGTCAGGATGTAGTCGAAATCGTCCCCGCCGAGGTTCTGCCAGCAGATCGTTTCACGGTCGCACATGGTGCGCTGGGCGGCGAACTCGATGTGGCTGCCGTCGAGCATGATAACGATGCGGCCGATGTCGTCAGCCTCGCCCGCCGCGGTGGCGCGCACATGGGTCAGGATGCTGGGCAGACGTCCCACATCGGACCAGTCCGCCAGTACTAAATGCGGCGGCCCGTCCACCGTCGCGCTTGCCTCATGGGTGAATTGCATTTACGTAAGTTCTTTCGATTTATCTCGTCACGCTAGTTGGCCAGCCTGACATCCCCGGCCAGGTATGGCTTCAACACGTCAGGTAATACTACAGAGCCATCGGGCTGTTGATAATGTTCGAGCAGCGTCGCCACAAGTCTCGGCAGGGCAACGCCGCTGCAATTAAGGATGTGGGCAAACTCGGGCTTCGCGCCCGGTTCCCGGCGGAACCGAATGTCCGATTGACGCGCCTGGAAGTCCTCGCAGTTGGAACACGACGAGACCTCTAACCACATATCGGCGCCTGGCGCGTAAATCTCGACGTCGTAACACTTCGACGCGCTGAACGAGATGTCGCCGGAAGCCAGGAGCTTAATCCTGTACGGCAGCCCCAGAGCGTCGAGGACATCCGTCGCATCGGTTAACAGAATCTCCATCTCATTATACGACGATTCCGGGTGCGTGAACTTAACCATTTCGACCTTGTCGAACTGATGCACACGCAAAAGACCGCGCGTGTCCTTGCCGGCCGCGCCGGCCTCACGTCGCCAGCACGGCGAGTAGGCGACATATTTGAGCGGAAGGTCACGCCCGTCGAGGATTTCGTCGCGATGGATGTTGATCAAGGCCGGCTCGGCTGTCGGCAACGCAAAGAGATCGTCCTCGGCGTCGTGGTACATCTCCGGTGTGAACTTCGCCAAGTGACAGCTTCCGCGCATGCTAGCGCGTGAGAGCAGGAACGGCGTCGACCACTCGGTGTAGCCGTGCTTCTCGATGTGGAGGTCGACCATGAAGGCGATCAGGCCACGCTCCAGCCGCGCTCCCCTGCCCTTGTAGAGCACGAAGCCGCTGCCGGTGACCTTCGCGCCACGCGTGAAATCGATGATGCCCAGGTCGGCCGCGATGTCCCAGTGCGCCTTAGGCGTGAAGTCATATTTCGGGAGGCTGCCTACTTCGCGAATGATCTGAAAATCGTCCTCGCCGCCGGATGGCGTGGTCTCGTGGGGAAGGTTCGGAATGTAGAACAGGAGATCGTCGATCTGGGCAGCGAGCGTACGCGCCTCGTCATCCAGAACTGCCACTCGGTCGCCCAATTCTCGAAGCTCGGCACGGACGGCATCGGCCTCATCCTTTTTGCCGTCCTTCATCAGCTGTCCGATACGCGGCCCAGACGTCTTGGACTCGGCGTTCAGCTTTGCCTGGATCCCCTCGCCCTCCGCTTTGACGGCGCGCCAGCGGGTGTCCAGGTCGAGGACGGCGTCGACAGCGGCCGGGTCGGCGCCTCGGGACCTCAACCGCTCCTTCACAAAATCCGGTTCACTTCGAAGTAATCTGATATCCAGCATCGATATAGTCCTGATAGGAGAGAGTTAACATGAATAAACGGGGCGAACAGGATGGAACTCAGCTAAATTTCCAACATCCTGAATATCCTGTACATCCATGTTAAATTTCCGAGTTTCCTCATTCCGATAGTCCTTCGACTAGCGCCACCAGCATGTCCGCCATGACCCGGAGGTCGCGAACGTTGACGACCTCGTGGTCGGTGTGCGGATGCTTTTCGGGCGCGCCGACAAAAACCCAGTCAATCGGGAATCCGCTCCGCTGCAGGTAAGCGCCGTCGGAGCCGCCGCTGCTTTCGATCTCACGCTGAAACGGGAGGCCCGAGACCTCGGCGAGAGACAACACGCGGTCGAGGAATCGTTGACGGGGTACCATGCGATCTCGCAATGAAATCGCGACGCCCTTGCCGCAGTGCACGTGCTCGGTGTCCCAGGTGATGTCGGAAATCAAGGCCTGATCAACTGCATAGTTCTCGAACAAGTAGCGAGCACAAACAAATGCGCCCTGCCCGGAATGCTCCTCGCCGGTGGTGAGCGCAACCGCAATGGAGGGACATCGGGTCAGCGCGTTCAATGCAGCCCACATGCCACCCCGATTGTCGAGGTACGGCGATACGATCTCATCGCCGCTCTGAAAAGGTTCAGCCGCGTAGACCCATCGCGTCCCAGGCGCCGCAACGCCGTCGACATCCGCAACTTCCCAGACATCCTCACACTCGCGAACCACGCCGCGTCGACCATTGGGCGTCGCCTCACGCACGGGCGTACCGTCTTCGGGGGCGGGACTACCGATCGAAATGAGCCTCGACTCGTATCCCAGCGTGAAGCCGGTGGTGTCGAGATGGGCAAAGATAGCGGTGGCCGGCGCCTCGCCACGAATAGCGATGAGGCTGTCGCCCATACGGGCCACCCGAGCTTCCGCGCAGTTCGCCTGGATCCACGCCGTGACCCAATCGGCCATCGGGCCTTCATCGCCGGATGGACTATCGATTTTCAGTAGCTCAAACAGCAGATCAATCGACGCGGACAAGCGCTTCTCCCACGGTGCGCCGTCGACATCGACGGCGTCTACATCGATCGCCAGGCGTTCCAACCGGCTCCTCGACGAACACAACTGTTGACTTTCTTAGCTGGCATTGTAGCCGAAAGCGCGAAGTGATGTCAAATATTGGCACTTATCGACTTCCGTTTTCGTACATAAAAATGGGTGCCCGATTTGTCAACAAAAAAACGTCACAATCCGTGCTCGACAGTGGGCTCCTTTGTGGTAAAGTGACATAGTGGTTAGCGAGCCTGAAGGGTCAGTCGACCATCCTCCAGCCCCGGCCAATTCTCGGCATTGGGCAGCCAAACTCCGCATCCTTTTGCCACATTGCTATCGACGTCGGTTGGGGTGCTAAATCCCTGCAGACGAACACAAACTAAAAGCGTGTCTCCCGTGCGTACCTGACGCGCGCGGATGTCACTCCGTATCTCGACATCATGTATGCTCGCCATCACGGGACGGCTCATCGCACGTTTCTGTTGGCCGACATATTCAAGGTTAATGCATGCCAAACGACCACCGCAAAAACAAGCGGCAAGCCTCTATCTCTCTCTTCGTGCTCAAGTTAGCAGCCTTGTCCATCTCGGCTATGGCCGGCAGCTTCTATGCTACTGATCGCTGGTTCGCATATCAGGCCCACGTTAAGCAGGGAACGACCAGTGCGGTCGGGCAGTCAGTTGCGTCGGCGCCGATCTCCTTAACTACGCCGGCGGAGCCGCCGGTCGAGGCCCCCGGCGAAGCCGACCTGTTGAACCCCAACGACCCCATCACCACCGTCCGCGACCGAAAGGACGGCGTTCCGTTCACCATCGTCGAAGGTGGCACGGCGGGAACCAGGCGGTCCGCCGTGCGTGTCGCCGTCGAGGACATTGTTCAGGAGAGCGGCGCAAAGGCCGGCCTGAACGGGACCTTTTTCGCAAACGCCTCGTTGAACGGAACCGACAACCTCCTCATCGGCCCGTCGATCTGCGGCGACGAATCCTCTCCCACCTTCAGCCCGTTCGACAAGCGCAAGGAGTTGAACGGACGACCTATGGTCCTGATGGCCGCGAATCGAACTAAGATCGTCCCTTACGATTCCACGAATCTGGACGACGAGTCCGGGCTTCGGTCCTCACTACCTGGGATGACCGACGCATTTCTGGGCGGCGTGTGGCTTGTCCATCACGGCGTACCCGTCAATGAGGACAACATTGACCAGTTCAATGTCAAGGATGCCGAAGATCCGAGGCGTCGAGCCTTCTTCGTCCTCCTGCCTGATGGTCGCCCCGGGCTTGGCGCCACCACCTACGTCGCGAGTTCGTCCAAGCTTGCCGAGGCATTGGCCGACGCCGGTGTTCGGGAGGCGGTCCTTCTCGACTCGGGATTCAGTACATCCCTCGTCGATGATGGCAAGGTGCTGGTAACGGGACACACCGCTCCGGGTATCCCCTCCAGGCCGGTGCCGCACGCGATTGTCCTGTTCGACACCCACCCCGCCGACTCACGCCTGGCGCGCCTTCCGAACGGCCGACAGCCCGCGCCGGCGGCGCGGCCCAGTGGCGTCTAGTAGCCAATATTGAGACGTGCGCCAAGCACCATCCACTTCGATCCGGATGGCGTTTGGCGCATTTCGTCTTTAAACCGCGCGATATCCCCAGTGTCGACGCGAATCAAGACGTTACGTTTCGTCTATCCATTGGGTATCATAAGAAAAGTCGGATTTCGGGGATGGCCTCGGCGGTCCTGCGATGCGGCAGAAACCAATTGGCAAGGACGAAACAAATCTATGCTGTCGGATGATTCCGGTACGAGCGAGGACATCGCATACACGCCGACTATCGGCCTTATCCTCGATGGCCCGGATGCGAATACACCACTGGCTGCAGCCGCTCCTCAGGCCAGTCGATACGAGTACGACGAGCCGAGCTTTGACGACTCGGCCTATGTCGATCCCCAGACCGCACAGGAAGTGCGCTCCGGCTGGAACCTCCAGGGCATTGCCAAAAACTCCTATCGCACCGGCGACTACGGACAGGCACGCACCGCCCTACTCCGCAGCCTCGGGATTTTCCAGCAGGTAGGACACAAAGAAGGGCAGGCGTGGGCCTACACCAATCTCGGCAAGGTCGCCTATCGACAGCAATCCCTCACCGAAGCCCGCTCCTACCTTCAGAGCGGTATCGACATTTTCCGAACCGAAGACGACAAGAAGGGCGAAGCCTGGTCCTTGAACCATCTCGCCAAGGTCGCCTACCGGGAGGGAGATTTTACAGGTGCTAACGTTGCTGTTCAGCGCAGTGTTGCTCTCTTCCGTGCACTGGGCGACCAGCAAGGACTAGCCTGGTCGCTGGAGAACCTCGCCCGTATCTCCTATCGGAACGGCAACTTGGACAACGCCAAGGAACTGTACGCCGAGGCCATACAAGTCAGCACGGCACTTGGCGATGCCCCCGGTTCCGCCAGGAACCGCGAAGGACTTGGCAAGTCCGCCTATCGCGCCGAACAGTACGACGAAGCCAAGCAGCACTTCAACGAGGCCCTCTCCCTCTACACGGTCCTCGGTGACAAGGAAGGCATGGCCTGGAGCCTCAACCTGCTTGCCAAGGTTTCCTATCGCGAGAGCCAGTATCAAGAGGCGCAAGGCTATCTTCGCCAGTCGTTAAGCCTCTTCCAGGAAGCCGGTGACAAGAAATCTCTCGCGCTGACACTCGAGAATATGGGACGTGCCGCCTATCGTCAGGGAAATCTCTCCGAAGCGCGCGCGCTTTTTCAGGAGAGCCTGGCGATCAGCCGCAACGTCGACGACATCAGCGGTATGATCTCCGCCCTGGAACAGCTAGCGCGCGTCGCCCGCAAGCAGGGCGATACCGCAGAGGCCGAACGGGCGCTGCGAGAGGGTCGAGAACTCATGGCGAACAACGTCGACAGCACCGTCGACGACAGCACATTTGGCGGTCGACAGGCAGATAACGAGCCCGACTACAGTGGTCCGTCCTGGCTCCAGACCGAGCAGCTTTCGTTTCTGCCGTCCGGATCGGAACCAAAGTTCAACCTGTCCGACCTCGACCTCAACATTGACCTCTCCGGCGATTCTGCGTCGACGATGGATGTCGCCGATTTTCTGCCCGAGGCCGACACCCCCGTGGCGCCGACCATGCTCGGTGACCTCCCCGACGAAAGTATCGAGGAGGATACGCCCGCCGTTCCGTACGAGCCGGCCATCGGGCACGACAATATCGACGCAACCGCGACATCGACCCCGCGAATTGGCCTTGACGGAGGCGAAATCGAGTAGAGAAGCCGGCTTCAGTCTAATTTAAGGAATGTCGTGTCGGGCCGTGGTATCATTACTTGGAACTGGTACCCGGCCCGATTTCGTATCCCTATTAACTGGGTACATCTGTACCGGCCAATTAGAGAAGGAACTCTCCCTAGGGAAGACACGACCAATGCCGTTAGACCCCCAACGCAATCCGCTTGACGGACTCCGAAGCATGGTCCTGCGGGGCCCCACCCCGTTGACGAACTCCATTGTCTTCATCAACATCGTGCTGCTCGTGCTCACGTACGTCTCGACACAGATCGCCGGATTCGCCGAGGCGAACCTGGTAGTAACCCAGTCCACCGCGTTGAAGCATCCATGGTCGCTCGTCCTCTACCCGCTGATGCCACCCGGGCCTATCATGCTCCTTTTCTGGGGATTCACATTCTGGCAGTTTGGAGGCAGCCTCGAACGGAGTTGGGGCACGGCGAGATATTCCGCGTATTTCGCGGCAGTGTCGGCACTCTCCGCTCTTTCGGTCCTTCTCGGCGGATATCTCTTCCATCAGCCGGTGGGCCTCGCGACGTTCCTCTTGCCCCTGGCAGGCATCGTAATCGCCTTCTGCGCTCTCAATCCCAACGACCCGATCAACTGTTGGTTCGTCAATATTCCGAGCAAGTGGGTCATGGCAATCGTCTTCGCACTGGTCTGGTTCTTTATGGGGAACCCGATCATCGGTCTGTTTGCCGAAGCCGGGCCATTAGCGTCGCTCTGGTATGTCAGCTACGGTCGATCGTGGGGCGACATCGGGCATTACACGAAAAGACCGTCTCGAGGTGAGATTATCGACTTTCAAGCCGCCCGTAAGCGGAAGTCGAACGCGGTCTACCTCGACGGTTCCATTCGCCGTAGCCCATTCGACATTCGGGGTCGATGGCGCGACATGCAGGAACGCAAGAAGCTCGCCCGATTGCTCAAGAACTCCGGCCTCCTCGATCCCGAAGACCGCCGATAGTCAACCATCGCCATCGTCAACCCCCGGCCCACTCAACCTTGGGAGAGGGACGAGGGAAGATCGTCACCGTCCACGGCAAATCTCGCCTCAACATCGA
>Ga0070658_10001689_pt1 | contig 18642 bp, 18 predicted proteins | sample KBSC13metaG_FD_64664 | JGI IMG/M metagenome (GOLD analysis project Ga0070658, IMG submission 64664) | Corn rhizosphere microbial communities from Kellogg Biological Station, Michigan, USA - KBS C1-3 metaG | ecosystem: Host-associated > Plants > Roots > Rhizosphere > Soil ...
GACTTCCTCAACGTCTTGTCGGCCCAGCAACGCCTGTTCAGCTCCGAGGACGCGCTGGCCCAGAGCGATGGAGCCGTCACCACCAACCTGATCGCCCTGTACAAGTCCCTCGGCGGCGGCTGGGAAACGCCGGTGAAGTGAGGCACGGCAATCTTTTGTAGGGGCAACGCATGTGTCGCCCCTGCGAAAAAGGGGCCAGCGACTTTTTTGTTAGACGCGCATGAACGTGGCGTCTTTTTCCGTGTAAGGCCGAAGGACCCGAATTCCTACCCCCCTGGCCCGACACGTCTTCCCCGCGTGTCGGGTTTTTATTTGGCAACGTTATTTGGCGGCAGGCTCGGCGGTGTAGCCGCCTTCGCGGACGGCCGGCGGGGCTTCGTCGACGCTCGCCTTGGCGGCCAGTTGGACGGCCACCAGCGTCAGGTCGTCGTCGAACTGGTCGCCGCAAAATTCGACCAATGACTGCATGGCCGATTTCACCGCCGCCTCAGCGTCGTCGCCGGCGCCGCGGATCGATTCGCCCAATCGGCCCAAGCCGAACGGCATGTCGTGGTCGCCCTTCGATTCCACCGCGCCGTCGGTGTAGAGCAGCATCAGATCGCCGCCGCGGATGCGGATGCGGTGCGTCGGGTACTCGACAGATCGATCCACGCCGGCCACCAGTTGCGGATCGACCGGCAGCTCTTCTATCTGCCCGTCGCGCCGCAACAGGGGCGCCGCCTGCCCGGCCGACGCCACTTCGATCGCCGACAGCTCGTGGTCGATCGCCATGATCATCATCGTGACGAATTGGCCTTGATAAACCAGCGAGCAGAGCTGCCGATTCACCTCGGCCAGGCACTCGCCCGGGTCGCGGACGGTCGGCATCGTGTTGCGGACGAGCAGCTGCGTCGTCGCCATCAGAAACGCCGCCGGCAGGCCGTGGCCGCTGACGTCGCCGATCACGACGACCGTTTTCCGCACGCCGTCTTCTTCGCCGGCGGGCAGTTCGAACCAGTTGTAGAAGTCGCCGCTGATGTGCGATGCCGGCCGATTCTCGGCCGCGATGGAAACGTGCGGCATGTGCAGCACGGGCGCGGGCAGCCAGTTGAGCTGAATCGTGCGGGCCTTCTGCAAATCGCGCTCGAGCATCTGCGCCCGCAGCCGCTCGATCCGCCGGCTGCCGCGGCGCAGGCTGACGGTCGTCGACACCATCACGATCGCCGTCGCCACCACCATCAGGCCCGACAGCGTAATCAGTTGCCAGAACACTGGCCGCAGGTGATGGCTGATCGATTGGCGGACGTCGCTCTTCACGGCCACGACGTGCCACTTGTAGCCACCGATCGGTTCCAGCGCCCGAACGGTCATCAGCTTGGCCGCGTCGTCATCGCCGCCGACGTCGGCCACCACGCTGGTGCCGGCGCCGCCGAGCTTGAGCGTGGCGTTGAGCTTGTCCTGCAACGGCGGATCGAGCGTCGGCTGCAGCCATTGGGCGCTGTTCGCATTGCTCGCGGCGAGGATGCGGCCGGTGTTGTCGACCAGGAACATCATCGGCGGGTTATCGCGTGGGGCGGCCGAGGTCAGGTCGGTTGCCACCGCGCCGGGCGAGAGCAAGGCGACCGCCGTTCGTGCGCCGCCGCGCATCGGCACGGCGATCAGCACGCGCGTGTCGTCATCGATCAGTACCGTCGTGATCGTCGGCCCTTTGACCGCGGACAGCCACGGCACCTGCCGGATCGCTTCTTCGACCGTCGCGCCGTCGCCGGACTGGTGGGAAAGCACGCGCACCGATTGCCGGTCGACCGTCACCAGGGCAGACACGTAATTGTCGGGCAGCGGCGGGCCGGCGCGCTCGGCGTAATCGAAATCCCACAGGGCCGACACGATCAGCCGCACCTGTTGCTGCACCGAATCGGCGGCCGCGTGGGTCACCAGCTCCAGATCCGACTGGGCATCGGCCAAGGCCTGGTCCGATAACGTCTGGTACTGCGCGCGCACGGACAGATAAGCCGTTATCACGACGGCCAACAGCAGGCCGCCGTGAAGCAGCAACACGCGGCGAGAACTGAAGCGTTGAGCGACCATCCGGGCGACGTGTTACGAACGCGCGGATTGTACGGGATGGGCGAAGCGAACGTCAGCAAAATCCGCAAATGGGCGGATTTTTTAAAGATCAGCTTCGCCACCTGAAGCGGCGTTCAGGCGGCCTCGGCATTGATGGTGGACAGGAATTCCACCCCGACAACCAGTTGTGGCTTTTCGCCCGATTGGTCGAGTTGCGTCCAGACGACGCGGCAGAGGACGGCTTTGCGCCGGTTCGGCAGGGGCAAGGCACCGCTTTTCACGCCGGCGTGCAGGTCGATAATCCGGCCCGGCCGCAGCTTTACCCAGCCCGGCAGGCGGAGTTTCATGCCCGCAGCGCTGACGTCGACCGTCTGGCCGCCGAAAAAGCGGGATGCGTACGGCTCGTACACCGTCACCGGCCGCACCTGGGCCACCCGGCCGCTGCGACGACGCTCCAGGGTGAGCGTTTCAGGCTCTTCATACAGCCGCATGCGGCCGGCCGGCAGCGTGGTCAGGTCGTCGGCGGTGTAGCCCGGAAAGGTCATAGAAGATTTATCGGGCGAGAGGGCCCTAAATCTTTTATCCGCAAGGATGTCACACGCGGGGGCGGCGCTTGCATCGCGAGGGTTCTGCCGGTCTTATAGCCCCAGAGGAGCCCCCACATGCGCCGTACACCGCTGATTTCGCTGACGATCCCCGCCCTGCTGGCCGCCGCCGTACTGACGGGTTGTGCCAGCAAGCCCAAGCCCGTCCCGCAGTCGCAGGTCCCGTCGGCCGACATGGTGCAGACCCTGCGCGAGACCTACAAGACCGCCTTCCCCAACGCTAAGGTGGGCGTGGTTAGCACGGTGCTGCCTGACGCCGATTACGCCATGGTCAGCGACATCGACACGACCGGCCTGAAGGAAGGCAACTTCATCAGCTTTATCGACGCCGACCAAAGCGTGATCGCCACCGGCTCGATCGTCAAAGTGAACCCGAACAGCGCTGCCGTGCAGTTCACCCCCGGCGCCCGCCGCGTGCAGGTGGGCGATGCGGCGGTGAAGTTCTAGGTAGCGGGTCTGGGGACTGGGGCTTGGGGTCTGGCCAGAAGACTCCCTTCCGACCAGACCCCAGACCCCAAGCCCCAGACTCTATCCCATGCCCTTCGTCCTCGCCTCTCGCTCTCCGCAGCGTGTCCGGCTGCTTCAGGAAGCCGGATTCGTCTTCGATTGCGATCCGGCCGACGTGGACGAGTCGAACGTGCCCTCGGGCCTGAGCCCGGAGCAGACGGCGAAGTACCTCGCGCTGGTGAAGGCAAAGAAGGTGGCCGAGCGGCACCCGGACCGGATCGTCCTGGGGGCCGATACGATCGTGGCGCTGAATGATCAGCAGCTTGGCAAACCGGAAGACGCCGATCACGCCCGACTGATGCTTTCGGCCCTCAGCGGCACGTCGCACCGCGTCGTCACGGGCGTAGCCATCGTCGCACCCAGTGGCGGCGAATCCGTCGACCACGTGGTCACCACCGTCTCGATGCGGCCGCTGCTGCCGGAGGAAGTCGACCGCTACATCGCCAGCGGCCAATGGAAAGACCGTGCCGGCGGGTACGGCATGCAGGACGACGACCCGTTCGTCAGCATCGCCGGCGGCAGCCGCAGTAACGTCATTGGCCTGCCGATCGAGCGCACGATCGAAATGCTGCTGGCGGCGGGCGTGCGACCGGGGAAGTGAGGTTCTTACCCCTCTCCCCGTGGGAGAGGCGGGGTGAGGGCACGCCGAAGCGGAAGACTTGTGAATGTCTGCGGGATGGCCGGGGCGTGAGGCCTTGATTCTTACCGCGTCGAATTCCGCTCAACGGTTCACCATTTCAGCCTGCCCTCACCTAACCTCTCCCACAGGGAGAGGGATAAGAGGGCAAGTTCGCATACAATCCGGGAATGCCGGTCTTTCCGAGCATCTTCGCCCTGCTCTGCGCCGCGGCCGGCTGGTACTACCTGCTGCACGCGCAATCGGCGGCCCGTCTGAGCGGGTTGGAGAATGATCGTGAAAACCGCCTCCGCGTCCGCCTGCGCCGGGCCGGGGGAATCGGGATCCTGGTCATCTCGCTGTCGTTCTACCTCGTTTTCGTCGCCGCCAACCGGCACGGGAACCCGTACGTCGTGCTGATCGGCCTGGGGATCATCATCCTGACACTGCCGATTATTCTGTTTCTTGCGTGGGTAGACATCCGGCTGACCCGTCGATTAAGAGACCGCCACCGCGACCAATTCTGATGAAACGATCCACCGCCCTGCTGCTATCGCTCGTCTTGTTCGGCTGCGGAAAGTCCGCACCGGCCGAGAAACCCGCACCGTCGACGCCGGCCGGCCCGCAGCCGCAATCGCTGGAGACGACGCAGCTGCGGATCGGCGCGAAAACCTTCACCCTCCAGGTCGCCGACACCAACGACCGCCGCGAGACCGGCCTGATGTACGTCCGCTCGATGCCGGCCGACCGGGGGATGATCTTTCTCTTCCCCGCCGAGCGGGTGCTGGCCTTCTGGATGCACAACACGCCGATCGATCTGGACATCATCTACGCCGACCACGCCGGCCGGGTGACGGCGGTCAAGACGATGCACGCGTTCGACGAATCGAGCGTTTCCTCCGAAGACCCTGCCGACGTCGCCATCGAGCTTAATTCGGGCGAAGCGGCCAAGACTGGGGTGAAAACCGGCGACAAGCTGGATATCCCGGACAGCTTACGATCCCGGGCCCGATAAAATCGCGAGCGGCAGTTCTATCGGCGAATTCTGGTTAACTGCCGGGCGAATGTATTCGACATCCTAGTTAGCCGGATCGATCGGGTCCGGCCAACAGGGAAGAAGAAGAAATGTCAGCCATTGCCCGCACATTCTCGAAAACGGCGACGAGCCTGCAGTTGACGCCGCTGGACGATCCGCACCACTACCAGCACCACGACGCCGAGGCGCAGATCGCCCGGCTGGAAGACACGATCGCGGCACTCAGCGGCGAGCTCAACGCGCTGCGCAGCCGCGACGCGCAGGTGAACGACATGATGCTGCGGCTGGACGAGGAACAACGCCTCGCCGCCCGTCTGCAGCGCGATTTCCTGCCGAAAAAGCTGCCGCAGTGCGGGCACGTGCACTTCCACACGCTTTACCGCCCGGCCGGCTATGTGAGCGGAGATTTGTACGACGTGATGCGGCTGGACGAGACGCACATCGGCTTCTACGTCGCCGACGCCGTCGGCCACGGCATGCCGGCGGCGCTGCTGACCATGTTCATGAAGAACGCGCTGGTCACCAAGCAGATCCATAACGGCACCTACACCCTGATCGACCCGGCCGTGACGATCGGCAAGCTGAACAACGCGCTGTGCGAGCAAAACCTGTCGCAGGCCACCTTCGCCACCGCGGCCTACGGCTATGTCGACACGCACACCCTCGAGATGCACTTTTCCACGGGGGGGCACCCGCACCCGGTGCTGGTGCGGAATGGCGAGCTGATTGACCTGACGCACGACGGCGCCCTGCTGGGCATCTTCGCCGACGAAACGTTCAGCACTCAAACCCTGCAACTACAGCGCGGCGACCGTGTGCTGGTCTACACCGACGGCATCGAAGTCGCCTTCAACGGCGGTGACACCGCCGATACCGAAAAGTGGCGCCGCGAACTGCTGACGCGCCTCGATCAACCGATCGCGAGCGTCTTGGACGGATTCGCGAACGCGCTCGACGAATCGAACGGAAGCCTGCTTCCGAAGGACGATCTGACGATCATCGCGATTGAAGTGAAGTAGGTTCTCGTAGCTGCGACGCCTGCGTCGCCTCTTGATGCCGGGCACGCTCAGGGCGACGCAGGCGTCGCAGCTACAGATATCAACCGTACGTCGGACGCAAGTAGCTGTCGACGTAGTCTTTCACCGAGTCTTCCAAAGAAGTGAACGCACGCGTGTACCCCGCGGCGCGAAGTTTTTTCGCATCCGCTTCGGTGAAGTACTGGTACTTCCCCTTCAGATTGTCGGGTAGATCCACAAACCGAATATTCGGCTTCTTCCCCATCGCAGCGAACGTCGCATTTGCCAGATCGAGCCAGGTGCGCGCGATGCCGGTTCCACAGTTGAACAACCCACTACGCGACCGGTCGAACGCGAAGTGCAGCGTCACGTCCACCGCATCTTTTACGTAAACGAAATCGCGCTTCTGCTCACCATCGCGGTAATCGTGGCGGTCGCTCTTGAATAGCGTCACTTCGCCGGTCGCGAGAATCTGCTGATACGCCTTATTCACCACCGACCGCATGTTGTCCTTGTGGTCTTCGTAAGGCCCGAACACGTTGAAGTACTTCAGGCCGACGATGTGATCGAACCAGCCGCGTTTCATCGCTTGCAAATCGAACAAATGCTTGCTGTACCCGTACATGTTCAGCGGGCGAAGCGTGGGCGTCACGGCGTCATCATCGCTATACCCGAGACTTCCGTCGCCGTACGTGGCGGCACTGCTGGCGTAGACGAACCGCACATCATGCTCCAAACACCACTCGGCCAGGTCGGCGGTGTAGTGGGTGTTGTTTTCGAGCAGATAGTCGGCGTTGCGTTCTGTTGTCGCGCTGCAGGCGCCGAGGTGGATGATCGTCTCGATGTCGTCGAACGTTTCGTCCGTCAGCTCGACGAGCAAATCGTTCGGGCTGATCAAATCGTCAAACTTCAGGCCGACAAGGTTCTTCCACTTTTCGTCGGTGCCGAGGATGTCAGTCAGTAACAGGTTGTCGTACCCGCGGCGGTTGAGCTCGGCGACGGTGTTCCGGCCGATAAAGCCGGCGGCGCCGGTGACGATGATGCGCTTTGCCATTCGTTTCCTTCTGGACCTTCTTTATTGGGCGGAAAATTCGTACTCGGTGACGCTGCGGAACGTTTCCCCCGGCCGCAGGATCGTGTTGGGAAAATTCGGGATGTTCACCGAGTTGGGGAAGTGCTGCGTCTCCAGGCAGAGGCCGGCGTACTGGTTGTAGGGGTAGCCGACGTGGTTGCTGAATTTGCCGTCGAGGAAGTTGCCGGTGTAAAGCTGGATGCCCGGCTCGGTAGTACGGACGATCATGCGCCGCCCCGTGGTCGGCTCGACCACCTCGGCCACCTCGCGCAGCGGGCCGGCGTCGGCGGCGATCACGAAATTGACGTCATACCCGCGCGGCGAGTTGGTCAACTGTCCGATGTCGCGCCCGATCGGCTTGGGCGAGGTGAAATCGTACGGCGTGCCGGCGACGGGCTTGATCTCACCGGTGGCGACGAGGTCGGGCCCGTTCACCGTGTAATCCTGGGCGTTGATCTTCACGACGTGATCGAGAATGTCGGTGCGGCCGGCATCTTTGAGATTGAAATAGGCGTGCTGGGTGAGGTTGATCGGCGTCGGCTCCGTTGTCGTCGCTTCGTACTCGATGCGCCAGGCGTTGTTAGCGGTGAGCGTGTAGATCACCTTCACCGTCACAATGCCCACGTACCCGTCGGCCGAGCTGTCTTCGACGAGGGAGAGGCACAGCGACGCGCCATCGAGCACCTTGGCCTTCCAGTTGCGGCGGTTGTACCCGTGGTTGCCGCCGTGCAGGGAGTGCGTTCCGTCGTTGGTCGTTAGCTGATACTGCTGGCCATCGAGCGAGAAGCGGCCGTTGGCGATGCGGCCGGCCACCCGGCCGACCAGCGCACCCAGGTACGGCGACTTCGGCGACAAGATCTGCCCCATGTCCGCCGGTCCCAGCAGCACGTTGGCCGAATCGCCGCGGCGGTCGGGCACGTCGAGCGTGAGGATCGTGGCGCCCAGCGTCGTAAACGTCGCCTTCAGCCCGCGGCCGTTGTCGAGTTCGAAACAGTGCGCCGTCTCGTGTTCGTAGGTTTTGCAGAAATCGTCGATCTGTCGAACCGTTCCCATAGCGGTATCAGCCATAATGAAACCTCCTGCTGCCGCCATCATTGTATGCAGCACGGCATTTGCAACCCGCGGACAATTCGGCTTAGCATTCCCGCCCATGATCAACATCGCTCTGGTGGGTTGTGGCGGGCACGCCAATGGGTTTCATGTGGGCATCCTGAAAAAATCGACTGAGGCAAAAGTCGTCGCCCTTGTCGATCCGATCGCCGAGCGGACGGCGAAGTTCAAGGAACATTTTCCCGAGGCAGCCGAGTACCGCGATATCGCCGATCTGCTGAAAAATCCGCCGTCGAAGCTCGACGCGGTCATCCTCGTCACCCCGCACGCGACCCACTACGGGCAGATCAAATCCGCCCTGCAGGCCGGCCTGCACGTGCTGAGCGAAAAGCCGATGGTCACCAACAGCGAGCACGCCTACGACCTGTGGAAAACCGTCAAGCAGACCGGCAAGCTGCTGGCCATCAGCTTCCAGGCGCCGTACACGGCCGAGTATCAATACCTCAAGAAACTGCGCGACGCCGGCGAATGGGGGCCGGTGCAGATCGTCAGCGGCTGGCTGGCCCAGGGGTGGATGGGCACCAAGGGCACCTGGCGCCAAGACCCGGCCGTCAGCGGCGGCGGGCAGATGTACGACAGCGGCAGCCACGTGCTCAACGGCATGATGTGGCTGATGAACGAACCGGTCGTCGAGGTCGGCTGCTTCGCCGACAACCACGGCACACCGGTGGACATCAACGGTACGGCGATCCTGAAATTCCAGAGCGGCGCCCTCGGCACCGTCGGCATCGGCGGCAATTCGCCGGGGTGGAACGTCGATATCCGCATCCAAACCGAAAAACTCCAATTCCGCACCGGCCCGCACGGCGGATATCTGGAGATGACCGGCACCCCGAAGTTCAAATATCCGGCCGTGGCGACGAGCGATAAGCCCGGCGCGTTCACCCCGCACGAGAACTTCTTCGCGGCCATCCGGGGCGAGGCGGAACTTCAAGCGCCGGTGCGCTACGGCGTGCTGCTGAGCGCCCTGATGGACGCGCTGTATGAAAGCGTCCGCACCAAGGGCATCGTGAAGGTGAAGCCGGTGCCGAACGATATCTAGCAGGCATTTCTTATCCCTCCCCCTCCGGGGGAGGTTAGGTGGGGGCGGGGAGTGTCTAGCGGCAATCGATTGCAAACTGACGCTTCCCGCCCCCACCCAGCCTCCCCCGGAGGGGGAAGGGGTAATACAGCCGCTCCTCATCATGACCCGCGGGCATTAAAATCCCCCCGTGCTCATTCCCCGCTTCGCCACCGTCGCCCGCGCGCTGTCGCCCGAGATCCGCCAAGCCGCCGTCGCCGCACGCATGAGCGGCTTCGATGGTCTGCAGCTCGACGCGATCACCCGGCAACTCGATGTCACCACGCTTTCGACCACCGGCTACCGCGAGCTGCGCCACGTTTTTTCTTCCAACGCCCAAACGCTCTTCGCCCTCCGTTGCGAAGCCGGCCCCGAAGGCCTTGGCCCAAAGAGTGATACGGACCGCATCCTCGACCGGGCCGACGGCGTGCTCCGCGCCTCGGCCGCGCTCGGGTGCACCGGCGTCTGTTTCGATCTCGGCCGACTGCCGCCGGCGCCGCGGGCCGCCAAGCCGAAGCCGAAGGTCACGCCACAGATGGCCGGCCTGCTGATCCTGCCGGAGTCAAAACCGGCCGAGCCTGCCGCCGACGAACCACCGGCCACCAAGATCGACCCCGCCGTCCTCGGCTACTGGCAGCAGGCGCTCGCCGCGCTGGCCGACATCGCCGACCGGTACGGCCAGCTCGTTTCCATCGGCACCTCGCTCAGCAGCCTCGCCTCGCTCGTCGCGATCGTGACGAGCGTGAACTGCCCCTGGTTCGGCATCGATTTTGATACGTCGGCGGTCGTCCGCGACGAATGGTCGGCCGACGAATTCTTCGACGCCGCCGCCCCGCTGCTGCAGCAGGTGCGGGCCCGCGACGCCGTCGCCGGCGAAGACCGCCGCAGCCGACCCGCAGTCATTGGCCGGGGCGACGTGAAGTGGCGCGAACTCCTCGCCGGCCTTGATGCGGCCGGCTATGCCGGGCCGATTACGATCGACCCGACGGAATTGGCCGAACCGACCGTCGCGACGGTCGCCGGTTTGAAGCAATTGAAGGCGGTGCTGTCTTCGTAGGGCACGCTATTGCGTGCCGGGTTTCTCGACGGACGGCGGCACGCAATAGCGTGCCCTACAAAGCTACAAAGCGTCCACCGCCTCTTTCAGCTCCCGAAACAACTTCCCCAAACTCGCCGGCGTGTGATGCGCGTTCAACCCGCTCGGGTTCGGCAGCACCCAGACGTGCGTCGCCCCGATCATCATCTCCTGCCGCCCCATCTTCGCCTTTGGCTGGTTGAAGCCGACGCGGAATGATCCAATGCCGAGGATCGCCAGACATTTCGGCTTGTATTTCAGCACTTTCCGCTTCAGCCGATCGACGGCATCGCTAAATTCATGGTCGCCCAGTTCCGCGGCTGTCGCGGTAGTACGCTGGACGAAGTTGGTGATCCCGCAGCCGTACTCCAGCAGTTCCTGTTCCCCGAACGGCGACACGACGTGCGGCGTAAACCCGCCCGCGTGCAACGCCGGCCAGAACCGGTTACCCGGGCGTGCAAAATGGTGGCCCGTCGCCCCGCTGTAGAGGCCGGGGTTGATGCCGCAGAACAGCACCTTCAGGTTCGGGGCAATCAGGTCGGGGATCGTCTTGTTGTTCGCGGCAAGGAGCTGTTCCTTGGTCGGCTTCCATGCCTTCGGGTGCGTCATACATCAGTTTATACGGTTCGAAAGAAGGAGTTGAACGAACAGACGCAGAGAAACAGAGAAGAAACTTATAAAGCCTCTTCTCTGCTGCTCCGCGTCTCTGCATTCATTTTTTCGGCTACCATAAGACACCCATGAGCGAACAAATCCCCTTCGGCACGAACGATTTCGCCGAGAACCCCGAGCCGCGCTGCCCGTGCGTCTTGCTGCTCGACACGTCGATGAGCATGCAGGGCCAGCCGATCGACGAATTGAACGGGGGCCTGATCGCCTACAAGGACGAGCTGGCGGCCGACTCGCTGGCGGCCAAGCGCGTGGAGGTGGCGATCGTCACCTTCGGCCCGGTCCGCACGGTGCAGGATTTCACGACAGCCGAGCAGTTCTTCCCGCCGACGCTGACGCCGACCGGCGACACGCCAATGGGGGCGGCGGTGTCGCAGGCGATCGACATGGTGGCGACGCGCAAGGCGACCTACCGCAGCAACGGCATCGCGTTCTATCGGCCGTGGATTTTTCTGCTCACCGACGGCGCGCCGACCGATCACTGGCAGGATGCCGCGGCCAAGGTGAAAGAGGGCGAAGCGAGCAAGGCGTTCTCGTTCTTCACCGTCGGCGTGGAAGGCGCGAACTTCGAAGTGCTCGGCCAACTGGCCACGCGCGAGCCGCTGAAACTCAAGGGCCTGCGCTTCCGCGACTTGTTCCAGTGGCTCAGCAACAGCCAAAAGAGCGTCAGCCGGAGCACGCCGGGGGAAGCGGTGCCGCTGGCGAACCCGAAAGCGCCGGACGGGTGGGCGGAAGTGTGACCCATAGCTGCGACGCCTGCGTCGCCCCGAGCGTCTGAAGCATCCGCGGGCGACGCAGGCGTCGCAGCTACGAGAAGCGTCAACCATGTGGAAATACCTCGCCGAAAGCGTCCGCGGCACGTCGCACGTCAGCGGCAATATCGATTGCCAGGACGTCTGCCGCGCACAAACGGTGGGCGACTACCTCGTCGTCGTCGCCGCCGACGGGGCAGGCAGTGCGTCGCATGCGGCGCTCGGTGCGACGACGGCGTGCGAATCAATCCTACGCTCGGCGGAGAAGCAGCTCGGCGGTCCGGGTGATCTGTCGGAGATCGTGATCCGCGCCTGGGTCTCCGTCGCGCACACCGATGTCGAACAGGCCGCCGTCGAAAAGAATGTGTCGCCGCGGGAACTCGCCTGCACGCTGCTGCTCGCCGTGCTCGGGCCGAACAATTCTGCCTTCGCGCAGATCGGCGACGGCGTGATCGTGGCGCGTGAAAACGATCAGCTCACCCACGTTTTCTGGCCCAGCAACGGGGAGTACCAGAACACGACGTATTTCCTCTGCGAAGATCAGTACGCCGAGAACCTGCGCGTCGAGATCCGCCCGCCGGTGCAAGAGGCGGCGCTGCTGACCGACGGCCTGCAGATGCTGGCTCTCAAATTCGCCGAGCAGGTCGTTCACGCGCCGTTCTTCCTGCCAATGTTCAAGGCGCTGCGCGCTGCAGAAGATTTCAGCGCATTGGCCGGGCCGCTGCGAGCATTCCTCGATTCGCCGCAGGTCAACGCCCGGACGGATGACGACAAGACGTTGGTGCTTGCGACGCGGGTGACCGATGGCGCAGCTGTTTGACGCCGAGGGTCGCCCGATCGCGCTCGGCCGCGAACTCGGCCGCGGCGGCGAGGGGGCCGTCTTCGAGCTGGCCCGCGACGGGGGGTTCGTCGCCAAGATCTATCACGAAAGTGTCGAGGCGCGCCGCGTGCGCAAATTCACCGCGATGGCGCGGCTGGCGACGCCGAACCTGCTGAAAATCGCCGCCTGGCCGATCGGCACGCTGCATTCCTCGCCCGGCGGCACGCTCGTCGGGCTCGTCATGCCGCGCGTCGTCGGCCACCGCGAGATTCACGAGCTCTACAGCCCCGCCCAGCGCAAGCTCCACTTTCCCAAGGCCAACTGGGCCTACCTCGTGCACGTAGCGATGAACTGCGCCAGCGCCTTCGAAGTCGTCCACGCCGCCGGCCATGTCGTGGGCGACGTGAACCAGAGCGGCGTGATGGTGGGGGAGCGGGCGACGATCCAGCTGATCGATTGTGACAGCTTCCAGATCCGCGGCGAGCACGAGTTGTTCCCCTGCGTCGTCGGCGTGCCGCAATACACGCCGCCGGAACTGCAGGGGCAGAACTTTCGCGACGTGATCCGCACGCCCGATCACGATTGCTTCGGGCTGGCGCTGCTGATTTTCCACCTGCTGTTCATGGGCCGGCACCCGTTCGCGGGAAGGTTCGCCGGCCAAGGCGACATGCCGATCGAGAAGGCGATTAGCGAAGGGCGATTCGCGTTCAGCCGGCGGGCGTCGCAGCTGCAGATGGCGCCGCCACCGAACACGCTGCCGCTGGAAGCGCTGCCGGGGGATGTGGCGAATTTGTTCGAGAGTGCGTTCGCCTTTCCGCGTCGCACGCCTCGTCCCAGCGCAGCGCGGTGGCGCGAGGCGATGACGGCGCTGAAGGCCAAGCTCCGCACCTGCCCGGCCGACAAGGGCCATCTGTATCCGGCGACGCTGCCGGCGTGCCCGTGGTGCGGGATCATGCGGCTGGGCGGACCGAACTTCTTCGCCACGGTCTCCGGCGACCCGTCGGCCGTCGATGTGCCGTACGTGAACGTGGCGGCACTGTGGGGCGAGATCGAAGCCGTGGCCGCCCCGCCCTTCTCGCCCGGGCCGCCGCCGTTGAACGCGTTCAAGCCGGTGGGCCGGCCGCTGCCGGAGGGGCTGGCGGATCTGCTGCTGTTCCGCCGGCTGTCGGCCCTCACCGCGGGCGGCGGCCTGGCGCTGGCGATCTGCAACCTCAGCACCCCGCTCGATGTGATCGGCCTGATCCTGTTCGCCCTGTTCGGCCTGGTGTGTTTGGTGCTGAACTTTGTCGGCGGTCTCGGGCGCGAGCGCAGCGAACGGCGGTACGAAGTCGCTCGCTGCAAGGCCACGCTTCGGCCGCTGCTGGATCATTGGAAGCACGCGAATCTCGTCGCCCAAACCCGCTTCTACGCGTACAAGAAAAACCTCGCCGCCGACCGCGACGCGGCCGCCCGGGTGCACGTCGATTTTCAGAAGGAAATCCACGACCTGGAAAGCCGGGCCCGGGAAGACCAGCTGTACGAGTTCCTCGACCGCTACCTGATCGGCGACGTGAAACTCCCCGGCATCGGCCCCGGCCGGCTGGCGGCGCTGCGCTCCTTCGGCATCGAGACGGCCGCCGACCTCGACCCGTTCCGGCTGCAGGCGGTGCGCGGCATCGGCGACACGACCATCGGCGAACTGCTGAAATGGCGAACCGGCTTGGAATCGCAGTTCCACTACGACCCGCGCCAGGGCGTTCCGCCCGCTCGCCGTGCCCAGGTCGTACACAAATACATCGCCCTGAAGCGGCAGTACGAGATGCGGTTGCGCGAAGGCGCGCAGCAGTTGCGGGAGATCCAGCGCGACATCACGCAGCAGATCACGACGCTGACTTACCAGATCCACGCAATTGAACTGCAGCTGCGGCAGGCGGAAGCGGATTTGAAGCGGGCGTGAGCCTCTTACCCATCTCCCTCTGGGAGATTATGCACGAGCGTCGATGAAGCCCTGTAGCTGCGACGCCCGCGCCGCCTTTTTCTTTCATGCCGCTAAACGATCGTGAATATCGTGAGATCCTGAAGAGGCGACGCGGGCGTCGCGGCTACAGGCATAATCCTCTGTTGGAGAGGGACCAGCTATGATCCTTCATGCCGACGCTGCCGGACATCCGCGGTTTGTTGGTCGATCTCGATGGTACGCTGTATCAAGGCGACAAAGCGATCCCCGGGGCGGCCGAGGCACTGGCCGGAATGGGACGCCGCGGCATTCCCCATTGCTTCGTTACCAACGTCACCAGCCGGCCGCTGTCGGCCATTGTGCAGCAGCTGACGACGATGGGGCTGAACGTGCCGGCGGAGCAGATCTTTTCTGCCCCCCGCGCCGCGGCAACGCTCCTTCTCGGGCGCGGCTACCGCCGATGCCATTTTCTGCTACGGCCAACGCTCCTGGAGGATTTTCCGGATATCGAGGCGACCGACGATAAACCCCACGCCGTTGTCGTTGGCGACCTGGGCGACGGCTTCACCTTCGCCCGGCTCAACGCCGCGTTCCGATTCGTGCTCGACGGCGCAGCGTTGATCACGCTCGCCCGTAACCGCTTTTTCCGCGCGGCCGACGGATTGTCGCTCGATGTCGGTCCGTTCGTGGCGGCGTTGGAATACGCGACGCAAACGCAGGCAACGCTCGTCGGCAAACCGTCGTCGGCATTCTTCGGGCCGGCGCTGGCCTACCTCGGCGTGAGCCCGGCGGAGGCGGCGGTGGTCGGCGACGATATCGAAGGCGACGTCGGCGGCGCGCAATCGGCCGGCATGCGCGGCGTGCTCGTCCGCACCGGCAAGTTCAGGCCCGATACGCTTCAGAAATCGAGCGTCAGGCCCGACTTGGTGATCGATTCATTGGCCGACATTTCCGGCGCAATCCGATCGATTCGATCGAGCTAGGCCGACGCGATCTTGAACGCCACCTCGAACGCCGGCACCGCGCCGAACTCCGGCCCGACCTGCGGCTGGTGGTTCTGCAACACGCCGTGCGAGTGCGCCCTGCCGAACTGCAGCACGTAGTTGCCGATGTAGATCACGTCGCCTTCCTGCAGCGTGTGCTCGTCGATGCGGCGTTCGTTCACGAAAATTCCGTTGGTACTGCGCTGGTCGACGATGCGCCACCGCGATGGCCCGAAATCGACGCGCACGAGCCGGGCATGAGCGCGCGAGACGGCCGGCGCATTGAGGCACAGCGTGCGGTCGGCCGACTTGCCGATTTGGATGTCGGTAATGCCGCCGAGCTGGAAGCGCTCGCCGATGCGGTCGGGCCCGAAAAGAATCGTCAGCGTGGCGTCGAAATCGTCGCCGCCACTACCGGGCCGGAGGTGTTCGGCGCAGGTGAGACGGGTTGTGATGCCGCAGGTTTTGCAGACAAAGGCTTGTCCGACATGGGTTTCGGCGACCGAGCGCGGGGCCGCGCAACGACAGGAAATGGTGATCATGTCATACCCCTTTTCAGACGCAGACAGATGTGGAGCCGGCCCCCACCCAGGAACCGGCCAATGGGCCGATGATAGGCGGCGTTTTGCCGCAGTCAAGCAATAATTCGCCAGCCTCAGGCGGCGACCGCCCCGGCATCCGGCACGCGATTCCACCGATCCGGCCGCCCGATGATCGGCCACGCCCTGGGCCCGAGGATGACCGAAAGCACGTCGCCGCCGTGCGTGTCGAACAGCCGGCTCAGCAGCACGGCCAGCCCCAGTACCATGCCGGTGCAGAACCCGCCGATGTGCGCCCAGTGCGCCACCCCGCCACCGCCGTGCTTGGCCAGCTTGGCGTTGATGGCGCTCATCGCCACGTCGTACCCGAAGTAGATCAGCAGGATCCAGAATCCGCGCAAACTGAAAATCTTGCACCCGAAGATGCGCTTGAACCGCAGCCAGATGCTGATCCACATCGCGCAGTAAACGTTGTGCACCGGGAACAGGATCAGGTACATGCCGGCCAACCCCATGATCGCGCCGCTGGCGCCGAGCATCGGGCCGGAGGCGTCGTTGCCCAGGCTGAGCATGTGAATCCACGCGGCCATCACCGCCAGGATGGGGTAGAGGATCGCGGTGGCGATGTTGCCGATCAGCGCGTTCACGCGCGTGCCGAAGCAGAGCATGAAAACCAGGTTGCCGCCCAGGTGCATGGCGAAGTTGTAGATCGAACTGGTGTCGTGCAGGAAGGCGTGGGTGATGAGCTGATAAGGGTGGAACTCGCCTTGCGCGGACGCGCGATGCGCCAGTTCAGTGTCGACGGCCTTCTTCAACAGTTCATCGTCGCTCAGGCGGTGATTGGGATCGTATTCCTCCTGAAGTTCTTCACGCACCTCGGGTTTCATGTGCTGAGCAACCTGGCGGAGCCTGGCCGGATCGTAATGGGGTATCGCTGCGGCTTCGGATTGCGCCCACAGCATCAGATTCGGCGCGGCCGAGCCGGTGTCGCTCATTCGCTGGGCAATGAAAAAAGTGATGCTGGCCAGAATCGTCGCGGCCGCGATCGTCCAGATGGCGTACGGCTTCCTGGTGCCGAAGCCTTCGGAGCGGATCGGAATCGGGAACGGCGTTACCCACACCAGCAAGCTGATCCATCGGATCCACGATTCGGCCGTCGCGTACAAGGCGTTTTCGTCGACGCCTTGCCGCGTCAGCAGCGGCTTGCCGGTGGCCATGTCGATCCCGCAGGCGGTGCAGATCTTGGCCTTTTTTCCGTATGCCTTCTTGCAGCCCGGGCAGACGACGGCGTTCGGATCCACCGGCATCGGCGCCACCGCGGCCACGTGGCTGAACTTCAGCGCGTAATTGCCGACGTGGATGATGTCTCCATCCTTCAGATCGTGCTCGGCGACGCGCTGCTCATTCACGAACAGGCCGTTGGTGCTCTTATTGTCGACCAGGCGCCAGCGCGACGGGCCGAAATCGACCCGCACCAGGCGGCAGTGGGAGCGCGAGACGAGCGGCGCGTTGAGGCAGAATGTGCGGTCAGGCGATTTGCCGATCAGGATGTCCTGAATGCCGCCGAGCTGGATGCGTTCGCCGACGCGGTCGGGACCGGCGATGATCGTCAGGGCCGCATCGAAATCGCCGCCGCCGGCGCCCTCGGGCAATTGCTCGGCACAGACGATGCGCGTCACGCCCCCGCACGTCGGACACGTGAACACCCGGCCGAGGTTGTTTTCACCCACTTGGCGCGGCACCGCGCATCGACAGGAAACATCAATCATTGCTATCCCTTTCCCCGACTGAAGACATGCACGGCGCCCGAAGCCCGATCACGGGCATGGTACAAACGTCGATTTCAGGGGCAATATTAATTCCGCAGCGAGCCCGCCCCCGCACCCGAATTTGAAACATCGCCTCGACGCCTTCCGGTGCGATAGCTAAGCTGGGCGTTCGACCGATCTTGGCGGACCGGTCCGAGCATTTCCAAATCACCCCATCTTCTGTCGGGAGGTCGTCATGGCATCCAATCGCGGCGTTGCGTACATCAAGCCCGGTCAGGTCGAAGTGCAATCCATTGATTTTCCCAAGCTCGTCAACCCGACCAACGGCAAAAAGGCCGAGCACGGGGTGCTGCTGAAGATCATCAGCACCAATATTTGCGGCTCCGATCAGCACATGGTGCGCGGCCGCACGACCGCGCCGGCGGGGCTCGTGCTGGGTCACGAGATCACCGGCGAAGTGATCGAGGCCGGCCGCGATGTGGAATTCATCAAGGTGGGCGACATTGTCAGCGTGCCGTTCAACATCGCCTGCGGGCGTTGCCGCAACTGCAAGGAAGGCCGCACCGGCATCTGCCTGAACGTCAACCCCGCCCGGCCTGGCGCGGCGTACGGGTATGTCGACATGGGCGGCTGGGTCGGCGGGCAGGCCGAATATGTGATGGTGCCCTACGCCGATTTCAACCTGTTGAAATTCCCCGACAAAGCCCAGGCGATGGCCAAGATCAAGGACCTGACGCTGCTGAGCGACATCTTCCCCACCGGTTTTCATGGTGCGGTGACCGCGGGCGTCGGGCCGGGCAGCGTGGTGTACGTCGCCGGCGCGGGGCCGGTCGGCCTGGCGTGCGCGGCGAGCTGCCACCTGCTGGGGGCTGCGGTCGTTATCGTCGGCGACATGATCCCCGAGCGGCTCGCCCAGGCCAAGCACTTCGGCTGCGAGACGATCGACCTGAAAAACGTCCCCAGCCTGGCCGAGGCGATCGAGCAGATCGTCGGCGTGCCGGAGGTCGATTCGGCCGTCGATTGTGTCGGCT
>Ga0070658_10001691_pt1 | contig 18639 bp, 15 predicted proteins | sample KBSC13metaG_FD_64664 | JGI IMG/M metagenome (GOLD analysis project Ga0070658, IMG submission 64664) | Corn rhizosphere microbial communities from Kellogg Biological Station, Michigan, USA - KBS C1-3 metaG | ecosystem: Host-associated > Plants > Roots > Rhizosphere > Soil ...
CCTGGACCGTCCAGCGCCCCTCACCCGAATCGGCGATCCACCCCTTCAGCGTGGTGAGATCCCCGTCCTTCTCGAACGCGCGCTCGGCGAGCTCGTTGAGCCACGACCGGACGACGCTGCCATGGTTCCAGAGCGCCGCGATCTGCGCGAGGTCGAGCTTGAAGTTCTTCGACGCGTGGAGAATCTCGTAGCCTTCCGCGTACGCCTGCAGCAGCCCGTACTCGATGCCGTTGTGCACCATCTTCACGTAGTGGCCCGCACCGGGCGGGCCGACGTGGGCGTAGCCGCCGGGCTCGGAGAGCGCGGTGAAAAGCGGCTCGCAGATCGAGATCGCACGATCGCTCCCGCCGACCATCAGGCAGTAGCCGTTCTCGAGTCCCCAGACTCCGCCGCTGGTGCCGGCGTCGACGAACTCGATGCCGCGGGACTGGAGCGACGCCGCACGGCGCAGGCTGTCGGTATACCGCGAGTTGCCGCCATCGATGATGACGTCGCCCTTCGACAGCATCGGTACGAGCGTCTCGATGGTGTCGTCGACCGGTGCGCCGGCGGGGACCATGATCCAGACGACGCGCGGCGCCTCGAGCGCGGCGACCACCGCCTTCAGGTCGCCGGCGCCCCTCGCGCCGAGAGCGGCGACGTGCTGCACCGCCTCGGCGCTGCGGTCGAAGGCGACGACTTCGTGTCCCTTCCGAAGCAGCCTCGCGGTCATGTTGCCGCCCATCTTTCCCAGCCCGATCATCGCGACGCGCATCGCGTATCCTCTCGTTGTGTTTGAAGTGGAACTCGATCAGCGAATGAGCACGACGCGCGCCGGTGCGCCGTCGCATCCGCGAATACGCAGCGGCAGGCAGACAAGCTGGTACTCGCCGGGGGCGACGTTCTCGAGGGCGAGACCCTCGACGATGGCGACGCCCGCCTCGAGGAGCGTATCGTGCGAGCGATGATGGCCGGCGTGATACTGCTCGACGGAGAGCGCATCGACCCCGACGAGAACCACCCCGCGGGCGAGAAGGAGTGCCGCGCCGTCGGGGGCGAGATAGGTGAAGTCTTCCTCGAACTTTCCGGTCGCGGCGAAGCGCGCCGAGTTGCGCGAGCGGAGCAAGATGCGCGTGTGATTGCCGATCCGGCCCTCGAGCTCCGCGGCGCCGATCGCGCGCACGTCGTCCGCGATGTCGACGACGAGTGCGGGCCCGATCATCGCCTCGAGCGGGACGGTGTCGACGCCGCGGCCGGCGTCGCTCATGTGCAATGGCGCATCGACGTGTGTGCCGGTGTGCGAGCCAAGCGTGAGGAGCGAGACGTTGCTCGAATCGCCGCGCGAAATCGCCTTCGCGAGAGCGATCTCGACGGGCGGATTGCGAGGATAGATCGGCATCCCGGTGAAGATCGGCCGGGAGACGTCGATGATCGTGCGCGTGCCAGCGGATGTGCCGTTCATGTGCTCAGCTGTTCGGGTGCGACGATGCGAGACGGTACCTAGATTGTGGTGATGCGCGACCGATCGCCAACCTGGACGCGCCTCACGCCTGAATCGACCATGATGCTCAAGAATCGACGCGCCGCTTCGGTGGCGGCCGCCGTGGGACTCACTGCACTCGGCGCTTTTTCCTGCGAGAAGGCGGGAAGCGCCCACGAGACCGCAACAAAGGCAACTGCCGCGGACACGACACCCCCGGTCCGCGCGAGCATCGTGCCGGAGCGCTGCGCGACGCTTCCCGCGAATTGGACCCTCGCCGTCACACCGACGCGGCTTCGCGCGAAGGCGAGCCGCGACTCAGCGTCGTCGACCGGAACGACGCCAGCCGCGGACAGCTCGCGCGCCGACAGCGCGACGGGCTCGCGAGCGGGGTCCGATTCGTCGCCCGCCGATTCGACGAAAGTCGCGCGCACGCCGACGCGCACTTCGACACGACGCAGCACGAAGTCCGGCGCCAGCGACAGCGCCGCAGACAAGCAGGGAGTCGACAGCTTTCCGACCCCGCCGACGCCACTGCCCGGATCGGTGCTGCCGGGATGCCGGATCGTTGCGTTCTACGGGAACCCGCTCTCGAAGCGGATGGGGATTCTCGGTGAGCTTCCGACGCCGCAGATGCTGGCCAAGCTCGAATCGGAAGCGCATGCGTTCGAGCGCGCCGACACGGCCACCCCGGTCGTCCGGGCGCTGGAGATGATCACGCCGGTCGCGCAGGGAAGCCCTGGTCCGAAAGGACTCTGGCGGATGCGGATGGCCGACACGCTGATCGAAAACATGGCGAAGCTCGCCGAGTCGAAGGGCTATCTTCTTTTCCTCGACGTGCAGGTCGGCAAGAGCACGGTCGCGGCGGAGCTCGAGCCGCTGATTCCGTATCTCAAGCGGCCGTACGTGCACCTCGCGCTCGATCCGGAATTCTCGATGAAGGGGAAGGAGCCGCCGGGAAAAAAGATCGGCACCATGGACGCCGCCGACGTGAACGTCGCGATCGCGCTGCTCGAGAAGCTGGTCGACGAGAACCATCTTCCGCCGAAGGTGCTGGTGGTTCACCGGTTCACGCAGCCGATGCTCACAAATCACGACAGGATCGCGCGCGACCCGCGGGTGCAGGTGGTCGTCGACATGGACGGATTCGGACCACCGGAGCTCAAGCTCGGCTCGTACCGCGCGTACGTGTACAAGCGCCCGGTGCAGTACTTCGGCATCAAGCTGTTCTACAAGAACGACAAGCCGCGCTTCACGGCGGCCGATGTGATGCAGCTGATGCCGATCCCGCAGTACGTCCAGTTCCAGTGATGCGCGTCGCGCGAGTGCCGCGGCGCGGCGGTCGCGCGGGATGACGTGATGTCGGCGCACGATCGCAGTCCGGGGGCGCAGGTATTCCGGGACGCGACGGGGCGCCGCTGGCGGCGCGTCCGCTGGGTGGCGCGGATCGCGGGGATCGTGAGCAGCATTCTCGCGCTGGCGCTCGTGGCGGCGATCCTCGCGCCGCCGCTGCTGCCGGCGATCGCCGGCGGTGGCAGCCAGCGTGGAGGGCTCGTCCACCTCCCTCGCATCGCGACCACGAAGCGCGAGCGCGCGCGGATCGCGGCCCGCCGCCGCCTGTTCGTCGAGCGTGGCGGACGGCGCGGACCGGCCGCGCTGAGGCCCGGCGCGCTGCCGTTAGGCAGAGGCGGCGCACGCGCCCGGAGTGACAGCAGCCAGATCGTCGCAGCGTTCTACGTGAACTGGGACGACAACTCGTGGTCTTCGTTTCGAACGCACGTCGCCGACATGGACTGGGTGGTCTGCGAGTGGGCGTTCCTCGCGCCGGGCGGCGACTCGGTGCGGTTGCGCATCGACCCGCGAGTCCTATACCTCGCAGCGCGGCAGCCAACGGCGGCGCGCCCGGCGGTCCTGTCGATGGTGACGAACTTCGACTCGGCGACGCACGACTTCGATGCCCAGCGGCTGCGCCGGCTGGTCGGGTCGCCGGCGCGGCGCGGCCGCGTGGTAGCGCAGCTCGACTCGATGGTCGGCAGGTACGGGCTGGCCGGAGTGACCATCGACTTCGAGGCGATCCCGCCAGAGCTCGAGCCCGGGGTGAGCGACTTCGTGCGGCAGCTCGCGCAGGTGTTGCATCGGCGCGGGGCGGTCGTGACGCAGGCGCTGCCGGCCGATGCGGAGCTCGACGTCCTGCGCGCGGCGGCGGCGGCGAACGACCGGATCTTCCTGATGCTCTACGACGAGCACTATGGCGCCGGCGATCCGGGCCCGGTCGCGAGCGAAGGCTGGTACGAGCGGCTGGCGAAGCGTGCGCTCCGCGTCGTGCCGCCGGCGAAGGCGATCCTCGCCATCGGCGCGTACGGCTATGACTGGACCGACGCAACGCCGGCGGCGAGCGGCGAGGAGCGAACGTTCCAGGACGTCATGCGCGCGGCGCGGAGCCACGGCGCGCGCGTGCATTTCGATTCGCTCTCGCAAAACCCGTGGGTGGGGTTCACCGATCCGGATTCGACCGACCACGTGATCTGGTTCCTCGACGGCGCGACCGCCAGCAACGAGGCCGCGATCGGCCGGGCGTTAGGCGCTGGCGGGCACGCCATCTGGCGATTGGGAGGCGAGGACCCGGCCGTCTGGGGCGCGATCGGCGCGCGGATGTCATCGCCGTCGGCACTCGATACGATCCCGCCCGGGTACGACGTCGAATTCGACGGGGCGGGGGAGGTCCTGCGCCTGACGGCGCGGCCGACGACGGGGCGCAGAGTGATCGCGCGCGACCGTTCGACCGGACTGGTGACGGGCGAGCAGTACGTGACGTTCCCGACGCCATACGTCGTCGCGCGGTTAGGCAACGTGCCGCACCACGTGGCGCTGACCTTCGACGACGGGCCGGACGCACGGTGGACACCGCTCGTCCTCGACACGCTCAGGAAGTATCACGCGCCGGCGACCTTCTTCGTGATCGGCGAGAACGCCGAAGCGCACATCCCGCTCATGCGGCGGATGGTGCGCGAAGGGCACGAGTTCGGCAACCACACGTTCAGCCATCCGAACCTCGCGCTCACCTCGAACTTCGTCACACGCCTCGAGCTCGACGCAACCGAACGCCTGCTCGAAGCGGTGCTCGACCGGCGGTCGGCGTTCTTCCGTCCCCCGTACTTCGGGGATGCCGAGCCGACGACGGCCGACGAGCTCGATCCGGTCGGCGTCGCGAGCGACCTGGGCTACGTCACCGTCGGACTCCACGTCGATTCGGAAGACTGGACCGAGCCAGGTCCGGGCGAAATCGTCCGCAACGTCCTCGATGGCAGGGCGCGAGCACAGGCATGCCTCGATTCGCTGCATCGAAGCCGGCCGGCCGGGTCGCCGCTCGAGGATGGCTGCAGCGGCAGCATCGTCCTGCTTCACGACGGCGGTGGTGATCGTGCGCAGACCATCGCCGCGCTCGGTCCGCTGATCGATTCGCTGCGGGCGCGTGGGGACACTCTCGTCCTCGTCTCGGCGCTGGCGGGGCTGACGCCGGCTGAGGCGATGCCAGGGCTGCCGCCTTCGGGCGCCGCGGTGAGATTCGCCGAGCTGACGACGTTCGGCGCGATCGGCACCATCGAGTGGCTGCTGCACTGGCTCTTCCTGCTCGCGGTGGTGCTTGGTCTCGGCCGGCTGGTGATCATCACCGCGCTCGCACTGGTGCAGAACGCGCGCGCTCGCCGATCGCGCGAGGTGGACGTCGAGCTGGCGCCGGTCGCGGTGATCGTGCCGGCCTACAACGAGGAGAAGGTCATCGCCAAGACGGTGGCGAGCCTGCTCGAGCAGGATTACGCCGGGCCGCTCCGCATCCTGGTCGTGGACGACGGATCGCCCGATGGCACGGCGGCGGTGGTGCGGGCGATCTACGGATCGCATCCACGCGTCGAGGTGCACACCAAGCCTAACGGTGGGAAGGCGAGTGCGCTCAACTATGGCATCGCGCTCACCAGCGCGCCAATCGTCGTCGGCCTCGACGCCGACACGCAGTTCGAGCCGGACACGATCACGCGGCTCGTCGCGCCGCTCGCCGACCCGCGGGTCGGGGCGGTGGCGGGGAACGCGAAAGTCGGCAACCGGGTGAACCTCGTCACGCGCTGGCAGGCGGTGGAGTACGTGACGAGCCAGAACCTCGACCGCCGCGCCTTCGCGCTCCTCGACTGCATCACTGTCGTCCCCGGCGCGGTCGGCGCGTGGCGCCGGCAGCTGGCGGTGGCGGCTGGCGGCTTCAGCGAGGACACGCTGGCCGAGGACCAGGACCTGACGCTGGCGATCCGCCGCCTCGGATACTCCGTCGCCTACGCCGCCGACGCCGTCGCCTACACCGAAGCACCGGAGACGCTGCGCGGGCTGGCCCGGCAGCGATTCCGCTGGAGCTTCGGGACGCTGCAGTGCATGTGGAAGCATCGCGACGCGCTGTTCAACCCGCGCTACGGGACGCTCGGCTGGGTGGCGATGCCTAACGTCTGGCTGTTCCAGCTGTTGTTCGCGGCGCTGTCGCCGCTGGCCGACCTGATGTTCGTCTGGAGCCTCTTCTCGGTATGGCTGGTGCGCGAACAGCACGGGGCGACGTATGCGCTGACGAACCTGGAGCAGGTGCTGACCCTGTACGCAATCTTCCTCGTCGTCGATTGGCTGGCGGCCGCGCTCGCGTTCATCGCCGAGCCTGACGAGGACAAGCGCCTGACCTGGCTGGTCTTCCTGCAGCGCTTCGCCTACCGCCAGGTGATGTACTGGGTGGTCCTGCGCTCATTCGTTGCAGCGGTGCGAGGGCACGTCGTCGGCTGGGGAAAGCTCGACCGGACGGCGACGGTTCGGCGGCCGGCGTGACGCGTCGCACAATCGAGCGCTGCGGGGGAAGCGTCAGCGCCCTGGCCCGTGTAGATTGCCTCCGTCGACCCGGTAGCTCAGTTGGTAGAGCAAAGGACTTTTAATCCTTAGGTCGTGGGTTCGAAACCCACCCGGGTCATTTTCGCACCGGCGCAGACTCCCCGGGCGCATCGAAGGTCGCTCGTGGATCTTCCGCCGCGACTCCCCGCGTGTCATCGTTCTTCCTCCCGTATCAATTGTTCTCGCTGAACAAGCTCTCGTGACGACTGTCGACCAGCACTTGCGCGACGACGCGGCAAGGGCCGAAGCATCACGGCACACGCGACCAGCGGTCGCGGACCGGCAGCAACCCGCAGCAGCCGGCGACGAGACAACCGGATGGCGTGATGCCGACGAGCGACTGCGTCTCGCCGTCGACGCCGGCGATATCGGGACGTGGGATTTCAGTCCCGCCACGGGTGAGGTCACGTGGTCCGATCGCTGCAAGACCATGTTCGGAGTGTCCGAAGGCGAAGAGTCGTCGATCTCGCTCTTCTTTGCGCGCCTGCACGATGACGACCGCCCGCGCGTAGAGCAGAAGCTCGCCGACGCGCTCGATCCCGCGGGCGATGGCAAGTACGAGGCGGAGTTCCGGATCATCCGCCCCGACGGCAACATCGGATGGCTCGTCTGTCGGGGACGCGCCCTCTACACCGGACAGGGAAGTGCGCGCCGCGCGATCCGGCTCATCGGCACGGCGATGGACGTGACGGAGCGGCGACGCGCCGAGGACTACGCGCGGCTGCTCGCTGAGGCCAGCAGCCTCCTCGCATCCTCGCTCGACCTCGAGGTCATGCTCGCCGGGATCGGGAAGCTCGCCTGCCAGCGGTTCGCCGATGCGGTCGTCATCGACCTCGAAGACGAGAGCGGCGCCCTGTCGCGCGCGGCCGCCGTCGAGCGCGATCCCCGCCGCACCCGCCTCTTCGAGCGTGTCCGATCGGTCGCCACCGACCAGTCGACGTGGACCGACGAGCACCCGATTGCGCGCGCGTTGCGCGAGCAGCAGACGATCCGACTCGAGACCGTCAGCGCATCCGACCGCGACGCGATGGCGCGCACCGACGAGCATCGGATCCTGCTTCACGACATCGGACTGTCGGCGGTGATCGCGGCGCCGCTGGTCGCGCGCGGCCGGGTGCTCGGCGCGATCAGCTTCCTTCGCACGACGACGCACCCGGGGTATGATGCGGGCGAGCAGTTGATCGGCGAGGAGCTCGCCCGGCGCACCGCGACCGCGATCGAGAACGCTCAGCTCTACCGCTCGGCCGTCGCCGCCAGCGAGGCGAAATCGATCTTCCTCGCGGCGATGTCGCACGAGCTGCGGACGCCGCTGACCGCGATCATCGGCTACGAAGAGCTGCTCGCCGACGGGATCACCGGCCCGGTCACCGACCCGCAGCGCCACCAGCTCGGCCGCATCAAGGCGAGCGCGACCCAGCTCCTCGCCCTGATCGACGAGATCCTCACCTACTCACGAGTCGAAGCCGGGAGCGAAAAGCCGCACTTCGAGTCGCTGTGCGTGCAGACCGCGCTCGAGGAGGCGGCGGCGATCGTCGAGCCGCTGATCAGCGATCGCGGCCTCGCCCTCGCGATCTCGATCGACGAGAGCGCCCGCGGCGCACACGTCTCCTCGGATCCGCAGAAGGTGCGGCAGATCCTGGTGAACCTCCTCTCGAACGCGACGAAGTTCACCGTCGAAGGGAAGATCGAGGTCGGCGCCCGGCGCGAGGGACGACAACTCCTCTGCTACGTCCGCGACACCGGGATCGGAATCCCCGAGGAGCATCAGCTCCACATCTTCGAACCGTTCTGGCAGGCGAACACGCGGGCGAGCCGACGCATCCCCGGCACGGGGCTCGGACTGACGGTTTCGCGCCGGCTCGCCCAGATGATCGGGGGCGAGCTGAAGGTCGAGAGCGCGCCGGGGCGGGGCAGCACCTTCACGCTCGAGCTTCCGCTCGACGCTGCGGTCGCCGAAAAGCCGCGCCGCTCTGCCTAACGGCCAGCCGCGGTCAGTGCGTTGAGGTGAACTCCCAGACCATGCGCGAGATGTCCGTGGTCAGCGCCTTCGCGACCGGCTCGGCGGCGATGTTCGCCGTGAGAACGACCAGGACGTAGGGCGTCCGGCCGGGCGGATAGACGATCGCCGCGTCGTGCAGCACGCCGGTGATCGAGCCGGTTTTCTGCGCGACCGGAGTCCCGGCCGGCAGCCCGGCGGGGATGTCGCCGCTGTAGATCTCGCGAAGGAGGATGGAGCGCATCTCGTCGCAGCTGGCGCGCGACGCAGCCGTTCCGCGCTCGATGGCGAGCAGCAGCGCGGCGAGGTCGCTGGCCGTCGTCGTGTTGTTCATGCCGCGCGCGAATGCCTTGCCATCCTCGACGCCGCGGAGCACCCGCATGTGAGTGGCGCCGAGCGCGTGGGCGGTGGCGTTCGCGTTCTCCGCGCCGGCGACGGGGATGAGGGTGTTGGTCGCGAGGTTGCTCGAGCGGGTGATCATGTGCTCGATGAGGTCGCGAACGGGAACGCGCTTGCCGACCATCGCATAGAGCGAGCTGTCGGAATCGTCGCCGGCATCGAGCGTGAAGTTCGAGCCGTCGACGATAGAGCCGAAGCTGTTCACCACGAGGAGCGACTGGTCGAGCGACAAGTGCCCGGCGTCGACCTGCCGGAACAGCTCGATCATGACCGGGACCTTCATCGTGCTCGCGGCGTGAAAGCTCGAGTCCTCGGCGATGCCGACGACGTAGCGGTCGCGCAGGTCGTGGAGGACGACCGCGACCCGCGCGTTCGGGACTTCGGCGATCCGGGCTTCGATCCGGGCGCGCAGCGAGTCTTCGGGGGCGGGGCGAGTAGTGGGCAGGCTGTCGCCGGCGAGTGCCGCGGACAACATCAATAAGGTGATCATTGCCCGAATATAGACCGGAGGTCGAGCGGCGCAATCGAGACATCGTCAGGCACGAGGGCGCTCGCGTTGCCTTCGCGGCGGTGAGTCGTACTACGAACACAGGGCGCAACGCAGCGCTCTCCCGGAGACCCGCCCTTCGCCACCGTTGTCATGTCCCAGACCGTGCCTGAGGCTCGAGACCCGCTTTCGCCGACGACGATCACGCCGGCGCAGCTGAAGCGTGAGCGACTCCGCTTCTCGGACTTCAAGTTCACGCGGACACCGTCGGGGCAGTGCTCATGTGAGGTGGAACTCGAGTGGGTCGACGGTGTCCGAGTCGTCGGCAAGGCGAGCGGCCAGTCGAGCCCGATGGGCGACCTCCGGATCTCGGCGGACGCGGCGCTTCGCGCCCTCGAGACGTTCTCCGGAAGCGCGCTGCAGTTCGAGCTCGTCGGGGTCAAGCTTCTTCGCGCCTTCGACGCCAACGTGGTCATCGTGTCGGTGAACGTGAAGAAGGGTGAGGGGCCGCCGCGCCTGCTGGGCTGCTACCTCGCCGAGCACGATGCCGTTCGCGGCACGGTCGTCGCGGTCCTGAACGCGACCAATCGCGTGCTCGGGAATTTCATCGCGACCCGCTGAACCACGGGCAGCGCCGGGTGGGCCTGACACGCGGGCTCGCCGCCAGATTGCCAACGTTCTCGGAGGGAGTGTACGTGACGCGCTTCAGCACCTGCGCGGCATTGGCGGCATTGGTCGCTGCAGCCGCTTGCCAGCATCCCGCGCCGGCGATGGCGCCCGTGCCGCAGAGCAGCGCCCCGACGCGCTCCGACACCCTCCCCCACCAGGCGTCCGCGGCGACGGCCGACTCGACCGTCAGGCCTAACGCTGACACGACGAAGGTCTCGAGCGCCGAGGTGAAGCAGACCGCGCTCCAGGTGTTCGGCGACACGGCGACGCCGCCGGCGACGGTGGTCGATTCGATCGTCGAGGACGCGCCGGGGCTCGACGTCCGGCCGTACGAGACCCAGGAACGCGTCGCGTTCTACGTGAAGATGTTCAGCGGCCCGGCGCGCGAGCGCATCGAGAGCCGCCTCGAGCAGGGAAGCCGCTACGAGCCGATGATGCGCGCCAAGCTCCACGCCGCCGGCCTCCCCGAAGATCTCGTCTACCTCGCGCTCATCGAGAGCGGCTACAACCCCGACGCGTACTCCAAGGCTGCCGCCGTCGGGATGTGGCAGCTGATGACCGGGACCGCGCAGGGCTCCGGGCTCCGGGTCGACTGGTGGGTGGACGAGCGTCGCGATCCCGTCCGCTCCACGGACGCGGCGATCCGCTTCCTCCGCTATCTCAACGACCAGTTCGGATCGCTCTACCTCGCCGCGGCGGCGTACAACGGCGGGCCGGGCCGGGTCGCGCGCGGGCTCGAACGTTACGCCGACGACCTCCAGGGCACGACCGGCGAAGACCGGTTCTTCGCCCTCGCCGAGAAGGACTATTTACGGGCGGAGACGCGAAACTACGTTCCGCAGTTGATTGCAGCCGCGCTGATCGCCAAGGAGCCCGCGCGCTACGGGATGACGCTCCGAACGCTCCCGCCCTTCGTCTATGACACCGTGGTCGTCCCCGCGTCCACCCCGATGGCGGCGATCGCGCACGCGGTCGGCGCTCCGGTCTCGCAGATCGTGGAGCTCAACCCGCAGGTGCTCCGCGGCGTGACGCCCCCGAAAACCTCGTTCACCGTCCGCGTCCCGGTCGGCGCGGCGGCGACCTTCGACTCCGCGTTCGCAGCGCTTCCCGCGGCCGAGCGCACGGCATACACGCGGGTGATCTCGAAGAAGGGGGACACGCGGGTCACGCTCGCGCGGAAGGGACACATCACGTCGACCCAGCTGTCGTGGTACAACCCGAAGCTCGAGGTGGCGAAGAAGAGCGGCCGGGTGGTGGCGGGACAGGTCGTCCTGATCCCGAGCGCGGCGGTGGTCGAGGCGGCGCGCGAGGTCCCCGACCCGTCGATCGAGATCTACGGCTCGTCGCGAGCGGCGGTCTATCACACGGTCAGGAGCGGTGAAACGTTAGGCGGGATCGCCCGCCGCTACAAGACGACGACGCAGACCGTGATGCGACTGAACGGGCTCCGGAAGAGCATCATCATTCCTGGACAGCGCCTGGTAGTGAAGGCCGGGTCGGCACGCAGCTCGAGGGCGCACACGCGTCCGGCGCGAAAGAGCTCGTCCCGGAAAGCCAAGCACTAGCCGCGGGCGGCGAAAGACAGAAGGGGCGGCGAGATTCTCTCGCCGCCCCTTCTGCACTTCCCCCTCGACGCTCAATCCACGGTGCCGCGCCCGTGGTACCCCTTCATCACGATCCGATCGTAGCCATTGGCCGGGTCGAGCCCCATGCCGAGCGCCGCATCGACGGCGGCCGGGCCGCGGTTGTAGACGAGAAGAGCGATCTTCAGGTTGCCCTTGTACTCGCGGATGAGCGTCCGCAGGTAGCGGAAGCCGACACGCAGGTTCGTCTCCCGATCGTACAGCTTCTCGCGGGTCGCGCCCTTGACGAAATACTGGGCCGTCGCCGGCATGACCTGGGTGAGCCCCACCGCTCCGACCGGGCTGACCGCATGCTCGTTGAACTCACTCTCGAGCCGGACGAGCCGGAAGCCGAGGTCGGGCTCGATCCCCTCCGCCATCGCGACGTCGTAGATCGAGCTGGCCAGGTCGGCGCCGATCCGATACTTCCCGGAGTAGGCGATGATCTTGTTGGCCCGGTCGAGCTGGTTGCGGGTGAGCTCGAGCTCACCGCGCGCCTCCCCGAGCTCGTCGCTCAGGCGGCGCGAGTCGGCGGTCAGCGCGAAGCCGAACGTCGAGGCTTGAGCCTCATCGACACCGCGATGGCTGCGAACGAGCAGGGCGATCGCGACGACGCAGGCCGCGCCGAGCAGCACATTCTTGATGCGCGCGCGGCGCCTGACAGCATCGCCGCGGTGCACGTAAGTCCGACGGGTCTGTTTCATAAGTACCTGCTGAATAGTGACTTACGATCCACTCGGGGGAGTGTGATCAGTCTCGCACTGGTATCAAAGGCAACGGCTGTGCCAGCTCAGACCCCCTGCCAGCTCCCCGATCTACCGCCGCTCTTCTCCAGGACCCGCACCTCGGAGATTAGCATCCCCTTATCTAGTGCCTTGGCCATGTCGTAGACGGTGATCAGAGTCACACAAACTGCTGAGATCGCTTCAATTTCTACCCCGGTCCGTGAAAAAGATCGCACCGTCGCCTCGACGCGGAGCCCCGGGAGTGCCTCGTCGACGGTCAGCTCGACCTGAACGTCGGTGAGCGGAATCGAGTGACAGAGCGGGATGAGCTCCGGCGTCCGTTTCGCCGCCATGATGCCGGCGATGCGGGCGACGCCGATAACGTCTCCCTTCTTGAGGGCATTGGCCCGGATCGCGGCCAGCGTCTCCGGGGCCATCCGGATCGATCCGCCGGCGCGCGCGATACGCTCGGTCTCGGCCTTGGCCGAGACGTCCACCATCCGCGCCGAGCCGTCTTCGGCGACGTGGCTGAGCGAGCGGTCGTCGTCAGCCATCAGCGCTCCGCCAGCGCTCGGAAGAGCGCTGCAGTGACCAGGTTCGGACTGACGTTCCCACTGGCGAGCTCGCGCGCCCGCTCGACCGCATCGATCGCGCGCGCGCTGCGCTCTGCCGCGCGCTCATCCCCGCGAGAGACTCGCGCACGGGTGCGGTCGTGGAGGAGGAGCGCCAGCGCGTCGAGCGTGTCGGTGAACCTACCACGCGCGCCAGACGCGCCCTGTGCGAAGGCGACGCGCAGCGCAGCCGGACGATCCCCGGATTCGAACGCGTCGAGAATCTTTCGCGCGCTGGTGGTCGCAGCGTTTCGCTCGGTGCCGCCGAGGAGCGTGCCGGGGGCGCCGGCTGCAATCGCGAGACGCGATTTGGTGTCGGGGGGCAGCGACTCCGCCTCGAGTGCGCGCGCAGCCGCGGGATCGGCGATGAATGCGGTCACGTCCTCATCGGGAAGTGTCCCCACGCGGAGCGATACGACCCGCGACCGGATCGTCGGGAGGAGCGCGCCGGGCTCGCTCGACGTCACGACGATGGTCGTGTCGGCGGGCGGCTCCTCGAGCAGCTTGAGGAAGGCGTTGGCCGCCATGTCCGATCCTTCCTGCGGCACCATCCGCTCCGCGTCGCCGACGACGAACACCTTCCGGCGCCCGAGCGCTGGAGAGATCCCGGCGCGATGGACGATTGCCCGGACCGCGGTGACGAAGATCCCCTCGGCGCCCGACGGCCTCGGATAGAGCCCGTTGTTCGCAACGCGCTCCGCGATCGCCTCTGCGTAATCCTGGCGGACGTCCTCGTGCGACGCGTCGGCGTCCTTCAGCCGCGGCCGCGGGAAGATCCAGTGCAGGTCCGGGTGCGCGATCTCGGCGGCATACCGGCATGACTGGCAGCGCCCGCAGGGCGCCTCACCGGCCTCACAGAGGAGGGCGCCCGCAAGCCAGAGGGCGAGCCTCTGCTTGCCGACGCCGGCAGGTCCGTGGAGAAGGAGGCTCGCCGGCAGCCGACCGCCACCGAGGGCAGCGAGCAGCCGCCCCTTGAGCTGCTGATGGCCGTAGAGCGGGACGATGGGCACGCCGGAATATGAACCTCCTGCCGGCGGTGGTCGAGTCTTGCGCGGGGCGTGGCGGCCACTCCCGCTCAGCGCCTGGGGAGCTTCTCCGGAGGCTTGCGTGCGACGGCACCCACGAGCATGAAGGCGCGGCCGTCGAACCAGAAGATCGCGAGCTGCCCGAAGCGCCGAGCGAGCATCACTGCCTGGTCGCGGGGCAGGATGACTGCCACGCCGTGCTCGCGATATTCGCCGTCGGCGGCGACGCCGTCGCAGGGCTGGAACTCCGCACCGGATTTCCGCAGCTGTGCGTCGAGCTCCGTGCGCCTGGCGGCGTTCCGCCGCTCCGTTTCGGCTTCCTGTTCGGGAGTCGGCTCGTCTTCGGCGTTCTCACCCATCGGGTTCTCGGCGGTGAGGACGGCGAAGGGGCGATCGAGGCCCAGCGAGGCGAGGATGGCGCGTTCAGGCGCGCCTAACGGCCGGCGGAGGTCGATGCGGAGCCGGTCGGGAGGTGCGAACTCGAGAATGGTCTGGGGATAGCGCTTCCATTTCTCGTCGATGAGCTTTTCGTCGTCAGGCATGGGGGGCGGTGGGGCCGCCGGCCCGGAAAAGTCCGGACGCGGCACTGATCTGCTCGTGCGTGCCGAGGAGAAGGCAGAGGTCCTCGGCGAAGATCTGCGTGTCGGGGGCGGGGTTGAAGACCATCGTCCCGTCGGCGCGATGGATGGCAAGAATCGACGCGCCGCTGCGATCGCGCACCCCCGACTCGACGATGTTCTGACCGGCGACTGTACTTCCCTCCTCGACGCGATAGACCTCGAACGAAAGGCCGGTGAGAAACCGCTGCAGCCCGAGTGCGGGGCCGTGGGCGGCGGAGATCGTGCGGAACATCTCGTAGCCGCTGCGGCGGATGTCGCGGATCTGGCGCTCGATCTCGTCGCGCGGGACGAGATATCGATGCAGCACGCGCGAGAAGATCTCGATCGACGTCTCGAATTCCTCGGGGATGACTTCGTCGGTACCGAGGGTGAAGAGCGGATCCATCTCGTGTACGTAGCGGCTGCGGACGATGAGGTGCGCGTGCGGGTTGAGCCGGCGCGCGACATCGACGGTCCCACGCGTGCCGGCGGCATCGGAGATCGCGACCACGACGACGCGGGCGGTACGAACGCCGGCGTGCTCGAGCACCTCGGGGCGGCTCGCGTCACCGTAGATGATGTTCCGCCCGCGCTCGCGTTCCGCGCGCACGACCTGAGGATTCAACTCGATGACGATGAACGGGATCCCGACGCGGCCGAGGACACGAGCGAGGTTCCGGCCGTTGACCCCGTAGCCGACGATGACGACGTGATCGGCAAGCGGCTCGCCGGTGTGGAGCGCCAGGGGAGCGGCGCGCCCCGACGAAAACCGCGCGGGGGCGACGCCTTCGAGCAGTGCGGCAATGCGCGGCGCAACGGCGAGGAGGATCGGGGTCAGCGTCATCGTGCCGACGGCGACGGCGAGAAAGAGCTGATAGCGGGATTCGTCGAGGAGGCCGGACGAGAGGCCGACCTTGCTCAGCACGAACGAGAACTCGCCGATCTGCGCCAGCGCGAAGCCGGCGACGATCGCGATCCGCAGCGACTGGCCGAGCGCGATGCTGGCGCCGGCGGTGATCAGCGCCTTGACGACGATGACGACGAGGATCGCCCCGAACACCGTGAGCGGCGACGCGATCACGGTCCGGATGTCGAAGAGCATCCCGATCGAGATGAAGAACAGGGAGTTGAAGACCTCGCGGAGGGGGAGGATCTCGCCGAGGGCCTGGTGGCTGTACTCGGACTCGGAGATGACGAGTCCGGCGATGAACGCGCCTAACGCGAGGGAGAGCCCGACGCGGGCGGAGGCCCAGGCGGTGCCGAGGCAGAGGAGGATGATCGCGAGGAGGAAGACCTCGCGTCGGCGCGTCGCGACGACGTAGTGGAGCAGGCGAGGCACCACCCATCGCGCGGCGACAACGGCTCCGGCGATGAAGAGCAGCGCCTTGATGACGACGCCGATCGCGTCGCCGGCGTCGGCGTCACCGCCGGTAAGGAAGGGCGTGAACAGCACCATCGGCACGACGCAGAGATCCTGAAAGATCAGGATCCCGAGCACGGCCTGTCCGGATGGCCCATCGAGCTCGCCGCGATCGGCGAGGAGGCGGAGGACGATCGCGGTGCTGCTGAGGGCAACGAGCATCCCGACGAAGAGCGCGACCTTCGTCTGCTGTCCGGCGAGCCGGGAGACGAGATAGATGGTGCCGATCGTGACCAGCACCTGCAGCCCGCCGCCGACGAGGAGGAAGTTGCGGATCCTCGCGAGCTGCTTGAGCGAGAACTCGATGCCGACCGTGAACAGGAGGAGGACGACGCCGATCTCGGCGATGGACTCGACCTCGTGCGGATCGCTGATCAGCCCGAAGCCGTACGGCCCGCAGAGCACTCCAGTGATCAGGAAGCCGACGATGGGCGGGACTTTCGCGCGGTGGAAGAGCAGGACGACCGCGACGCCGAGGCCGAACAGGATCAGCAGGTCGTGCAGGAATCCCGGCTCGTTCATGCGGCGTCGAGAGGCATGGTTCGTGACGTTGGGGCAACCGTGCGCGAAACGACAGCGACTGCCTGAGAACGGGAGGGGACGATGGAAGAAGGACTCAAGGGAAAGAAGGTAGCCATTCTCGCAACCGATGGCGTAGAGCAGGTGGAGCTTCTCGAGCCGAAGGCGGCGCTGGAGAAAGCCGGCGCGAAGACCGAGGTGATCTCGCTCAAGGCGGGCACGATCCAGGGGATGAATCACGACGAGAAAGGCGATCAGATCCCGGTGGACCGGGTGCTCGCCGACGTGAGCCCGGCCGACTATGACGCGCTGCTGCTGCCGGGTGGGGTAGCGAACCCGGACAAGCTGCGCACTGATCGGCGCGCGGTGAACTTCGTGCGCGACTTCTTCGAGCGTGACAAGCCGGTGGCGGCGATCTGCCACGGGCCGTGGATGCTGGTAGAAGCGGGAGTGCTCGAAGGGCGCACGGTCACGTCGTGGCCGAGCCTCAAGACCGACATCGAGAACGCCGGCGGCAGCTGGGTGGATTCGGCGGTGCAGGCGGACCAGAAGCTGGTGACGAGCCGGAAGCCTGACGACATCCCGCAGTTCAACGCGAAGATGGTACAGACGTTCGGTCGCGGGATCTCCGAGCGGTCGGTGGACGAGGTGGTGGAGCAGAGCTTCCCGGCCAGCGATCCGCCTCCGGGCCCGATCTCCGCCGGCGCGTAACGGGGCGGCTGCGGTTTGCAATACAAAGTACTTGACGACAGCGGCGCTACACGCTAAGCTGCAGGCTGTGAGCGAGTCCGCGGGGTGACCGCATTCCGCTTACTCCCTGCAGTCCCGCTCTTACAGCCATTCGCTTACCGCCCGGTCGTGATGCCCGACAGTCGCGCGAAAGTCCAACCGATGCCCAAACCGCTCCACGCGAAGGCGGAGGATAATCTCCGCTTCATTCGCGAGACGATGGAGCGGGCGGGGTCCTTCACCGCGGTCTCGGGGTGGGGGCAGATCGCGATCGGCGCGACCGCGCTGCTCGCCGCCTGGCTGGCGGCGGCATCGTCGACGAGCGACCGCTGGCTGGCGCTCTGGTTCGGCGAAGCGGCGGTGGCGGTCTCGATCTCGATGGCGACGACGACGTGGAAGACGCGCGATCACCGGGTGCCGTTCATGTCCGGCCCGGCGCGGAAGTTCGCGCTCAGCTTCGTGCCGCCGATGGTCGCCGGGGCGGTGCTGACCGCGGTGCTCGTCGTGCGCGGCGACTTCGCGCTGCTCCCGGCGATGTGGATGCTGCTCTACGGGGCGGCAGTGGTGAGCGCGGGGACGTTCTCGGTCCGCGTCGTCCCGTTCATGGGCGCGTGCTTCATGGCGTGCGGGATCGCGGTGATCCTCTTCCCGCAGATCGGGAACCTGATGATGGCCGTCGCATTCGGCGGACTGCACATCGCATTCGGCGCGGCAATCGCGAGGAGGTACGGTGGCTAAGTCGTCGGCGGCAAGCAGCAAGCGCGCGCGTTCCGAACATGAGCCGCTGCGCGAGCTGAAGGGGAAGTCGGAAGCGTCGCACGTGCCCGACCTCGACAAGGTCATCCACGAGCGGATGCGGCTGGCGATCGTCAGCGCGCTGGCCGCCACGGACACGTTAGGCTTCAACGAGCTGAAGGACCTGATCGGCGCGACCGACGGGAACCTGAGCGTCCATGCCCGGAAGCTCGAGGAAGCGGGATACGTGACGACGACCAAGCGGTTCGAGGGGCGCGTGCCGAAGACCGAATTCCGGCTGACGGCGTCGGGCCGCCGCGCGCTCGAGCGCTACGTCGACCACATGGAAGCGCTGATCCGCGCCGTCCGCGATCGCTGACGGCGCGGAACGGCGCCTTTTTTTACCCTGGAGCTTTGTAATGCAAAGTACTCGGCGAAACGAAATCGATGGCCTGCACGTGGCGATCGTGATGGACGGCAACGGGCGATGGGCGACCGCACGCGGCCTGCCGCGCCGGCGCGGCCACGAGGCGGGAGCGCGGACCGTGCGCACCATCGTCGAGGCGGCGCCGGCCGCGGGCATCGAACTCCTCACGCTCTACGCCTTCTCGGCCGACAACTGGAAGCGCCCGCCACGCGAGGTGCGCATGCTGCTCTCGCTCTTCCGTCACTACCTCGACGCCGAGTGCGATCGACTGGCGGCCAATGGCATCCGGCTCTCGATCATCGGGCG
>Ga0070658_10001692_pt1 | contig 18638 bp, 19 predicted proteins | sample KBSC13metaG_FD_64664 | JGI IMG/M metagenome (GOLD analysis project Ga0070658, IMG submission 64664) | Corn rhizosphere microbial communities from Kellogg Biological Station, Michigan, USA - KBS C1-3 metaG | ecosystem: Host-associated > Plants > Roots > Rhizosphere > Soil ...
GATTATTCGTACTGCCGGGGTACAGCTGGTTTTGTAGGTCGATAGTCCCCTGCGGCTGGGCAAAGTTACCCTGCTGCATGGCTTGTACCTGCCCGGGGTTGGTGGTGATGAGCCCGGTTTCGGTCGGGCTGGCGACCACCTGGATATGTACGTGGTTCTGGCCGGCAAAAAACAGGCCCTGCCCTACCGGGAACTGGCTGAGGCGCTTTTTTTCTTCGCTCGTCAGTTTGAACACATCGCTCAATATGTCCACAGCTGACGGCGACTGCTTGAGCAGGAACTGCATGCTGGCGTTGGCTACAATGGCACGGCCCATGCGACTGCCCATAAAATCTTCCACGTCCTGCGTAATGGTAGTGATGCCCAGATTATATTTGCGGGCACGCTTAGCCAAAGAAAACAAAAAGTTCGCGCTGTCCTCGTAGCGCATCAGCTGCCAGGCCTCGTCCACGATCAGGATGCGCCGCTTTTGGTCGCTCTTGGTCTTGTTCCAGATGTAGTTCAGCACGATGTACATAGCAACCGGGCGCAGTTCATCTTCCAGGTCGCGGATGTTAAAGACGACCAGCGGATTGTTGATGTCGATGTTGCTCTGCTGGCTGAAGATGCCGGCGAACGTACCGGTGGTGTATTTGCGCAGGCGCTGTGCCAGCTGCGGGCCGGTGCCGCCCATGTGCAGCAACGTGTCGTACAGGTCGGCGATAGTCGGCGGAATGCCGGTGTGAGTCAGCGGGTCGTTGGTGATGCCGGCCTTGGCGTAGGTATCGATGAGCGCGGCGTCCAGGTCGGCTTCCTCGCTGGGGCTGAGTGCCGGCATAAGCGTGGTATTGCCGCCGATAAGCTGCGCCTGTGCGCCGCCCATCATCAGGCGCAGCAGTCCGTGCAGTGTAATGAGGTTGGAACGCAGTGCGTTGTCGGCCTCTTCGGTATCAACCACGCGCGGCAGATCGAACGGGTTGATGCGCGTGGAACTGTTCAGGCTTAAGCGTACATAAGCTCCGGCTACAGCGTCGCACATGCGCTCGTATTCGTTTTCGGGGTCGATGATAAATATTTCCGTGCCGAACATCATGCTGCGCAGCGCTTCCAGTTTGACCGTGAACGATTTACCGGCGCCGGACTTGGCGAATACCACGCTGTTACCGTTTTCTAAGGAGAAGCGGTCAAAGATAACCAGGCCGGAGTTGTGCATGTTTATTCCGTACAATATACCGTTATCCTGCGTAAGGTCTGCAGAGGTGAACGGAAAGCTTGTGCTGATGGCTCCGGTACTCATGTTGCGCCGGATCTGCAGCTGGTCAGCCATTTGCGGCACTACGCTGTTCAGTCCCTGCTCCTGCTGCGACGTCGCCGGCTTGCTGTACACCAGCTGCTGCCCGAGCATGCTTTCCACTTTGTGGCTGATAAACTCCAATTCTTCCACGCTGCCGCCGAAAATGGTGAAATACAGCCCAAAGCGGAAGAACCGCTCTTCACCGACCTGCAACTTGTCACGCATCTCTTCGGCGTCCAGAATAGCTGCCTGCTTACCCGGGTCACGCACGCGGCCCTTTTCGTTGTCGATTTGAATGCCTGCTTCCAGCTGCGTCACCTTTTTGCGCAGGTTGTCGAGCACTACCTGGCTTTCGACCGGGTAGACGTAAATGGCTATATCGATGACTTCATCCAGGTTGACCAGGCCGCTTAGCCAGCCGGTATAAATCTGGCGCGGATAGCCGTACACGTAGTAAGTGCGGGCGTAGCGTGTGCCGAGCTGGAAGTATGTGCCCTGGAATTCAATGGAGCTTGGCGCAATAAAATCGCGCAGCGCGGTAACGCCCTTTTGGAATGCCGCCGAAACCTCAGCTTGTTCGCGGGCCTGCTGTGCCTGGGCGGTAGCCACGGGGTCAATTTTTTGCCGTCTGGCCATTACTGCAACTCCCTTTGCAGGTGTTCCTGCGGCGCCATACCCTGTCCCTTGGTAACTACGTCGGCGGTCAGGTCGCCGAAGTTCTTGAGCTGCTGGCGTGTGGCCGTATCGGGATTGTAGGTGTCATAGTAGAGCTCGATCAACTCCTGGGTATCGAGCGGCAGACCCTGAATGCCGCTTTGCATCAACCCGCCCAGCACCGCCTGCACGCGGTTACGCAGCTCATCCTTGGCTTTTTGCAGATCGGCTTCGTTGATAACCACGTGGTCTTCGGTGCTGCTAAACAGTTGCACCAGACCGGTGAAGAAGTTCTTGCTCTGAGTAAGCGCTTTCTGCGGGTCTATCACGGGAAAATACGGGATCACCACATAGAACTTCTTGTCCATCAGGTTCGTTTGTTCGCTCAGCTGGGCAATGTAGTTAATGTAGTCGTCCATAAGCAGTGCGAGCAGCATGTTGTCGTGTTCAGTGCGGATCTTGTCGAGCTTTTCGATGTAGGGCTGCAGGTCGATACGCTGACTGCGGATAAAAATCTGAATCGGGAAATATAATGAGTTCAGGAACCCTTGGTAGGCGTATTCTACTGCCTCCTGCTCCTGGTGGCTCATCAGGTCGAAGTTAATGCTTTTTACCATCACCACGCTGCGGAAACTGCCATCGTTCATGATGACGATGCCATCGCGGATCTCGGCAATTTGCAGCGCGTTCTGCGTGCTGTTGGGGTTGGTGGCTTTTTGTGTGACTCTGACCGGCTGTCCGGATCCGGGAGAAACCGGCGCGGGCGCTCCGGCATATGGTGGCTGCGGCATGGGTTGCATCGGAGGGATCGGCGGCCCTTGCCCCGGTACGGGCATCTGTGCTGCCGTAGCGTAGGCGGCACTAGGGTTTACGGCATTGTGCATCGGGTCAGAGTATGGGGGCAGAGGGTAGTTTTGTTGAGGCGGCACTGCACTAGGATATGGCTGTCCCACCCCATAGTTTTGTGTTGGTCCTTGTGTGTTTGGATCCATTGATTATTCTTACGCCCACCTCGATTGTCCTGCGCGTGGCTAACGCAGCGAAATTACCACTTCACCATCGCTATTGACTTGCGCTTGAGCTTGCCGTGCAATGGTAGCCACATCCAGATCATCGTTGTTTGCCAGATTTATTATAGCAGCCTGTGTATGAGGTGTCACGGCTGGCGCCGGAGCGGGAACAGGGGCGATTGCTGCTTGACGGGCTTCTTCGGCCAGCTGCTCGGGCGTCTTAAGGGTCTTCAGATGACCGTACGCGGCACTCATGCCGGATTTTTGGTTTTCGGACTTGAGCTTTTCGATTAGTGCCTCTTCGTCCGTTGTCGGGTTAGCAGCATGGGTTCCCGGGAACATCTGTGCCCCGGGCACTACTATGGGGTCACTGCCAAACGCCGCCTGGCCGGGCGTGTTAACAGTGGGCGTACTGCCCTGCATGAACCAATAGTCGGCAGGTGGCTGCGATGTTGCCTGGGGTGGTGTGGGCAGGCTTGGTGGTGTCGGCATTTGCAGCTGGGCGACGATCTGCTGACGGTGATTGGCATCTGCGGCGGTTATCATGTTACCGAACTTGTGGGCTATAGGGTTGGCTGTTTCATCGAGTATATCGTCAGCGGCTGTGATATCGGCGGCTGTATTGACCACCTGCGGCAGTGTGCTGGGCTGCACCAGCCGGTCAGACGCCATGCCCGGCAGTTCAGTCTCCGGAGCCGCCAGGTTGACATTTACGTTTTTAATGGCCCAGCCGCGGCTGTCTATGGTGTTGGCCAGCGCGTTCAGGCGGCTATGAACCTCATCCTGGCTCAGGCCGTTGGTGAGATAACGTTCCACTACCCGGGGTGCCGTGACACTCACCAGTTCTTTAGCGCCACTCTGATCCCAGATGCGCTTGCGCGATTTGACCATGAAGCGTATCCGGGCCAGCGCCCAGACCTCGGTCGGTTGGTCCTGCCCCCACGGGAACGCAAAAAAACCGCAGACAGCAGTTATGGGCACAAAAACGACCAGCATGAACGCGGCGCCTTTAGTGGTCGAAAGAAAGCCGAGATAGACGCTCAAAGCTGCGATGCCGGCATATATAAACTGCCGCAGCGTCAGCGGCCCGACCAACTTGTCTTCCGCCTCAACGTCCTGAATTACCTTGTATGTAGCCATTCGCTATTTAAGTATAGCAAAAGTGGTCAGCCCTGTGACGGGAGCTTCTACGCGATCATGCTGTTTAACTGTTAGGTTTTTGCTGAGATTGTTCGGCAGCCCTGCGTGCTGCTTCGGCAGCTTTGCGTGCCGCTCTGAGCTCTCTGTCTTTTTGGAGGCGATCCCGTGCTTCCTGCCGTAGTTCTAGGTGATGCTGGTTGGATGCTTGGTTGCCCTGTATACGGTCGATGGCCCGTTGTTGGCGTCGGCGCCAGGCATCAAACCGGGGCCTCTCCACAGCTTTCTTTAGTTGGCCAGACGCTTCCTTGGAGGTTGCAGTTGTCTTATGGACCCATTCTTTACCAAGCGGCAGACGTTGCGCGTGAACGTCTAAGATTGCATCGTCTGCCTCACCGGCGAGAATCATACCGGCCCGTGCTTGGTGTTTGATATGTTTCACTGCATCTTTGCGCGCTTTCTCACTACGTTCTGGCGTCGGACCAAAGGTTCGCTGCTCTCGTGTCGCATAAGTTTCACGGACGTCTCGTTCGCGGGCTAGTTTGCTTGTTCTTTTGTTGAACCGGCGTTCTGCCCGAGCCCTGGGCATTGCGGGCTCGCCTGAAGCGGTTGGGGAAAACGTCCGCTTGCCGTGTATAGCCAAGGCACCGAGATCTGTGTAGACGGCCTCTCTGTGGTCCATCTCCTCCATTGCCTCACCGGCCCGATGCATACGGCGTTCGGCGATGACGGCGGCTATTCCATGAGTGGCTACTCGCGCCCTATCGAGCATTCCCTCCATAAGACCGCGCTCGGCTTCCATAGGGATTGCAGGATCTGGTAGTTCAGGAGGCTTAGGTGGCATGGTCGTATACTATCATTTTTTACACTACTTGTCAATGGTACCGTAGTATCTCACCACCTTCGCAACATACAAAACCGACTGTCCTACACTGTAAGGTGTCAAATCTAAACAGGAGAACAGCCGGTGTGGCCTATTCTACCAACCCTAACCTATCCAAGGCGAGAGCAACCGCACTGCGGTTGCTCGTGCTCAAGTCGCTACCCGTTGCCAACAAATGCGGCGTCCACCGCAGTACTATCTGGCGCTGGAAACAGAGGTGGGACGCGCTCAACGTGCATGTCCAGTTCAAAAACGACAATCGGCCAAGCCGCACACCCGGCAGTCAATTCCGGCTAAGCGGCTGCCACTGGCTCATCCCGACACGCAGCTCCCGGCTACATACCAGTCCGACCGCCGTCCCGGCGGCTGTGGTGGCCCGGGTGCTCGAGCTCCGCCGGACGCTACGACGCTGCGCCGAAGTGGTCTGGTACTACCTCGTCCACCGGGAAGGCATTGCCGTCAGTCTCAGTAGTGTCCGGCGTATTCTCCGGCGCTGCAGCGTGGTACACGGCCGCCGGCCGCGGATCCGGCGCAGCAACCCCATCCGCCCCGTGGTTACCAAACCAGGCGAACTCGTCGAGACCGACACCGTGCACTACATCTGTCCGCTGACCAAACGGCGGCGCTACGTCTACACCGTCATAGACCTGTACAGCCGCATGACCTACGCCGAGATCCACGACCGGATCGGGCCGGGCATTGCTGCCCAGGTGATCCTGCGAGCCCAGCACCGGTTCGGCTTCATCTTTGCCATGGTCCAGGCCGACAACGGGCCAGAGTATAGTCGGTACTTTGAGGATAACCTCCACCGCCGTGGCATCCCGACCCGCCACGGCCGACTCCATCGGCCGAACGACAACGCCCACATCGAGCGGCTCAACCGGACCATCCAGGAAGAGTGTCTGGGCAGGATCCTGACCTACCGGGACACAACCAAACAAGTCCAGGCCCGCCTGACGGCGTACCTGGACTTCTATAATACCGTGCGGGTACACTTAGGGCTGCAGTGCAGGACACCACTGGAAATGTTGCAAAGGTCCTGAATCCTATACGTGGTGCCCCACATGAATAGAGCGAGTCAAATAACTAAGGCATGAATATTGCACAGAATGACTAAGGTTCAAGTTCCAGTGGGTTTGGCCGTCGTGCGCCGCGTGATTCCTCGCGCGCCATGACGTCATTGGTAATAGGCTGAGCTACCGTTCTCCAGCCCCTTGCCTGGTCTGCTGCTGACCAGCCGACAGCCCCAGCAACATAATTTTCTCGACGTGGCATGGTCTGCCCAGTTGCAACGTTTCTCCAAGCAGCCAGGTCGCCATCGCCCTCCCCTAAGCGTATCTGCTTAAGGAACTCCTCTTTATTTGCTCCAGTTGCAGAATCCCAACCAGTTCTTAACTCGTGGAGATGGACTGCCGCCTCTTTCATCTTTGCGTTGTAGGTTGCCGCGTCACCTGCGCTGGCAGCAGTGTCAGCCTCAGCTATGGCTCTATGCATCATATTACCCTTTTCTTCGATGGAGTTAGTCTTACCTCGGGTAGCTAAGGTGTATGGGTCGGCCTTGCCAAGCCCTGTGTCAGCATCATAGCCTGCGCCATGGTTGATACCGCCCAAGTCAAATCGGCCGGCATTCTTGAGATTAAATTGCGAGCCGTCCATGAGCTTAGTGTAGGCACCCTGATCACTGCCTGCAACAGAGCGGGCAGTGGCGGCCAGCTCTTGGTAGCCTTCTTCCCCTGTCGCAAACTGGTAGCCGGTTTTGGTAAGTGCATCGAGTGCAGCCTGGCGTACTGCGGGAAGTTCTCCGTGCTTGACCTGCGCCGCCGCATCGAGACCCTGCTGTCGCGCGTCAACTCCGGCCAACGCAGAGTTGGCCTGCTGGCTGCCAGCGCCATAGGTCGCTGCCGCTGTCCGATAACTTGCTTGGGCTTTCGCCAGCTTCTGTTCTGCCAGCTCGCGATTTGCGAGTGCCAGCAGGAAGTTGTCGTCATTCTGATTTGTCTGATAGGCTGTATCTTCTTTGAGGTGTTCCGCACCGTATATCCCGTAACCTGTCTGTCGCCCCTGCTGAATACCCCGTCGTCCCCGGCGCAGGTCGCGCCACGGGTGAGATGCTGCCCCATACGCTGAGTTGAGCCGTCGACCGATGCCCGTCTTATCTGAGAACAGGGAGTAATTCTGTGCCTTCTTCCGCCTCTCCGCCATCATGTTCTGACGGGCGTTGCGCAGGCGGTCGAAGCCGCCCTTGCTGCGGTCGTTCACGAACCCGGCAACCGTGCTTATAAAGCCGGTGGCCATCCGGAATGCCAGCGGTATCAGGAAAAATGGCACGAACCAGGCGACCATACCGACAATCTGTTGCACGGTGTTGCCGCTTTCACCCACCGCGGCAAACACCTGACCGACGGCCAGGAAGGCGGTGATGATCGGGAACATAAACATCAGGCCCAAGAAGTTGTCGTACCATATTTTCCATATCCTTTGGGTATTGGGCAGGACGTAGGCGGCAATGGCGAACGGCGCTAAAATGACGATAAGGGTCACGGCAATTTGCCGGATTATCAGGATAAGCAGACCGATCAAGAGGGCCAGGATACCCGTACCCAGAATCGGCAGAACGACAGCGATGAATGGACTGAGGGCCACTATAAATGCGATAAGCCCCCAGTTTACGAACCCGGCAACCAGCTGGTCATGGTTGGGGAAGTGGCTGAACGGCGCGTATATGAGTGCCTGGACCCCCCTGCCCAGTTCGTTGAAAAAGTTAATAAGAAAACTGAGCAGCGGCCATGACAACGACATACCGATCACGGCTATGAGCAGGCGCGGCAATACCTTACGGACAGTATACGCATCCATTATTTCGAAGCCGAGTGCCTGGGAACTTACCATGATCAGACCGGCAATGATAATCAGACTGGTGCCGAGGATGCGGAACGTGTTCCAGGCCTTGTAATAGGCCTGTGAAGTGCTGCACTGGCTGTTGCCCGCATTGCCATTGGTGCAGCCGGTGCCGAATAGCTGTCGAGTGTTTATGGTGAGCTGCTCGTCGATAAAGGTGGTGAGCGCCTGTCCGACACGTTGGAGCACCCAGTTCACCGGGCAGATCATCCAATTCAAGGCGCCGCCACCGCAGTCTTGCGCGCCGGAGTTGTCTGTCCCGCTGGCACTGCCTGAAGGCGGGTCGGAGCCGGTAGTGCTCTTAAACGAAGTCTCAGGCGTACTGTTTAGTACCAACACGCTCTTGTAGGTATGCACTGTACACTTGTTGTCGTGGTAGGTGTATGTTGCGGAAGTTGTTGTTCCTGTACCGCCACCCGCCGGAAGAGTGATTGTGTCTGGATTAGAACAGCCGGCACCGTTGGGACCTTGCTCTTGATATACATTCGTGTTCCCTTCCTGTTTAAAGATGTACTTCCCGTCGCTGCCGGTTCCGATGGAAGTGTCAACCGTACTCGCGTCAATCTCGCTGCCGCTGGCCTTATAAAACATGACGGTGCTATTGTTGCCGTTAGAGTAGGTCACGTTGTTCGGATTGCCCGTTCCGGTGGCATTAAAGGTTGTCACGTTTCCGTTGGCGGGGTCGCTGATAGTGATATTGACGGACCCTGTGCTATTTGGCATTTGTACGGCTTCGCACGAACCGACCGCATCGTTCGAACCGGCCGCGGCCGCTAAGTGTGGATTAATCCTCGCGGTTACCGACCCTGCGGCGTAGCTGAGAATGTCGATGTCCGTGTTACAGTTTGAACCTCCGGTACTCTGGTTATTGTTCTCGAACCAGTACTTATTACCTGCCGGAGTGAATCTGTCGCTAACATAAGGAGAAATAGAGCCAGCGTAATAGATGCCTTGCAGTCCGCTGAAGTCCACGACTTCTTTATTGCTACCGCTCCCCCAGGTATAAGTGCCGCTGGCAGTGACAGCGATATGACTTGCATCGATAAAGGTGGCGTTTATGGTCGCACCGCCACCGCTCCAGGGTGCCGCAGAAGCTACCGGTATAGAAGGAAAGATAAATGGAATGCACTCCAGTAATGGGCTGAGTACAACCAAAAGGACGAATGTCCATGACAGATAATGCCCACCGAAACGTTTATGCACCATTATTTTTGCTTAAATCTACAGGTTTAAGTATAGACTTTTATGCCTGAAAACCAAGCATTTAAGGTTTAAGCTTTTGGTACAGCTCCCTCCGTACCACCTTGACCTGCATGAGCCAATGGCTATATAGTTATGCAAAATGCGCGCTGCAATACAAAAACTGAAGCTTTATTCGGTGGCCTGCCTTGTGCTGTCCGGTGTCGCGATACTTGTCGCGGGTTCAAACGCTTCCCCTGTCGCGGCGCAGCCTACGCCTCCGCCAGGTGGCCTTACAGGTAGCCCGCCCAGCAGCTCATCAGGCAGTTCAGAGCCTGTCTGCTATTCGGATACCAAGCCGGGTCAGACCGTCAAGTGCTTTCCCTGTCCTGGCGGCCAAAAGGTGCCCAGCAAAGAAGACTGTCCAAGCGACGACTGCCAGACGATCTCGAACTGCGGGATCATTAAGGACTACGTCAATCCAGGCATCAAGCTATTGGCGGCGTTGGTAGGCGTGGCATCGGTGATATCGATAGTGGTCGCCGGCATACAATACAGCAGTTCAGGGGGTGAGCCGGCAAAGGCCAGCGCCGCCAAAAACCGGATACGCAATACCATTATCGCGCTGGCGGTATTCGCACTGTTGTACCTCGGGCTCAACTTCCTGATACCAGGCGGTCTGGGTGCGTTATAGCGTACGGCTGGTATACTATAATACGAATTATGAATGCAATGATTTACAGCGGCCGCGGAGGCAATACGTGCAACCGCTAGCTATAGTACTGCCTGCTCTGGGGCAATTCGCGGATGCGGCTTCCTGTTCCAAGTCATTCCTGGGGCTGGGGTTCAAAACGTGGTTCGCCTACTTCCCTGCCAGCTGGTTCGGCCCAACCAGCGGAGGCGGGACTGCCTACGGGGCTTGTGATATTAACAATAACTTCCAGTGGCTGTCCCAGAACGGCGGAGGCAGCGGCCTGTTACTGATTGGCCTTGCGATTGTGGATGACCTGATCCGTATTGCGGCACTGATTGCCGTGGGTTATGTGATATACGGTGGGTTTAAATACATGACGAGCGGCGGTTCGCCCGATGGCACCAAGCAGGCGCAAAACACTATCATCAATGCCCTGATAGGCGTGGTCATAGCTATTTTGGCCGCTTCGATAGTATCATTCGTGGGAGTTAAACTGAGTAGTTGATATGTTGTTGCCCACTTTATTACATTTGAAAGCAGCTTTGCCTATAGACGTCAGCCCGCTGCCGCAGCCGTCTGATTCCGGCAACAATCTTCTGCCGCATGTGCTGAATACCGTTTTTGCCATAGCCGCCTCGATAGCGGTACTCATGGTTGTCATCGGCGGATTCCGCTACATCGTGGCGAATGGCGACCCGGGCGCGACTACCTCAGCCAAGAACAGTATCATATATGCCCTGGTGGGGCTGGTCGTAGTCATGGCGGCGTACTCTATCGTGGCGTTTGTAGTAAAGGGAGTTGCCCCGTGAAACGGTTGGGTTTGATCACTGGCATTTTGTTCTGTCTGCTTTTGCTGCCGTCTACAGCTTTTGCCGCCGCCAACCCCAACCCTGTTAGTGCGGCCTGCCAGGCTCAAGGCGGCGCCGGAAAGGCTTCTGCAGCGTGTGACCCAGGTTCCAATACCGGCAAAGACCCGATCTCCGGGTCGGGCGGCGTACTCGAAAAGACGACGATCATCCTGGCGACCATTGGAGGTATAGCGGCGGTGATCATTATCATTATCGCCGGGCTGGGTATGGTGGTGTCAGATGGTGACGCCAGCCGGGTAGCCGGTGCGCGGCGCGCCATTATAGGCGCGCTGGTAGGTGTGCTGCTTATCGCGGTGGCCGCTAGTATCGTAACATTCGTGGTAAGTAAGGTAGGATAGGTACATGAAACGACTCAGGCTTTTAATGGTGGCAATCACATTGTTTTTTGGTATTGGCGGCGCTGCCCTGCTTACGGCGTCCGCGGCGGCAGACTCGCCCAAGACGGCGGTATGTACAGCTATTGACCCTGGCAGCAACGACTGTAGTGCCACACCAAAAACCGGCTTGAGCCTGAATCAGGTTATTGGTGCTGTCATTAACATTTTGAGCACGGTTGTCGGTATCGCGGCGGTTGTCATGATAATTATTGGCGGTTTCCGGTATATTACGGCGGCTGGCGACAGCAGCAAGATAACATCGGCGCGAAACACGATAATCTACGCTCTGGTCGGGGTGGTCATCGCTGCTCTGGCACAGGTGCTGGTCAAGTTTGTGCTTAATAAGGCAACGAGTTAGTGGCGGTATTTATTGCCAAATTCCTCCTCTCAGTGGTATAAATAAGAGCATAAGTAAATTGTAAGGATAAGACATAATGTTTCAAAATATACGCAATACGGTAGTATCGCTATTAAGTGCGATAACTTTATTGGCCGTACCGCTGGCGATTCCGGCATTGGCTGCTGCTGATACGCCTAGTATTCAAAATAGTGTTTGTACGGGCGCTGGTACTCTTCAAGTTAACACCACCGGGTCCGGGGACTGTACTTCGCAGACCACGAACGGTACCAACAAGATCAACAGCTTCATCGGTACCATCATAAATGTATTTACCGCCATAGTCGGTGTGGTCGCCGTTATCATGATCGTAGTCGGTGGCTTCCAGTACATCACCTCTGGCGGTGACAGCGGTAAGATATCGACCGCCAAGAACACGATCATTTACGCCTTAATCGGTCTGATATTCGTGGCGCTGGCGCAGGTCTTCGTACAATTCGTGCTCAACAAACTCACGCAACCTAGCACCTAGCCAAGCAAGCCGATTCAGGTACTAAGCTAAACAAAGCTAAACAAAACCACCCCCGCGAAGGGGTGGTTTTTAAGTACTACAGATAGCTTGGGCTTAGGGTCTAGGGGGCTATATAACCTGAATTTTCTTGACGGTGTCCTGTTTGACTTTGGCAAAGCTGATGGTCAGTACACCGTCCTTCAGCACGGCTTCAATGTCTTCTTCCTTGACTGGAACCGGCAATGCGATGCTGCGGCTGAACTCGCCCCAGTAGCACTCCTGCACGAAGTAATTTTCGACATCGTCTTCGGTACCGGCACTGAGTGTGCCGTGGATGCTGAGCGTATTATCAGCGATACTGACATCCAGGTCGCTTTTGTTTACGCCGGCGGTCCGAGCCTTAACTACCAGCTTTTCCTTCGTTTCGTATACGTCAACTGCCAGCTGGCCCGGCAGCACGGCCTCTTCTTCATCCCACTCTTCGGCGGCAGGCATAACGCCCGCCGGGTTGTCCACTGCTTGCGTATCATCGGTTACGGGAACAGCGTCATCGTCGCCGAGAAACGCAGCGGTTAGTTCATCTTCTTCCAGTAATAAATCGTCGTCGCGGTTTCGTCGCGCCATAACAGGTTGCTACCCTCCGCCCTTCTACTTAGGGCTTACACGTTATTCTTGCCTTTTTGTGTTAAAGTCAGTATAGCTTAGTCGGACAACAGCGTGCAAGGTGGGTTGTACATATTTACAACGGAAAAATTACAACATGAGCATTATCGAAGCCGCCGTACGTTTGTTCGCGCCGTATGAATGCCTGGGCTGTCAGGCGGAGGATGATCGCCTGCTCTGCGCGGCCTGCGCGGAAAAGCTACCGCGCATACCGTCCCGATGTTACCGCTGTGCGGCTGCAACCGCAGGTTACGCAGTCTGCCGTGAATGCGGATCGCAGACCCCGCTGTGCCAGGTCCTGGTATATACACGCTACCAGAAGCTTGCCAAGGATCTGATACATCGCATGAAGTACGAACGGGCGCAGGCCGGTGCGGCCGAGGCGGCTACGCTGATGGCCCGACTGCTTGCGGACGTTCCGGATAATGCGGTGCTTGCGCATATACCAACGGCCACCAGCCGGGTGCGCCAGCGTGGTTACGATCATGCCCTGCTGCTTGCACGTGCATTGGCGCATAGCGGCAACCGGGAGCGCGCCGCCCTCCTGGCCCGGGTTGGGCAGGCCCACCAGGTCGGTTCCGGTCGGATGGAGCGCGTCCGGCAGCTGCACGATGCGTTCCGTCCGATGCGGGCGGGGGCGATACAAGGCCGGCATGTACTATTGGTAGATGACGTATTAACCACCGGGGCGACGCTGGAGACGGCGGCACGGATATTGAAACAAGCTGGTGCTGAGCGCGTTAGCGCTATCGTGTTCGCGCAGGCCTGAGCCGCCATCCCTGACCCGGTCGCGGATGCGTCTTGTGTATACTTGTGGTCATGCAACCGCTCATCCCTGCCCGCCTGACGCCGCTTGCGCTTTGGCGGAGTCGACTCTTCCGGTGGCATTTCTGTGCGTTCGCGGCTTTTACCATACTTCTATATGGCTGGATGTACTTCGGGAACTAATGGCTGAGGTTCGACACCTTTGATTATGCACACAATGCGCAGCATTATGTAACGGATGGGCGGCTTACTAAGCCTCATACATTCAACCTGGCCCAGGCCATAGGTCCGTACGATGGGCAATGGTATCTGATGATAGCGGCCCATGGCTATACTCCATATTCCTTTTCGATGAGTTATGCGTTTGCGCCGTTACTGCCGCTCCTGATTGCCGCGGTTAATTTGGTACTGCATAACGTTTTACTGAGTGCGTTCGTGACGGCCCAGCTGATACTGCTGGCGATATTCTGGCTCGTATATTGGCTGGTCGCCCGCTGGTACGATGAGCGGCTGGCGGCTCGGACAGTCTGGCTGCTTTTGTTATACCCTTTCAGTGTCTTCTACAGGGGCTATTTTAGTGAAGGGCCGTTCCTACTGCTGCTCGTGGCGTTCATGAACGCGTCACGTCAGCGCCGCTGGCCGCCGATGGCGTTTACCGCCGGCGGTGTTGCTGTGGGCGATTCCCTTGTTCACCACCGACACCATGTCGGCGTCCCGTCTCCAGATCGTGGATTTGCCGCTGTTCCTGTATGCGGCGCACAAGCTGCGTAGCTGGCAATATGCCGCGGTGCTGGCGGCTTGTGGACTGGTATTGGGTAGGGTGATATATAAAATAACCCATCCTAAGATGGGTTATTTTACTTGGCGGAGAGAGAGGGATTCGAACCCTCGCTGGAGCTCGCGCCCCACTAACGATTTAGCAAACCGTCCCCTTCAGCCACTTGGGTACCTCTCCTAAATTCTGGAGACACCCACTTTGTGGGTTTCTCCACGCGCGGGCAAAATGGAATACATTTTGTCAGGCTGCTCTTTTCCGATCCGTGGCTAGCCGAGGCAACCACGTAACGCTTGGGGTAGTTTAGCAAATTGTCGAAGTTATTGCTAGATGCCTGCAGCTGTAAAATACGCGGTACAATGAGTGGCAATGACAAGAAGGTTACTTTCAGCGTACCGGCGCCTCAGGGCGACGCTCGCGGCGCATCCGCAGTTGGTGTTTATACTCAGTACGACAGCTTTATTCGTACTGTTCGACCTGGTCAGCTTGCGTAACCTCGATATGGATTTTGGCTGGCATCTGCAATCCGGCGACTACATTCGTGCCCACGGCATCCCCGCTCACGATATCTTTACCTACAGCGCGCGGCAATTCCCCTGGATTGACCACGAATGGGGTAATGATGTCATCGTGTCGTGGCTATACGGCGTGGGCGGCTATCCGCTGCTGGCGGCGCTGTACGCGCTGCTATGGAGCGCCGGGCTGGTCATTGCGGGTGTGCGGGCGCGTTTTGGCGTGTTGTTACTGGCGGCGTTTGCCATGTTCCCGTATGCCGGCATCCGGCCGGTTGCCTGGACGGTGCTTTTCCTGGCCATTACCTTGCGGTTGCTTCATTCTAAAAAACGGTGGATTGTTTGGCTGCTGCCGCTCCTCTTCATACCGTGGGCTAATCTGCATGCGGGTTTTGTCAGCGCATTGGCCATTATCGCATACATCGGATGGTATGAACGGCGACCGAAGTTATTTGGCGTATTCGCGCTCTCGGCACTGGCAACGCTTATTAATGCCTATGGCCCGCGGCTATATGTGGAGATAGCCCGTACTCTGTTCGATCCGACCTTGCACTCTCAGGTTGGTGAGTGGCATTCCTTCACCTTCCGGCTCAGCGCCCTGCTGTTTATCGCCATGTGGGGTGCCGGTGGTGTGCTCATGGAAAAACGCGCGCTTAAGCCCTGGCTGCGGCCCAGCATTCCCCTGCTCCTGGCGGCAATGTCGGCCACGCGTAACGTCCCGCTGTTTGTCGTGGCGGCGGTGCAGGAATCCAGCCGGTATATCGATGGTATATTGGCAAGAGTGCGTTTGAGCGGCCCGGTACCAAACCTCGGGCGGATCAAAGCCGGTGCGGCAATCATCGCGTTCGGCGTGCTGCTGTTGCTGGCGTGGCAAACCTTCTGGCCGCTAAACGCTAACCGGCTGGCGACCTATCCGCAGGCCGCGGTGGCTTACTTACGGGCGAATGGCTGCGAGGACGGGAATATTTTCAATGACTACAACTACGGAGGATATCTGATATGGAAACTGCCGCAGCAGCCGGTCTACATCGATGGCCGTATGCCCAGCTGGAAGTCGCCTGACGGGCAGAAATATATGACCAGGTATTACGATCTGTTGAGCCACCCGGCACAGTACCGCGTGCTGTTTGCACGCTACAACATCCGCTGCGCGCTGTTCCAGCACACTCAGCTGAACGCTGGCCTGATCGCCCGCCTGCTCCGCGACCAGTGGCGGCCGGTCATTAATAATAAAACGTATATCCTGCTGCTGGCACCGGACAGCAAATAGTTTTCAGCTGGCAAAACATGGCGGAGAGAGTGGGATTCGAACCCACGGTACCGTTGCCGGCACGACGGTTTTCAAGACCGTTTCCTTAAACCGCTCGGACATCTCTCCGTAACGACACTCCTATGCACGGCAATCATGCGCAGGACCTCGCAACAGGGGTGATTATAGCAACTTTTAAGCATCTGCACAAAACATCAGTCTTAGGCGGCATGGATGTAGTACAATACGCTTATGGACACGCAACCGGGGAACGTCTTTATTCCGCATGATAACAACGCGGAATCGCCGAATAACCCGTCGCAGCAACCTACCCAACCAACTCAAATGGTACAGCCGATTCCATCCCAACCGGCCGGGGGTACGGCGTCCTCCGTACAAAATGCCGCCCCGTATGCCGGCTATGCGCCCGCCGGTGTTCCCGAGCCCGAGTTCTCTCCGCAGAATCCTGCCGCTCCGGACGTTGGCTGGCAATACAGCCAGGAACCGGACGTTGGTGCGTCCATGCAGTCCCGTCCCCTTCCCGATGATGTGATGTGGACCGCTGCCGAGTTTATCGAGCACCAGAAAAGCGCCGGCTGGTATGGCCTGCTGTTCCTCGCCGGACTAGCACTGGCCGGTCTTGATTTTCTCTTGTTCCGAGACCTTACTTCCACCGTGATCATTACCTTCGTCACAATACTGTTTGCCGCGTATGCCGGTCACAAACCGCGCACACAACAGTATCGCCTCAGTCCGCAAGGGTTACAAATCGGCCAGAGGATCTACGATTTCCAGAGGTTCAAAAACTTTTCCGTAGCCGAGGAAGGTTCTCATATCAGTATCGTTTTTATGCCCCTGCAGCGTTTTATGCCCCTGCTCACCGTATACCTCACACCCGACGTCGAGGACCGGGTGGTGGATTATTTGAGCGAATTCCTGCCGTTTGAGCAACATCGGGCTGATGCGATTGACGGCCTGCTCAAGCGTATCAAATTCTAGGAGTCATACCGTGCCGCTGCTGCGTAACAAACATCACGATCATGATCCGGTGTGGCACGTGGAACTCATAGTACTCGCGGTGATCGTGCTCCAGCTGGTGCTGCCTGACCGGTTTGTTTTTGACGGGCACTGGCTGCTGCCCGTGCTGGAGGTGCTGCTTGCTTTGTTATTGCTGGCGACGACCCCCAAAGAAAAGGTTTTTCGGTCGTTCAGGCGACGCGTTAATGTCGTGCTACTGCTCGCTGTAATAGCCTTGGGCAACGTCTACGCCTTGCTGGGGGTTGCCGGGCAGCTATTGCAACAAGGGCGTGTCAGCAATGGGCGTGAACTTATCCTTACCGCCGTCAATATCTATCTTACCAATATTATCGTGTTTGCACTGCTGTATTGGGAGATGGATGCCGGCGGCCCTGGCCGGCGGCGGGCGGCGCATGACGTGGAACGTGATTTTCTGTTTCCGCAGAGCGGCATCGCGAGCTTAAGCGGCTGGCACCCCACCTCTATCGATTACTTGTATGTTTCGAGCACTAATGCAACCGCCTTCAGCCCCACGGATACCCTTCCCTTAAGCCGGCGGGCCAAGATGCTGATGCTGGCACAATCTGTTGTCTCGTTGACGGTAGTGGCGCTGGTAGCGGCACGGGCAGTCAATATTTTAAACTGACCCGCTTTAGACCGTTATTTTGCACATACGCCAAAAGTGCACTATTATATAATATATTAAGACTGATACTCTTGAGGAGGAGGTTTTATCTGTTATGTACGAGAATGAAGAACCTATGTCGCGCCGGATAGTGTGGATCGTGCTGTGGTTTGTCATTATCGTGGCGGTGGCCTGGGCTATAGTGTGGCTGGTATTTTTCCGCGGCAGCACCACCAATCAGAATGGCGGCCTCAAGAATAAGACGCCGCAGTCGCAATCCTCGCAGGCTCCCAAGGAGCAATCCGGCGGCTCAGGTAAGCAAAATTCAAACAACTCCAATAACTCAAACGGTGGCAATACAAACAATTCCGGCGGCAACGCGCCGTCGACCGCCCCTGCGGCAGGTGGCAATCCTGCTCCGGCGCCAAGCGGCGGATCATCTTCACCCACACAGGCGCCCAATACGTTGGCAAACACAGGCGCCGGGGACGTGCTGATCCCGTTTGCTGTAGCGACTATGGTCGGCAGTGCGATCTACTATGTTCACCTGAGCAAAAAACTGACTCACTCCGGTGATAGCTAGCGCGGAACTGGTATACTTGAACAAAGTATGAATACACATCGCACCCCTGTCCTGTCTGTCGTGGTGCCCGCGTATAACGAAGCGGCCAGTTTGCCTCACTTGTACGATTCGCTCACGCCGGTGCTGAAAAGCCTGAAGCTGCCGTACGAAATTATATTTGTGAACGACGGCAGTGTTGATGACACTGCCGGGGTGCTGACCGATCTGCACAAAGCCGATAGCGCGGTGTGTATACTGAGTCTGACCCGCAACTTTGGTAAGGAACTGGCGGTGACTGCCGGCCTGCACCGGGCTCATGGTCAGGCCGTTCTGATGCTCGATGCCGACGGCCAGCACCCGGTCGATCTTATCCCCGAGTTTGTCGCCCGCTGGCAACAAGGCGCTAAAGTAGTAGTGGGGCGGCGAAGTAATCGTCATGCCGGCTTCTGGAAGCAAGTCAGCGCCAACCTGTTTTATGGTCTGTTCCGACGTGTAACGGGCATAGCGGCTAACCTGGAAGCCAGTGACTTCCGACTAATTGACCGCACGGTACAGCAGGATTTTTGCCGGTTGACCGAGCATCGGCGCATCAGCCGCGGCCTGATTGACTGGCTGGGCTATGACCAGGTGTATGTCGACTATACTGAA
>Ga0070658_10001693_pt1 | contig 18620 bp, 15 predicted proteins | sample KBSC13metaG_FD_64664 | JGI IMG/M metagenome (GOLD analysis project Ga0070658, IMG submission 64664) | Corn rhizosphere microbial communities from Kellogg Biological Station, Michigan, USA - KBS C1-3 metaG | ecosystem: Host-associated > Plants > Roots > Rhizosphere > Soil ...
AATCTCCACACGCGCCGCGCCGGCGACATCGTCAACCTCGAGACCGACATCATCGGCAAGTATGTCGAGAAGTTGATCGGTGGCGAGTACGGCCGGCCGGAAATGCCCACGCGCATCGCCGACCTCGTGCGTGAAGAGAAGGCGCTGCTCGGTGTGTCGACGATGACCCACGGCGAGAACTGACGTTGCTGTCCAGGTCGTTCCGGCTCCGTCCCGATTGGGTCTTTAGCCTCATGCGGTCCTTCTGTGTCCCAATCATAATGGGAGCGAGGACCTCAAAATGCCCTACCAGAATATAAGCACGCATCTGCTGCCAATCATCTGTGGTTGCCACTTCGTATTGAGCCTCTTCTTTCTATTGATCTCTGACTATAAACGCTACGTGGCGACCTATCTGACGTTCTGCGGATTGGTGGCCATCTGCGAGGTCGTCTGTCTGTTCAGTCTCCCATCCGATCTCGGTTTCGCGGGAATGGGATATCTCTGGTTTCCAATTATTTCGTTTGTGATCGCCGCGTTTATGTTTGTCGTGAAAAGTATCGGTTCGATCATCCGGGAGAACCTCAAGCGGCGGCGGTGATGGGGGATCGTTCGCCCATTACGGTCAATAATCCCCTCAAAATGTTAAGATTTCGTAACATTCATTGACTGATTATTAGTTTTATGGGTACTATTAGTTTAAGGAAAACTAATAGTTAATGAACGCCGCTAAGTACGTTGTCGATAAGTTCGGCGGTCAAACGGCTCTCGCCGGTATGATCGGCCGCAATCAGAGCGCCATCGCCCATTGGGTGCGCGCTGCGAGCATTCCCCACAAATGGCACGCTCCCCTCCTGGAGCTCGCCCGGTCGAACCGTATCGGCCTCTCCCCGGCCGACTTCCTTTCGATGACGCAATCGGACGTCGAAGTCGAGCACTCGGACCATATCATGTTCAACACAATCGACGAAGCCATCGCCGACCTTGCGACCGGCAAGATGATCATCCTCGTGGACGATGAAGACCGCGAGAATGAAGGCGATCTGGTGATGGCCGCCGAATACGTGACGCCGGAAGCGATCACGCTGATGACCCGTGAGGCGAGCGGCATCATCACCACTCCGATGACCGAGGACCGCCTGCGCGCCTTGCACATCGACCCGATGGTGCGCGAAAACACTGAGAGCATGCGGACGGCGTTTACGGTGACGGTTGACGCCCGCGAGGGGACGTCGACGGGGAGCAGCGCGGCCGACCGCGCGCTCACCATTCGCAAGCTCGCCGATCCGCAGGCAAGGCCCTCAGACTTCAATCAGCCCGGCCACGTCAATCCGTTGATGGCCAAAAAGGGCGGGGTTCTCAAGCGCGCCGGACATACGGAGGCGGCGGTCGACCTGATGCGCCTCGCCGGATTACAGCCCGCCGGCGTCATTTGCGAGATCATGGGCGACGACGGCGACATGCTGCGGCTTTCGGCGCTTTCGGAACTCGCCAAGAAGCTCGACCTCAAACTGATCACGATTGCCGAGCTGATTAAGTATCGCCGGCGATCGGAGAAGTTGGTCCGGCGAGTGGCGACGGCAAAGCTTCCGACCAGGTATGGCGACTTTACCGTACACGCGTATGAGAGCGATGTCGACCCGTCGCCATATATCGCGTTCACGATGGGCGATATCAGCAATGGTGAAGATGTCCTGGTGCGCATCCATTCGTCGTGCCTGACGGGGGATCTGATGGAGTCGCTCAAGTGCGACTGTGGGGATCAACTGCACCTGGCGATGTCGATGATCGCCGAGGCCGGCCGCGGCGTGCTTCTGTATATCGACCAGGAAGGGCGCGGAATTGGGATCATCAACAAGATCCGTGCCTACGCGCTTCAAGACGCCGGCGCCGATACCGTCGAGGCGAATGTTCAGCTAGGCTTCAAGCCTGACCTGCGCGACTACGGCATCGGCGCGCAGGTGCTCGTCGACCTGGGCGTCAAGCGGATCCTGTACATGACGAACAACCCCGCAAAGCTCGCCGGGCTTGAGGGATACGGCCTTGAAATCGCCGACCGCATTCCGCTAATCGCCCCGCCCATGGAAGAGCGGGCTCAGTATTTGGAGACGAAGCGTGTCAAGATGGGTCATATGCTCAGCGATTTGAGCTAGGGAAGTGGCGCGCGCGATATCCGACTGATCCGACCGATAGACGCGCGCTACAGATGGCGAACGATTACGAAACCTGGGAAAACCTATATGAAGACATATGAAGGCACACTGATTGCCTCCGACTTGCGCTTTGCCATCGTCTTGAGCCGGTTCAACAACCTGATCGGTGATCGACTCCTAGAAGGCGCCCTCGACGCCCTCCGACGCCACGGGGCAAACGAGGACGACATCTCCATTGCCTACGTGCCTGGCGCCTACGAGATTCCGATTGTGGCCCAGGAGATGGCGGCCTCCGACGAGTACGACGCGGTCATCTGCCTCGGCGCCGTCATCCGTGGGGCGACCGCGCATTTCGACTATGTCGCCGGACCGATGGCGTCGAGTTTGGCCTCGATCGCGCTGTCCACCAAGGTGCCGGTGCTGTTCGGCGTTCTCACGACGGACACGATCGAGCAGGCGCTTGAGCGGGCCGGAACGAAGGCGGGAAACAAGGGCGTCGACGTTGCCGTGGCGGCGATTGAAATGGGAAATGTTTTAAGGCAGCTCAGGGATGGAAAATAGAGGACGTTTGTCAGTCCGATTTTCCCGCATCGAATGGTGACAATTTTCGAATCCTGTGCGTATAAGATTTTGGAACCCGATTTGCGAGACGCAGTCGGGATAGATCTTAAGCAAGAACATAAAAACTACTACGTTAAGGTCAGAGGTAACGATGAAGAAGACTTTGTCCTACACTGCCGCGTTCGGAATTGGGTTCGTTGTCTGCGGCTTTGCGCTGAAGGCCATGTACGGACTCGGAGACAGCGGTATACTTCCCGGATCGCCGGGTGAATCGAAGCAGGCTGTGCTGGCGTCGCTCAATACCACGCCGCAGGCGTTGAAGCACTCAGTGGGCGATAGCGTTGTGGCCGACGCGGCCGCAAAGGTTGAGCCGGCGATTGTGGACGTCCACACGGTCGGCAAAGCAATGATGCCGAACAGTCCGTTCGGCAACGATCCGTTCTTCCGCCAGTTTCTCGGGCCGCAGCAGCCGCAGGTGCAGCATGGTGCGGGCTCAGGCATTATCATAAGCTCGGACGGCTACATTCTCACCAACGAGCATGTCGTGGCCGACACCGAGCAGGTCGAGATCACCGTCGGAGACAACAAGAAGTATCCGGCCAAGGTCATCGGCACGGATCATATGACGGATATCGCGGTCTGCAAGATCGACACCAAGGGCGTGAAGCTCCCGGTGGCTGAACTTGGCGACTCCGACTCCGTTCGCATTGGCGACTGGGCGCTTGCCATCGGCAACCCGCTCGATATCGGCACCACGGTCACGCTGGGAATCGTCTCGGCGAAGGACCGCAAGAACATGAGCGCCGAGGGGCATCCGCTCAACTCGGTCATCCAGACCGACGCCGCCATCAACCCGGGCAACTCGGGTGGCGCGCTTGCCAACATCAACGGCCAGGTCATCGGCATCAACGAGGCGATTGTCTCGCCGACCGGTTCGTATGTCGGTATCGGCTTCGCCATCCCGATCAACGCGGCCCGCAAGATCGCCGCGCAGCTCATCGAGAACGGCCACATCGTCCGTCCGTACCTGGGCGTCGCCTTCGAGCCCCTTAAGATGCTGTCGAGCGCCGACCGCCAGTCGATCGGTGTCGACGTCAAGGGCGACAATGGTGCGATCATCACGCAGGTCTACCCCGGTTCCCCGGCGGAGTCGGCGGGTCTGCAGCAGTACGATGTCGTTCTTGAGGCCAACCGCCAGAAGATCGACGATGCCGACGATCTGAACGCCATGATCCAGAAGCTCAAGGTGGGCGACAAGCTCGTGCTCATGCTGTCCCGCAACGGCCAGCAGCAGCTCGTGTCGGTTACTCTCAAGGAGCGGCCAGACAGCTTCGGCCAAAAGCAGCCGCGCGTCATTCAGCCTCAGCAGCAGCCGGATGACCAGGGGCAGGGCAATCCGTTCGGCCAGCCGTAATAGCCCGGTAATTAGCCAGACAATCTGCAAGCCCCGTCGAGGTACTACCCGGCGGGGCTTGCTGCATTCTAGAGGACCTCAATGAATCGATCTCTCGTTTCCACGTTGTCGGTCGTTGCGATGCTTGGATTTGCAGCAACGATCGTTCGGGCGGATCAAACGCCGCTCGATCGAAAAATCGAGGCGACGGCAAACAAACTTGCCTTCGTGGAACAACAGCTCACCGAGATGCGGCTGAAGCTCAAACAGGACCGCACTGGCCCGTCGACGCGGGCAAACCGGGAGTTGGTGCGTGACGATCAACTCCGGCTCGAGGTGCTCCAGGGCCTCGTTAAAGAGTATAAGCAAGAGATTACGCAGAAGGTGTGGCAAGATGGCGGCGTACATCCGTTGGACAAAGGCAATGCCGATGTCACCGTGAGCGGTCTCACTCGACAGCTGAGATCTCTCGACGGTAAGATACGGAACCTTCGGCCAACTGTCGAAAGGGAGCAGCCACGCTTTCAACAACTGCGAAACAAGAAGAACCTCTCTCCCTCTGAACAGGTGGAGTTTGAGAGACTGATCAACGACTACGTCAATATGACGGATTTAGTTGGCCGCCGCCGGGCAACCGCGCAGACGTTGAATATGCTGCGAGCGAACGAAAATCCGCCCGTGAGCCCGATCTACCCCAACTGGCACGTAACAATGCTGGGTAAGGGGTAAAATAGGCCAGTATGGCCGACAACCTCGCTCTTATCAATCGACTTTCCCGGCGCGCCCTCGAAGTCGACGAAGTCCCGACACTGCTCGACGAGATCCTGCAAGGCGCGATGGCAGCCGTGGGGGGCGATCGCGGATTCGTCGCACTGGCGAATGACGATACCGGCGAACTCTCGCTAGTGACGACCCTGGGAACCGGATGGAACGACGAGATCCGGGCGCGTCGGCTCAAGATCAGCGATACGTCGACGAAGGGCGCTACGAAGCGGACCGGAATTACTTCGCATGTCGCCGCCACGGGCAAACCGTATTTTACCGGGAACGTCAAGCAGGACCCCTACCACCTCGTCTACTTCGACGACGTCAATAGCGAGATCGCGGTGCCCATCATCGACGGAAACGGGCACACCCGCGGCGTCGTCAATATCCAGAGTTTTCAACCCGATCATTTCCGCGACGATCATCTCCTCCTCCTCCTGCCCCTCGCCGATCTGGCCGCGATGCGACTGCAGATGGACGGCTACCGCGCGCGTGAAACGGCGCTGGTGGAGATCGGCAAGGATTTGAGCGCCATTGCCGACATTGCCGAGCTGACCAAGCGCGTTGTCGATGTCGCCGCGGACATGCTTCGGTTTGAGGACTGTTCGCTGTTCATTCTCGACAAGGAGAAGGGGCAGCTGGTGCTGCAAGCGTCGCGAGGCGGACTGTCGGACCGGGTCGGCGAGGCGATGTACCCACTGGGTGTCGGCTTGACGGGCTGGGTCGGCAAACACGGCGAGGCCATCCGCATCCTGCATCCCAAGGGCGACCCGCGTTGGAAGGGGCGTTATGAGGAGCTTCCGTCCGAGGATGTCGGCGCGTTCCTGGCGGTGCCTGTTTATGGTCGACATGGGGTGCTGGGTGTCCTACGCGTGCTTCGGAAAAAGAGTGTGGCGCTGTGGTTCCGTCGAGAGTTCACCGAGGACGACGAGAGCGTGCTGATGACGATCGCTTCGCAACTCGGGGCGGCGATTGAGAACAGCCGCATTCTCGACCGGCTGGTCAACACGGAGCGTATGGCGGCGTGGGGCGAGATGTCGGCGAAAGCGGCGCACATGATCGGCAATCGGACGTTTGCGATAAAGGGCGACCTTAATGAGTTGGAGTACCGGCTGTCTGAACCGGAAGATCGACGCTCGGACTTCCGGGAACTTGCGGTCGGGATCCGCAAGGGGATTTTCCGCCTTGAGGAGTTACTCCAGGAGTTTCGCGACTTCGTGCGGGCGACGCAGATTTCGTTGACGGAGTGCAATATCAACGAGATTGTTCGTCAGTGCGTGGCGGAGTCGTTCCCTAAGCGGAGCGCGATAGAGTTGAAGCTGGAACTGGCCGAAAACCTACCAACTGTGATGGCGGATGCGGCCCGGCTTAAGAGGGCTTTCTCAGAGTTGATCGAGAATTCCATCTCATTTCAACCTGACGGCGGCAAGCTGATAGTGCGGACGTCGTTGGCCGACCGTGCCGACGCCCAGAAGCGCGCGCAATTGCCACGGGCGCGTCAGTATGTCGAGGTCGAGTTCCTCGACGCAGGTCCCGGCATTCCAGAGGACATCAAGCCGCACATCTTCCGCCCCTTCTATACGTCGCGTGCGAGAGGGATGGGCCTCGGACTGTCGATCGTCAAGGGTATTTTGGAGGCGCACCGGGGGAATATCATCGAGGTGGGCGAGAGCGGCCGCGGCGCGGAGTTCGTCGCGTTTCTGCCGGCGGTGTCTGAGTAGATTCAGGACGCGGTGCGGCGACTTACCACGACGATAAACGTCATGGCTTTGCCGCCTTCGGCGAAACGTCCGTCCCGGGCGGAAGATCTCTTAGTCCGGGACGGACGTTTGAACGCGAAGCGTTCGCACAGCAATGACGTTTATCGCCGTTGCGTGATAGGGCGTAATTGACTTCGTCCTTCGATGGCTGAGATGGTATAATGCGCTAGGCGCGCGGTCCCCGAGCGCGAAAGAGTTCCGATTATGTGTAGAATCCTCGTTGTTGACGATGAGCAGGAAGTTCGTGAGGCCGTGCAGCGGCGGCTGGAGCGCGAAGGCTATAAGGTGTCGGCGGCGCCCAGTGAAGCGGATGGGCTGGCGCGGTTGCAGAGCGGCGATAATGTCTACGACATCGTCATCACCGACATGAGTATGGAAGATTCCGCGTCGGGCATTCGAATTCTCGAGGGCGCGGTGGCGCGTGACGTCTTTACCGAAGTGATCGTGTTGACGGCGTACGGCAATGTGGCGAATGCGGTCGAGTGTATGAAGCGCGGCGCGTTCGATTATGTCGAGAAGAACATGCCGGGTGTCGACGTCTATGAACTACTCTGCCTCAAAGTACAGCAGGCTGTTGAGCGCAGGCGGTCGGCGGTCGACACGGTTCGTCGGTTGGAAGCTTTTACCAAAGCCCGAGGCGGCTAGCTGGGAACCGGTCCGCTAGCCCGGGACGGACATCTCGCCGAAGGCGGCACAGCCACGTCGTTTATCGGCGTGACGAGAGGTGCTTGCCTACATTAGAAAGCGCGGATTCGTATGACTTGGATCACGGCCGAAACACTGCAGGATTGGGACGAATCCTCGCGCCTCGAATGGCTCGTCACTAACGGTATTGGAGGCTACGCGTCTTCGTCGGTTTCCGGCGCGAACACGCGTCGCTACCATGGGCTGTTCGTACCCGCCCTGGAGCCGCCGCTCGGTCGCACAGTCATCCTCTCCAAGCTTGAGGAAGAGGTGCGCATCGAGGAGCAGCTTTACCTTCTGAGTTCCAACAAATACCCGAGCGTTGTTCAGCCGCAGGGATTTCGACACCTCACCTATTTCGGTTCGCGCCCCGTCCCCACTTTCACCTATGTCTTCCATGAGGACACGGTCGTTCTTGAGAAGCGCATTTGGATGGCGCACGGCGAGAATACCGTTTACGTCCAGTACCACCTGGTGAAGGCGCCGGAGAAGGTCCGCCTTGGGCTCCTGCCGCTGGTTGCCTACAAGGATTATCACTCCGAGCAGCATCGATGGGACGGCTTCCGCGGAATCACGAGTTTGCAGAGCGACGGCCGGGTGAAGTTCACCGCCCTCGAAACGGCGTGGCCGGTGTTCATGGGGGTCGATCTGCCGTTCATGTTCTCCGAGCACAGCGGTTGGTTCTACAATTTCGAGCATACGCGTGAGCAGGAGCGGGGCCTCGACTTCACGGAGGATCTATTCTGCATTGGACGTTTCGACGGAGTGCTCGCCCCGGGACAGACGGTGACGTTTGCCGCGACTGTAGAGACGTCGGCGCCCGCGAAGGGGGACGCGGCATTCAAGGCGGAGATGGAACGGCAGGAGACTTTGCTGACCACGGCGGGTGTCGACATCAATCATGATCCCGCGCTGGGCAGCCTGGTGCTCGCGGCAGACCAGTTCGTCATAGAGAAGAAGTCGAAGATCGGCCGCGCGACCGTCATTGCCGGATACCACTGGTTTACGGATTGGGGCAGGGACACAATGGTCTCTCTGCCAGGTCTGTGTTTGACCACCAAGCGGTACGGCGTGGCGCGCGATATTCTCGCATCGTTCGCGGGCGCGACACATAACGGCCTCATCCCCAATCGCTTTTCCGACAAAGGCGGCGCCGAGTACAACACGGTTGATGCCAGCTTGTGGTACTTCCACGCGGTGCATCAATACGCAGAGGCGTCGGGCGACTGGGAGTTCGCGGAATGCGAGATGCTCCCGGTGCTCGCGGATATCGTCAATCATCATATCGAGGGTACCGACTTCAAGATCCAGGTCGACCCCGTCGACGGCCTCCTCTCCGCCGGCCAGTCCGGCGTGCAGCTCACGTGGATGGACGCCCGCGTGGGTGACTGGGTGGTAACGCCTCGCATCGGCAAGGCTGTCGAGATAAACGCGCTCTGGTACAACGCTCTCAAGGTGCTCGCGATGCTGTACCAACGATCCGGCAACGACAAGAAGGCCACTGAGATCGAAAAGCGCGCCTTGAAGGTCAAGAAGAGCTTTATGGAGGCATTCTGGAATGCGTCGACGAACTCGTTCTTCGACTTGATCGGACCCGACGGCAGCCCCGACCCACACGTTCGGCCCAACCAGATTTTTGCGATGAGCTTGCCGTTTGCGATGGTCGAGGGGGCGAAGGCCAAGCAGGTGCTGGCGGTGGTCGAGTCGCTGCTGTTGACGCCCGTAGGCTTGCGGACTCTTGCGCCGGATGCTCCCGAGTATCGAGGCAAGTACGGCCCTGGCGACCAGACGGCGCGCGACGGTGCCTATCACCAGGGTACGGTCTGGCCGTGGCTGATCGGGCCGTTTGTCGACGCTCACCTCAAGGTTTACAATGATAAGGTAAAGGCGCGCGCTCTTCTTGAGACCCTCGCGGGCAAATCCCTCGACAAGTTCGGCGTTGGCACGCTGGGTGAGATCTTCGATGGGGATCCGCCCCATGCCCCCAACGGCTGTATCGCCCAGGCGTGGAGTGTCGCCGAGGTGCTGCGGGTGCTTGTAAAGACGGCGTAGCGTGCATTTTTGAAGAGCGGGCGGCCGGTGGTCGCCCGCTCTTCGTGATTTGTGAGGGCAGGATTTCGCGGTCCTCGCGCCGAACCAGAGAACGCAATGAGCCTGAAAGATTTACGTGAACAGATCGACGCCATCGACGAGCAGCTTGTCGCCCTCCTGAACGAGAGGTCAAAGCTCTCGATCGAGGTCGGCAAGCGGAAAGCCTCCGAACCGAATGCGCGCTACTTTGCGCCGGAGCGGGAGCGCGATATCTTCAAGCGCCTCCTCGACCTGCGCGGCGACGGCGCCATGCCCAACGAGGGCTTGATCGCCGTCTTCCGCGAGATCATCTCCAGCAGCATCGCTCTGCAGAAGCCAATGTCGATCGCCTATTGGGGCCCGCCGGGAACCTTTACCCAGATGGCGGCGCTTCAGCGGTTCGGGGCATCGTCGCTCTATCACGACTGCGCGACCATTCCCGACGTCTTCGGTGAGGTCGAACGCGGCAACGCGGACTACGGCGTCGTCCCCGTCGAGAACAGTACCGAGGGCGTCATCAATTACACGCTCGACATGTTCCACGAGACCCAACTGACGATCTGCGCCGAGGTCAACGTTGACATCGTGCAGAACCTGCTGACCAAGGCGACCGACCTGTCGCAGATCAAGCGCCTCTACGCCGGACCTCAACCGCTCGCCCAGTGTCGACGTTGGGTCGACAATCACCTCCCCGGTGTCGAGGTCGTCCAAATCATGCCGACGTCGAAGGCGACGGAGCGGGCGGTCGGCGATCCCGAAGGCGCTGCCATCGCGCCCAAAAAAGCTAGCGAAGTCTACGATATCCCCATGCTCTTCGAGGGCATTGAAGACAACCCCAACAACAAAACCCGCTTCCTCGTGATCGGCCGCAACGAACCGCCGCCTACCGGCCACGACAAGACGAGCATCCTCTTCGCCGTCAAGAACCAGCCTGGTTCGCTCGGCCGTGCCCTGCGCGCGTTCGAGAACCACAGCGTCAACCTCACCATGATCGCCTCCCGCCCCGCCCGGAATGCGGCCTGGGACTACGTCCAGTTCGCCGACTTCCAGGGCCACGAGAAAGACGCCGACGTCACCGGCGCCCTCGACGAACTTCGGTCGCACGCGATTTACGTCAACGTGCTCGGGTCGTATCCGGAGGGGTAGTGATGTCAAGGAGCACTGTGGCCTGCCTCGTCGTCGCCTTGGTTGTTCTCGGGACAGGTTGCGGTCAGCGGAGTGCGTCGAACTCGGGCGGTGGCGTGGTCATGCCGATTGTCGACGACGATCCCCAAATGAGCGCCGCCGAGACCCACGCTCGTGAAACTGTCGGAACATTTCTGACTGCTCTCAAGAATCCCACGCCCGGCCAGACCGGCTTCCAGTTCAAGATGCGCCTCGTCGATCCCAGCAAACCCGAGGAAGGTGAGGCGATCTGGCTGTCTCAGCCTACCTTCGACGGCGCCAACCTGCACGGTGTCATCGCCGACGGCGACCAGCCCGAGCACGTGCTCGTGGCCCATGTCGGCGACCATCTGAGTGAAACGCCGGGCAATATCATCGACTGGTCATTTCAGGACGGCGGTAAGCCGCGCGGAGGCTACACGACGCGTGTGATGTACCTCGAAGCCACCCCGGAGGAACAAACCCAGTTGCGCAAGGAAACCGGCTACACCGATGCCGAGCTCAGAGCCACGGACTAGGGCGTCGATATGCTCCGTTCACTCCGTCCGCTTAATCCACAGGGCCCGATTGAGGAGATCGAACGACTTCGCCAAACTGCACATCCCTTTGACCAAGACTGACCCATGTGCTATAATGTAATTAAGAACATACGATCCTTAAATATCATAAATATAGACATGATTTGCGAAATGAACATCGGTAGTTGATTAGAACGTCGCCGAAATCAACTTAATCAAAGCGTCCCATCAGACCGTTGGGCGAAATCAAATAATCAAACGCATTTACCATTCGTGAAATGCACATTGCTCGAATTTCATTCAGAGTTTATTCATAAACACCGTGCTATAATCTTTGTCAAATGGCCTCCACTAACGGACACAATCCAATCTCATCCCACCTGAGCCTCACCGCCGTCGACCGCGACCGAAAGTCGCTGGGCACCGTCGTTCGTGGCAGTCTGCAGACCGGCATTCAGATCAAGGTGACGGGGGAGCAGTCGGTCGAGGAGATACGGGCAGGGAAGTTCGTCGTGATCGAGGGGGCGAAGCACGAGTTCTTCGCGATGATCACCGATGTCGCCCTGGATTGCACGTCGCCACAGATTTTGGCGGACCCCCCGGCGCCGTCGGATACGTTTATGCGGTCGATATTGACGGGCGTCTCTGCCTATGGGACGGTGACTCTCAAGCCCCTGCTGATGCGTCCGCGCGGGGGTGTCGAGTTCGAGCCCGTCAAGACTGTGCCTGCGCACTTTAGCGGGGCGGGGGAGGCGACGGAGGACGATATCGCCGACATCTTCGGCGCGGAGACCGAGGGCGGCAATCACTTCCACATCGGCGCGCCCCTGGATATGAACGAGATCCAGGTCTGCCTCGACCTCTCGCGGCTGGTCGAGCGGTCGAATGGGATTTTCGGCAAGTCGGGAACGGGTAAGACCTTCCTGACGCGCATTTGCCTTTGCGGCGTGATCAAGCATAAGAAGGCAGTCAACCTCGTCTTCGACATGCACGGCGAATACGGCTGGCAAGGGTCGACGGAGGACGTCACCCGGGCGGGCGTCCGGGGCCTCAAGCAGTACTTTGGGTCGCAGGTGAGCATCTTCACGATGGACCCGGAGTCGTCGAGGCGACGCTCGGTGCCGTTTGACCGCCAGGTGCGAATTCCGTACAGCCAGATCGAAGCAGAGGACATCCAGCTTCTCCAGGACGAGTTGAATCTCAACCCGACGGCGGCCGAAACCACCTACCTTCTGGAGCGGCACTACGGCAAGAAGTGGCTTGCGGAGCTGCTCGACATGGAGGGCGAAGACATCAAGGCGTTTGCCGAGATGAGCGGCGCGAACGCGATGTCCGTGGGGGCTTTGCAGCGAAAGCTCGGGCGCATGGCGAAGGAGTGCGAAGGGTTCTTGATCAAGAGCGCCGCGGATGTCGACGATGCCGTCCGCGAGATCATGGGGTGCCTGCTCAAGGGTGTCAACGTGGTGCTCGAATATGGTCAATACCGAAAACCGCTACAGTACATGCTGGTCGCCAATATCCTCACGCGCAAGATCCATGAGGAGTACGTCAAGCTGACCGAGGCGGCGGGTGGCGACCGAGGCAAGATGCCGACGCCGTTGATGATTACCATTGAAGAGGCGCACAAATTCCTGAGCCCGTCGCTGGCACGGCAGACGTCGTTCGGGATCATCGCACGCGAATTGCGAAAGTACAATGTGACGCTGCTGGTTGTCGACCAGAGGCCGTCGGGTATCGACTCGGAGGTGCTGTCCCAGCTCGGAACGCGTATCACGTGTCTCCTCAACGACGAACGCGACATCGACGCTGTCCTGACCGGGATCTCGGGAGCGAGCGCGCTTCGCGGGGTGCTCGCCTCGCTCGACAGCAAGCAGCAAGCGCTGCTCCTTGGCCATGCGGTGCCGATGCCGGTGGTGGTACAGTCACGCACGTATGACGATAGCGAATTCCGCCGAAGTATGGGCGAGTTTAATCGGACGGCGTCGGCCGAAGTCGACACCAGCGACTGGAAATAATTTGAGCCGAGAACGATTCCGCAACCACCTCCCGCCGGTCCCATTCCTGAATGGAATTGGGAAACCGGGCGTCTTCATCGCCAACATCGCCCTCATCGCCGCTGCCGCGCAGCCTGTATTTGCGGACTCCCCGCCGCCATTGCCGGAGAATCCCGCGTTAATGGTCCACGCTCCCAAAGCGAGCGGCAGCCCGACTAAGGGGGAGCTTACCGGGACCGCCGACGATCCTTTGGTCAAGCTCACCTACGGTGGAGAGCTCACAGTGACGGCGCAGGACTTTCTCTACGACCGAGGGAAAGGGCATTATCTGGCCAGCGGCAACCCGATCGTTCAGGAGTTGACCGCCTACTTGACCGCGGAGTCGATCGAGTTTCAGGAGGCCGTCGGCGACATGCCGGCTTGGGGCGTGGGAAAGAAGGCGCTGCTGGTTCGTTCTCCGTATGTTATACGGGCCGATTCGATCACGCTGGACGAGAACTCAATCATCGGCCTGAACGCCTACTTTACAACGGCTCCCGCCAACGTCGCGCCGGCGTATTCGATCCGGGCCGAAAAGTTGACGCTCAATCCGAAGACCGGCACGGGCGACGTTAAGAATGGTCATCTCTACCTCTTCGGTACACGATTTGTCACCCTGAAGCACTACCGATTTCAGTACTCAGCCCCCGGCGGCGGCAGTACGCACCGGCAGTTCAACCGGCCCAATGTGGGCGTTTCCAGCAGATATGGGGTGTTCGGCTCGTTCGACGCCCCGGCGGGGACGTGGCTGCCGGTCGATCTCTACTTTCTGCTACCCCAAAAAGGCTCCCCGCAGCTTCGCGCGATCGCGAGCCAGTCATTGATGGCGCAAAGGAAGCGAACGACGGACAGCCGGGTGTTTGTTGTGGGCGATCCGGGAAAGACGGCAAGCGGTCCGCCGTCGTCCATTGTCGATGCCGCGGACGACACCGTCGTTGACACCGTTCAGGAGACGCCGGTGACGAAGGTCAAGGCGGGTCACGGCCACCAGGTGTCGAACTCGAATATCCTCGGCGTCCTCCGCGGATACGCCATCGGGAACTCATCCCTGCCGGCGGACGATCCTCTTCTTTTTTACCAATTCGTTCCGTGGCCGATCACAGTAAAGCCCCTTGATCCTCATGCGGGAGCCGGTCTTGCGGCGATCGAGCAGGTGAGCGCTCATGTGGCGACCTCGGGGAATGAGCACAACGACCTCTTCGTCAGCCGTGTGCCGGAGCTTGGCCTGAGCAGTATAATGCCGCTGACGCGCGTCACCGCTCGGCCGCGTGGAAACGATCCTTTAGAGTTTCGACGCTATCTGCGGCATCCGGTTTTGTACTTTGGCTCGTCGGCGACGTTCGGGAGTTACTTCGAGCAGCCGACGAACATTCGGCACAGCCGCTGGCAGTACAACGCATGGATCAACACCAGCGCCCTATTAATTGGAACGAATACTGTGATTGTGCCTCGTGTGCTGGCGACCTACAACCACTACGACGGAGGCGGCCGCGACGGCTATCGATATGCCCAGGGCGCGCTGTCGATGATGCACTACTTCACGAACCGGACGGCCATCGGTGTCGACTATTCGCTCAGCGCGGTCAATGGAAATTCTCCCTTTAACTTCGACGTCCTTGACGCCGCCCAGGAACTCGACGCCCGGGCACAGGTCGGCAACAAGAACATCGCGATCGGTGGCGTTGTTCGGACCGATGTCGACCATGGGAAAGTGTTCGACTACCGTGTGACCGTCGCTCCCACGGTTCGCGGAGTGATCCCGATCTTCACATACGACTTCCTCGACAAGGGCGTCAATGTCGACGTGAAGTTCGACGGCATCGAGTTTTAGTGATCCGTCATATGGTTTGGAAGCAAGGATACAGAAGAATGAGGATGTGGGCTGGTGTTTTAGTGGTCGTGGTGGTAGTCGGCATTACGATCACAGGAAATATAGGATGGGCAAAAACGGCCCGGAACGCCGGTGCGGCTCAACATAGTTCCAGTCGCTCGCCGATAGTCAAGGTGGGAAGTAGGTACCGGTTTCATCTCGCGAACGACCTCGACGTTAACGCGATAGTCACGGGCCAACATGATGGCTGGATACAGGTGAAGGACGTACGGTATTTCAACGTTCAGCCGGACGGTCCGCCGATGGCTTCACAGATGCAGATCAATGCCGACTACATTGCGTGGATCATTCCGGTTCAATGAGATCTATGGTAACGTAGAAGATCGATAGCGCCAAGGCCAATGGCTTCGGCGCTATTCTTATTTGTCGTTTACTTGCTGGCGACTTCGGTCTGCTTGAAGGCTTGGAGGAAGCTGCCGGTATCGGTGGAGTAGGCCACCCAGGCGCACCTGGTGTCACTGTCGAAGGCAATGGAGTGGGTGCCCTTGGGGACGGGGATGTCCTCCACTGGCTTCAGCGCGCCTTTCCTCGTGACGTGGATGATGGAGATCGCGCCGCTGCCGCACGCGCAGTAGATGCGATGCTTTGCCGAATCGTAGGCGATCTGGTCGACGCCCTGTGCAATGTCGCAGTTGGCCGTCACTGCGCCGGTCTTAATGTCGATGGCCACGAGCTTGCCGTTCTTGCCGGCGGAGAAGAGGAGGCCCTTCTCCGAGTCGATCGCGAGGCCATGCGGCGAGTGGGCGGGCGTGGTGGACCAGGAGGCGGTGACGGCGCCGGTCTTAGGGTCGATCACCTGCGTCTGATCTGTCGGCTTGATATTCTGGTAGACCTTGTCGCTGGCCCGGTCGTAGACCATGACTTCCGGCGCGCCCGCGACGGTCACGGTGCCGGTGATCTTGTTCGTCTTGGGATCGACCACCCAGACCTCAGTGCCGTCATCGTGGTCGACATAGACGAGGCCGTTCGCCGGATCGTAGATGACATCGTCGCACGGGCCGGTCGTTGGGATGTCGGCGACCTTCTTCAGCGTGGCGCGGTCGATAACCGCGATGCTCTGGCCGCCGCCGGCCGCGAAGTACATATTTTCAACCGGGTCGATGTCGACGCCGTTGACCTCGCCGGTTTCGACGACTGTTGGCTGGTTGGTCGTGGTATCGAGGACGACCAGCGACTTCGCGCCTGGATGACATGCGAGGATGCGGTGCATCGACGGATCGGCAATCATGAAGTCGAAGTGGGCCGCGCCGCCTGGGATTTCGATGGGCGTCTGGGCCGCAAAGGTTGGCGGGGCTTTCGGAGCTTCGGCCGCCGCGGGAATCTGCGGCTGGGCCGGCATTGCCGGCGGAGATGCGTCGGCATTCGCCCTGACAGTTGCGAGCGTGGTGAGCGCCATGGCTGCGACCAGGATCGTGGTTTTGCGGGTCATGATGGAAACTCTTTCGTTTGTCGGTTTCGTTGGGAGCGCGGAGTAACTGTCTAGCCGAGGTCATTATAGCGGCTCGAAGACGCTGTCGAGCCGGCCGTGGGGCAAGTCTAATCGACTTCTAATTGGGGAGGTCATCCGGCTTCGATGCCTTAAGCTTTAGAGGCCACCATTGGCCTTGCGCGCCTCGCGACGTGCTTGAGACTGTTCCCAAACGACTTTCAGAGACGGATCTTTCGGCGGGGCGTCTTTTTGGGAGCAGCCCGCAATCAGCAAAAAGTAGGGAAGGACGGACAACAGAGTTAGTAGTGATAAGAGGCTTCGGTTAGGCATCGGTTTCGTTCCTGCCCGCTCCCCTCGGCTTATATAGCTTACCGAGGGCAGCGGGAGTTGTGGTAGGGGGCCTATAGGCGGGTAGCGCCGGTATAGAGACCTTGAACGTCGTTGTAGCAGTTGACGCCGGTGCCACCGTCCACGAGACCGCTCGTCGGCGAGGGATCGGCGCACCATTTCAGTGCATCGTTCTGGTTCTGCGGCAGTTCGACGATGCCATATCCGTTAAACGGAGTGTTGAAAACAGCCATTCGGATGAACTTGACGTGTCCGTCGGCGAAGCAGAAGTTCATCTGCTGGTTATGTCGAATGCTCGTGGTTGCGACGTTCTTGCCGACGATGTTGTCGGCTGCAATGGAGTAGCCGGGGTTATCGTCAGTATCGCCGAATGAGACGAGATTCGCGGGGCTATCGAGCATAGCGATGTTGCGACCCGCCCGCTGTCCGGTAATCGGATCCTGGGCTGAGATCATGCCAGTGCCGCCGTCGCTCAGAATACCGTCGTTGTAGCCATATCCGAAGCACATGCCAGTCGTGTTCCAGTTATCATAGCACTTGTGAGTGTCCGGGCCAACGGACTTGCCGCTACCGTTGCCGACGGGATTGAAGCTGTCGTGGCGATCAGGGCACAGGTAAGTATTCTGGCTCTTGATGTAGCCCTGAAGTGGGAGCTGCCACTTCGGGGTGATGCCGGAACCGTCGATACCGACGCCCAGGACTTTCGTGGTCTGCATGTGTTCAGAGTACTCGTCGTAGTCCTGAGTGTATTGAAGGAATGCGAGGCCAATCTGCTTGAGGTTGCTTACGCAGGAAATCTGCCGGGCCTTTTCACGGGCCTGGGCAAAGACAGGGAAGAGAATAGCGGCGAGAATCGCTATAATTGCGATAACAACTAGTAATTCTATAAGTGTGAAGCCGGAACGGATCTTGTAGTTCATGGGTGCTTCCTCCTATCGGCAATTGCCGAAGCATATTCATACGGTTTCGCTAATAGTTTACCAGTCGCGTTCGGGAATGGCCGTTAAGGGACTTCGTAACATTGTTAAGCTATCATTAAAGTTGGATTAGAGTTTGATGTGAATGCGCCCTGCAAATGTACGGTATTCGGGCGTCTGCCGCCTGGTAGGGGGCTTATCAGCCTTGAGAACAGTCCCGGGCTTACCAACAATAGAGATTGGATATACGTCCCGTACTCGCTTCTCTCCTCTGGCACGGAGCACCGGACGACAAAGTGAGTTCGTTGTGATGCAATACCACCGATTTTACTGGGCATTGACGGGGGCGTTCGCGTGCCTCTTGTCTCTCGCAACAGGCGCATTGGCCCTTCCGAAGGCCTGGACGTTCAACCAGTGCCGTACGGACGCCTGGGGTGTTCGCGACGGTCTTCCCGCTTATCAGATCAACGCCATCAATCAAACGCCGGACGGATTTATCTGGCTGGCCACGAACGGTGGACTGGTCCGGTTCGACGGCGCGTCGTTCGACCGGTACACTGGCGCTAACGTCGACGGACTGGCGACCGACAAGGTCACCGCGCTGACCGTCGACAAAGGCGGGAAGCTCTATTTGGGCGACGTCTGGGGTGGCTACGGGGCTTTTAGCGGCGGGCGGTTCAATCGTCTTGGGCCCGCCACCAAGCTTTACAACATGACGTGCGCCATGCTGACGGCGCGCGATGGGACGCTTTGGGTTTCGGTCCGCGAGTCGGGGCCGTACCTCTACCATTTGACGCCGCGCGGCACCGAGCGCTATCTGGCTCCTGACGGCGTTGTTGGGATCGCCGAGTCGCCGACGGGCGATGTTGTGTGCGCGGTCGAGATGACGGGCTTGTTCCACGTGCAGGGCAACGCACTCGTCAAACTGCCTTATTCTCCGCCTGTTCCATTGTCT
>Ga0070658_10001694_pt1 | contig 18612 bp, 24 predicted proteins | sample KBSC13metaG_FD_64664 | JGI IMG/M metagenome (GOLD analysis project Ga0070658, IMG submission 64664) | Corn rhizosphere microbial communities from Kellogg Biological Station, Michigan, USA - KBS C1-3 metaG | ecosystem: Host-associated > Plants > Roots > Rhizosphere > Soil ...
GAAGAATTCGGCGAGCGCTTCCGCCGCTCCTTCCACGACCCGGCTTTCAGGAACGAGCGCGATGCCATCGCGCGGCTCGAGGCGATCGCCTGGGACGGATACACGCACGATCGCAAGGCCCCGTGCACCTCCAAGGCCGGGCCCGGCTTCGCGGACCCCGGCTACGACCTGTCCGACGAATGGCGCGCGACACGCGACCGGCTCATCGAGGCGCAGAAGCGCCAGGAGGATCGCGCGACGCGCTCGCGCGTGCTCGTGATCTGCGGCTCGTCGCGCAACGATGGGTCGTGTCCGGGGGAGATGTCGAAGACCTTTCGCCTCGCGGGCCTTGCGCGCGAGGTGATCGAGGCCGCCGGGCTCGAGGTGGACCTGCTGGATCTCAGCCGCCTCACCTCCGACTACGCGTTGCGCATCTACCCTTGCAAGGGCTGCGTCTCCACCGCGGAGCCGCTCTGCCACTGGCCGTGCTCGTGCTATCCGAACCACGCGTTCAACCAGGTGAACGACTGGATGGCCGAGATCTACGAGCGCTGGGTGAGCGCGCACGCGATCATCCTGCTCACGCCGTGCAACTGGTACCACACGTCGAGCAGCATGAAGCTCATGATCGACCGCCTGGTGTGCGCCGACGGCGGCAATCCGGATCCCACGCTCACGGGGGGCAAGGACGCCGAGAAGGCGAAGGAAGTCGAGCTTGCCGGCTGGTCGTATCCGAAGCACCTGGAGGGCCGCGTGTACGGCGTCGTGGTGCATGGGGACGTGGCGGGAATCGAGGGGACGCGCCGCGCGCTCTCCGACTGGCTCGACTGGATGGGACTCGTCGATGCGGGGCCCCAGTCGCGCCTCGACCGTTACATCGGCTACTACGAGCCTTACGCGACGAGCCACGACGGGCTCGACCGCGACACCGACGTGCAGGAGGAAGTGCGCAACGTCGCGCGGGCCGTCGTGAACGCGGTCGCCGGGCTGCGCGCGGGCACGCTTTCACGGCCCGACAAGGACCTGAAGCGCCCGCGCCCGAAGTAGGCGCCGCGCGCCCGCTTCAGTCCGGTGCCTTCGCCTGTTGCTTCTCCTCGTCGCTCGCGCGGATATCGTCCGATGCGTCGGCGGGGAACGACAGGACGACGCGCGTGGGCTTGCCGGACCTCGCGGCCACGTCGGCGGTGGCACTGCGCGTCGCGCCGTGGTAGCTCGCCTCGATGCGATAGCGGCCGGCGGGCGCCTGCACGAGGCAGGTCGGTCCGTCGGCCACGAGCGTCGTCTCCGGCACGCGACCTGACGCGGGGGCGATCGCCACTTGGACGCCGGCGATGTATTCGCCGCGCGTGCCCGCCACCATCAGGATCTCGAAGCTCGCCTCGGGGCGCATCGCATCGAGCGCACGGCGCTCGTCGCAGCCCACGCCCCCGCAAGCCCAGGCGATGTCGCCGGAGCGCTGGAAGGCGATGGATTGCGCCGCCGCGGCGAGCGGCAGGGCGGTGGCGAGAATGGCGAGTGCTTTCATCGGGGCTTTCTCCTGGAAGTCGCATCGGTTGGACGCACTCTTGCGCATTTCGATCCATGGCTTGACCGGCAGCCACCCGCGGCGCACGCTGCCCGGCTCGATGCGAGTCGTCCCCCCGTGTTCATTCCCCGAAAGGCAAGTGCCATGGCCGAAACCATCGCGAAGGAGAAGGACAAGCTGGCGCAGGAATTCAACCAGGTCGTCGCCAACGCCGAGGAGCTGCTGGACAACGCGGCGAAGGCCGGCGGCGAGAAGGCGCAGGCGATGCACGACGAGCTCAGGCAGGCGCTCGACGCATGGCGCGCGCGCGTCGGCGAGCTCGAAGACGAAGCGATGCGCCGTGCGCGAGCCGCGGCGAAGGATGCCGACGCGTACGTGCACGCGAATCCGTGGCAGGCCGTGGGCATCGCCGCCGCGGTCGGCGCCGTCGTGGGCCTCGCGGCGGGCCTCCTCACGCGGCGCTCGCGCTAGCGATGGAAGAATCCGCCCAGGGATCCGGCCTCGCGCGCGCGTTGCGTGACGTCGCCGCCTCGGTCTTCGCGATGGCCTCCACGCGCATGGAGCTCGCGACGGTGGAGATGCGCGAGGCGGCACAGCGCGGCGTGCGCCTCGCCGTGCTCGGCGTCGCCGGCGCCATCTTCGTCCTTCTCGCGCTCGCGTTTGCCGGCGCCTTCGTGGTCGTCGTCTTCTGGGACACGCATCGCGTGGGCGCCATGGCCTGGGTGCTCGCGGCATACGCCATCCTCGGCGCCGCGCTCATCGCGCGCGCCGTCGCGATCGCGCGCGAGATGCCCCTTGCGTTCGAGGAGACGCGGCGCACCCTCGCCGCCGACCGCGACCTTTTCAGGACGACGGCATGAGCCGCGAGCCGGAGCTGCTCGCATTGCGCAAGGAGATGCTCATCGCGCGCGCCTCGGTCGAGCGCGTGCGCATGGCGCACCAGCTAGGCACGTTGCACGAGGAGCTGCGGCCCGGGCGCCTCGCCCGCGGCGTGCTCGGATCCGCGCGCACGCACGCGATGCTGCTGGGCTTGCTGCCGCTGCTGGTGCGGCGGGGCCCGATGGGGCGCTGGGCGCGGCGCGCGTCCTTCGCGCTCAGCATCGCGCGCACCATGATGGGATTCATGGGCTCGCGCCGGGAGGCCGCGAGCAAGGTGCCGCGGCCGCAAGGCGGGCCGCCCGCCTGAGGCGGCCGCTTCCTCGCGTTACTTCTTCCGCGCCATTCCGGCGGCGCCCGCCGCGGTCGAAGCGGCGCCCGCCTTGGGCTTCGGATGCCGCGGACGGGTCTTGCCGAAGCTGCCCTTGAAGACCTTGCCCTTGAAGCTGCGCTTGTCGCCTTTGCCCATCGCGATCTCCACGAAGAGAGGACTCCGGCGATTATAGTCGGCCGGCTCAGCCGGCCTTGCGCTTCTGCTCCTCGAGCTGGTGGCGTTGCTCTTCCTGCTGGTGACGCTGCTCCTCGCGCGCGCGGTCGCGTTCCTCACGCGCACGCTCGCGCGCCTCGCGCCCGCGTTCCCGGGCTTCGCGCGCCCGCTCCATCACCTCCTCGTGCGCCTTCGTGCGATCGCGCACTTCATAGCCGGCGGGCACGCGGAAGAGATCCGCGGCGGGCTCCGCGCGCTTGATGCCGGCCAGGCGGTAGATCGCCTCGCCCGTGCGCGGGTCGCTGTAGCGCGAGTAGACCGTGACCTGCAGCTCCGGCGAGTACCAGGTCTCCGATACCACGTTGATCGGCTTCGCGTTGCCGATCTGGCCCGCCGGAATGGTCCAGGTCGTCGACTTGCCCTCGGCGCGCACGCCGTCGATGTCCTTCTTGCCGAGGTCCGCGTTGACGCCCTTGCCGAGGCGCGCGGTGCTCTCGAAGCGCATCACGTCCAGGCCCGGGAGTGGCGGCAGCGGCGGGAGGGGCGCCACGGGTGCGACGCCGGGCACCGGAGGCGCCGGCGGCGCCGGGGGCGTCGGCGCCAGGGGCGCGTGCCTGTCCTCGCCGATGCGCACCGCCTGCACGTTCACGACCTCCGTCGGCACGCCGTCCACGTCTTCGCGCCGCACGATCACGCGGGTGCCGCCCCCTTCGCCCGCGTTGACCTCCTTGCCGTCGATGAAGACGCGCCCGTTTTCCACGCGCACGTCGCGACCGCTCTTCGCCTTGAGCTCGACGCGGCCATCCGAGACGACCTTGCCGTTGACGCTCACGCGCCCGTCCTCGACCCTCACCTCCGTGCCGTCGACCTTGACGACCTGCTTGCTCGACGTGTGCGACGTCGGGATGCCCTTGGTGACGATGGCGCGCTTCGCGTCGGGCACGAGCACGGTGCGCTGCTGCGCCGCCGGGTCCGAGATCACGATCGAGCGCGCTTTCCCGTCGCGCGAGTCGGTCTCGTCGCGCGTGCGACCCTCGCCATCGCGATAGAAGCGTCCCGTGGTCTTGCGGCTGATGACGTTGCCGTCGGCGAGAGCCTGCCGGTTCTCGGTCACGACCTCGGCGCTGAAGGGCGCGCCTTTCACCACCTTCTGCGATGCGAGGCGCGGCGCGTAGAGCGCGCCCAGCGAGAGCTCCAGCTCGCGCTCGAGGTCGTAGGTGAAGTCACGGGACCACGCCTCGGCGTTCGCGCGTGCTTCGCCCGCTGCCGCCAGGTAGAGCGGGGCAACCGGTGCGATCGGCTCGGGCGCGAAGGGCTCCGTGGGCGGCGGCACGCTCACGGCGGCTGCGGGCAGGGCGAGGAGCGAGGCGATCAGCGCGGCAAGGTGGCGTCTTTTCATGGCTGTCCTGTGAGGGATCGATCGTTGTTCATTGCAGGAGCCGCACGGCGAGCGGCTCGCCGTCGGCGGAATAGAGCATTTCCGCGCGCACCGGCTCGCCTGCCCGGTCGGGAGCGACGGGCAGTCCCCAGTCGGCGAGGAGCGCGCGCGGAAATTCGGTGGAGACGATGCGCGTGCCGGGCTCCAACGCGATGCGCTCGAGCGGCCGCAACGCGAGGAAGGGGCCGGCGTCGCCGCCGGAGGTTTCGATGGAAATGCCGTCGTTCGCGGGTGAGAGCGGCGCACGCACGATCCAGCTCGCGAGGGCGACGACCGCGGCAAGCGCGAGGGGCGGCATCCACCAGAAGCGCGGGCGCGACATGGGGCGCGGCAACTTGCGGAAGCGCGCGACGAGCGCGGCCTCCAGCTCGCCGGGCGCCGCCTCGCGCGCGAGCCCGCGGCGTGCGGCATCGAGCTTGAGGTCCAGCAGGGGATCGCGCGGCGAGTCGTTCGGAATGTCGGTGTTCATGTGACGGCCTCCTTGCTGCCCTCGCCCCGCCCCTGCCGTCCGGGCAAGAGGCGTTGTGCGAGCTGGGCTCGCGCGCGCGACAAGCGCGAGCGCACGGTCCCGATGTCGATGCCGCAGACCTGTGCCGCCTCCGCGTACGAGAGCTCCGAGAGCTCGCAGAGGATGAGCACGTCGCGGTAATGGGGCGCCAGCGCCATGAGGGCGCGGCGCACTTCCTCCGCCGCCTCGTCCCGCAGCAGCTTCTCGAGCGGCGTGTCGCGCTCGATGTGCTCCTCGCGCGGCGCGGCGTCGTCGGCGAGGTCTTGCGGGTCGGTCGCGTCCTCGCGTCGCGTGAAGTGCCTGCGCGCGAGGTTGCGCGCCACGCCGCAGAGCCACGCGGCGAGCGTGCCGCGAGCCGGATCGTACTGGCCCGGGCGCGTCATGAAGAAGACGAAGGCCTCTTGCGTGACGTCAGCCGCGAGCGCGGCGCTGCCGGCGTAGAGCAGGGCGAGCCGGTAGACGGCGTCCTTGTGCCGCTGGTAGAGCGCGGCGAACGCGGCCTCCTCGCCCTTCTTCATGCGGGCGAGGAGCGTGAGCTCGGGTTCCAGGTTGGCGGGCGGCATGGGCATCGTCTCAGCCCCTATTGCCGCGAGCGGTCCAAAAGGTTCCCGCTATTCCGCGTCGGGGTTGTTTTCCGGCCGGGCGCGGTCGAATTCGGGAAGCGCCAGGCACGCGGATTCGATCGCGCGAATGCGCGGCCAGGCGTCGAGCGACATCTCGAGGCGGCGCGCATTGGCGACCTGTGGCACGAGGCAGGCATCGGCCATCGTGGGCATGTCGCCGAAGCAGAAGCGGCCCGTCGCCCGTGCCGCGAGCTGCTGCTCGATCGCGTCGAAGCCTTCGCGGATCCAGTGGTGGTACCACTCGTCGCGGCGCGCCTCGTCGAGCTCGAGCGGATCGGCCAGGTACTTGAGGACGCGCAGGTTGTTGAGCGGATGGATGTCGCAGGCGATCGCAAGGGCGATGCCGCGGACCCAGGCGCGATCTTCCGGGCCGGGGGGAAGCAGCGGCGGATCCGGGTGCTTCTCCTCGAGGTACTCGATGATCGCGAGCGACTGCGCGAGGCGCTGGTTCCCGACCTCGAGCGTCGGCACGAGACCCTGCGCATTCACGCGCAGGTAATCGGCGCTGCGTTGCTCCCCACGCCTCAGGTGCACGAAGCGCTGCCCGGCCTGCAGGCCCTTGAGGTTCAGCGCGATGCGCACCCGATAGGCGGCCGAGGAGCGGAAGTAGTCGTGCAGGATCATCGGCGCGATCATACCGTCCCTATAATGGAACGCATGGATTCACTCGCACCCGATGCGCGTGCCGGCGCGGTGCCGGGGCGTGACGAGCTGATCGAGCGGCTTGCGACGCTTCCCCCCGTGGAGCGGCTGCTGGGGCTCGACGATCTCGAGAAGCTCAACGCCGCCGCGAAGCAGCCCTTGCGCGATGCGGCCGTGCTGCTCCTCATCGTGAATCACGAGAGCGGACCCACGGTTGTCTTCACGCAACGCACCGCGCACCTGCAGGACCACGCCGGCCAGATCAGCTTTCCCGGCGGGCGCACGCATGCGCAGGACGGCACGCCCGAGCGCACGGCGCTGCGCGAAGCCGAGGAGGAAATCGGGCTCGACCCGGCGCGCGTGCAGGTGCTGGGACGGCTTCCGGTCTATCGCACCGGGACCGGCTTCGAGGTGACGCCCATCGTGGGTTGGGCCGACCCGCCGCTCGAGTACAGGCCCGACCCGCACGAGGTCGAGGCGGTATTCGAGGTGCCCCTCGCCTTCCTGCTGGACCCTGCCAACCACCGCTACGAGAGCGCTTTCTTCAAGGGCGCGCTGCGGAAGTACTGGGCGATGCCCTATGGCGAGCGCTTCATCTGGGGCGCCACGGCGGCGATGCTGGTGATGTTCCACCGGGTCGTCACCGGGGCCGCCGCGGGGCCCGCTTGACAAGAACGAACGATCGTTCTATTTTGCCGGCATGACCCCGGCCGCCAATACCGTCGTTGCGCAACCCTCCAAAGGCGAGGAGACGCGCGCGCTCATCCTGGCGGCGGCGGTAGAGCAGGCGAGCGCCGGCGGCTTCGAATCCCTCACCATCGGCACGCTCGCCGGGCGGACGGGCCTTTCCAAGAGCGGGCTCTTCGCGCACTTCGGCTCCAAGCTCGAGCTGCAGGTCGCGGCACTGGACGAGGCCTCGCGCCAGTTCACCGAGACCGTGTTCCTGCCCGCGCTCAAGGCGCCGCGGGGTTTGAAGCGCCTGCAGGCGCTCTTCGAGAACTGGCTGTCGTGGCCGCTGCACGCGAAGCTTCCCGGAGGCTGCCCCGTGGATCTTGCGACTCGCGAATACCAGCACCGCCCCGGCTCGATGCGCGAGACGGTGCTCGAGCGGCAGCGCCACATGGAGCGCGAGCTGCGGCGCATGGTCGAGCTCGCGATCGGCACGGGCGAGCTGCGCCCCGATACCGACAGCGCCCATTTCGTCTTCGAGTTCATGGGCATCATCCTGGTCTTCTACCGCGCCGAGCTGGTCCACGGCCGGGAGCAAGCCCGTCGCCACGCGCGCCTCGCGCTCGAGCGGCTCATCCGCGATTACGCCGCCTAGGGAGGTCGTCGCCATGGCGCTTTCGTCGTCCGAAAATAGCACGAACGTTCGTAATGAATCGCCGCTGGATCCCTGGCCGCGCGCACGGCCTGCCTCGCGGGCGCCAGCCGTTGTCCTGGGCGCGTGGACCGTCTTCGTGTTGGCGGCGAGCCTGCGCGGTGTGTTCGCGCAGCTGGAGGTCGAGGCCTACTCCGCGCTCGCAGCCCTGATCGTCGCCGTCGCGCTCCTCGCCACCCGCGTCGACGCCGAGGTCGCCGCGCTGCTGGCCGGGATCCGGCGCGCGTCCATCCTCGCGGGAGCGCTCGATGCGCTGCTGCTCGCCGGCGCGATGGCGGTCGGCAGGTCGGACCAGTGGAACGGGTTCGCCGGGGCGATGTTGACGTTGGTGGTGCTGCCCCTGGCCCTCGTATTGAACGCCGAGGCCCTGCGGCGCCCGCGCCTCAGGAAAGCGCCTGGTGCGTCACCTGGCGCGACGCGGGCCGCGATTTGAGGAGCTGGTACCAACGCTCGACGTTCGGCCGCACGGTGCGCGCGAGCGGCATGTTGAGCCATCGGTGCGCCGCGGTGCCCACGGCGATGTCCGCCGCCGTGAAGGCCTCGCCGCAGACGTAGGTGCGGTGCGCGAGATGCGCGTCGAGGATCGCCGCGCACTTCTCGCTCTTCACGCGCGAGGACTCGATCGCCGCCGCGTCGCGCTGCGGCTCGGCCGTGCGCAGCAGGTTCCAGAAGGCGTCGCGCGTGGCGGGAGTGAAGGTCGTGGCCTGCCAGTCGAGCCAGCGGTCCGCGTCGGCGCGCGCGCGGGCGTCGGCCGGCCAGAGCGCGTCGGAGCGTTCGCGTTCGCAGAGATAGCGCACGATCGCATTCGATTCCCAGAGCACGAAGCCGTCGTCCTCGAGCACGGGCACGAGGCCGTTCGGGTTCATCGCCAGGTATTCGGGCGTGTCGTTGCGGCCGAACCTGCCACCCACGTCGATGCGCTCGTAGCTCAGCCCCAGCTCCTCGGCGCACCACACCACCTTCTGGACGTTGATGGACGAGACGCGTCCCCAGAGTCGCAGCATGCCTAGCGCTGGGGAGGCGGGATGACGATCACGCGCCCGCGTTCCTCGGCCGCCTGGTGGAAGGCAAAGGCGTAGATCCCCGCGAGCGACGCGGCGATGACGATGCCGACGATCCACGCCAGCACCTTGCGCGTGCGCCGCTCGCGGTCCGCCTCGTTCTCGAGCTTGTCGAGGAGCGCGCGCACGTTGCGCAGCGATCGCTGCTCGAGCGCGCGTTGCGCGTCGTGGTCCTCGGGAAGCGTGTGCGGATTCGCCATGGCAGGTCTCCCGCGCGGGTCAGAGGGGATGCGCCCCGATCTGGAGGCGATCGTACACCGAGTATCGCTCGTCGAGGCCGGCGCCGTCATCGCGCTTCTCGCGCCGCACGGTGATCCACAGATCGGGGGCCAGGGTCTCGCATACCTCGCTCGTGTGGCGCACCTCTTCCTCCGCCAGGCGGCGCGCCGCATCCCAGGAAGGCGCATTCCAGGCGCGCACGAGGTGCCAGGCGAGCGTGTCCACCGCCTGCTCGACTTCCTCCGCGCTCACTTCGACCACCTCGGCGATGGAGCAGCGCGCGCGCGATCCCAGCGCGATGAAGGACGCGTCGCAATGGCACGAAGGGCTGCAGCGCCGCTCCTGCGCGAAGTCGCAGGTGGCATAGCCTCCGCTCACGACGGGCTCGCCGTCGCGCGCCGCGCCGCACGCGCGAAAGACCTGGTCGTCGGAATCGTCGAGGCGCACGGCGCGCAGCAGCTTGGGCATGACCGTTATGATATAGGCATGGCAGCCAGGAAAATCGCGATCGTCACAGGCGGCAACCGCGGGATCGGGCGCGAGGTCGCGCGCCAGCTCATGAAGAACGACGTCTTCGTCGTCATCGGTTGCAGGAGCGAGCCCAAGTGCGCCATGGCCGTCGAGGAGCTGCAGCGCGAGGGCGGGGCGAAGATCGCCGGCCATCGCCTCGACGTGACCGACACCCATTCGGTGCGCCGCTTCATCGAGCACGTGGAGAAGGCGCACGGCAAGCCCTCGATCCTCGTGAACAACGCCGGCGTATATCCGGAAGAGTCGAGCGCGCGCGTCGAGGAGGTGCCGACCTCGGTCTGGCGCGAGACCTTCGAGACCAACCTCTTCGGCGCGGTGCGCATGTGCCGCGAGGTCATCCCGCTCATGAAGAAGCTGCGTCATGGGCGCATCGTGAACATCTCGAGCGGGCTCGGGCAGCTGCACCAGATGGGCGAGGGCAGCCCCGCCTATCGCGTGTCCAAGGCCGCGCTCAATGCGCTCACGAAGACGCTCTCGGCGGAAGTGGCCGGGAGCGGCATCCTCGTGAACTCCATGAGCCCGGGGTGGGTCAAGACGGACATGGGCGGCGAGGGCGCGCCGCGCAGCGTCGAGGAGGGCGCCGACACCGCCGTATGGCTTTCGCTCCTGCCTTCCAACGGCCCGACCGGCCAGTTCTTCCGCGACCGCAAGCCCATCCCCTGGTGAGGTCGCGCCCGCCCGCGGCCTGGAGCCTCCTTCTCGCGGCGGCGCTGCTGCTCGCCGCGTGCAGCAGCGTGGGCCTCGCATACCGCAACGCGGGCATGCTCTACGAGAGCGCGCCGACGCTCATGCTGTGGAGCATCGACGACTACCTCGACCTCACGGATTCGCAGAAGTCCCTCGCGCGCGAGCGGCTCGAGCGCGCCCACGCATGGCACCGGCGCAATGCGCTGCCGGCGTATTCCGAATTCCTCGCGACCCTCGATGCGCAGGTCGATGCCGGCCTCACGGAGGAGGCGTTGCGCGCCGACCATGCGCGGCTGCAGGGCTTCATGCGCGCCATCGCGGAGCACCTGCTGCCCGATGCGGCCGACCTCTTCGCGACCATGGACGCGGGGCAGGTGAACGAGCTCGAGGAGGGCCTGGCCAAGGCCGATCGCAAGGTGCTCGAGGAAGCGCAGGACCTGCGCTCGCGCTCCGTCGGGCGCACGCTGAGCCACCTCGAGGCCTGGACCGGCGCGCTGCGTGCCCCGCAACGGGAGATGGTGAAGTCGCGCATGCGCGCATGGCCGGACCTCACCTCCCAGCGCATCGCGGAGTGGCGCGTGCGGCAGGCGCGGCTCATCGCGCTCATGCGAGCCGGGCTTCCGCGCGACGAGATGGTGGCGCAACTGCGCGGGCTCCTCTTCGACACCGGCGCGTGGCGCGACCCGGCTTATGCGCAGGCGATGCGGGAACGGGACAGCGCGATGGCAGGAATGCTCGCGGAGCTCGCGCGCACGCTCGATGAGTCGCAGCTGGCCCAGGTGAAGGCGCGCATCCGCGGCCTGCAGGCGGACATCGCCCGCGCTAGGCGCGAGTCTTGAGGGTCTCCATCGCCGCGACGAGCCGCGAGCGGATGCCGGGCTCGAAAGCGGAGTGCCCGGCGTCGGGCACGATCGTGTACTGGGCCTCGGGCCATGCCCGGTGGAGGTCGTCGGCGGAAACCGTCGGGCACACGATGTCGTAGCGTCCCTGCACGATGAAGGAAGGGATCGCCGCGAGGCGGCGCACCTCGCGCAGCAGGAAATCCGGCGGCAGGAAGATGTCGTTGACGAAGTAGTGCGCCTCGATGCGCGCGAGGCCCAGCGCCACGCGATCGGACGCGAAGTCGGCGACCAGCGCGGGGTTGGGCAGCAGCGTCGAGCACGAGCCTTCGTACACGCTCCAGGAGCGCGCGGCCGGCATGTGCACGGCGGGATCCGGATTCACGAGCCGCCGGTGGTACGCGTGCAGCAGGTCCTTGCGCTCGCCTTCGGGAATGAACTCGGCGAAGGCACGCCACGCTTCCGGGAACACCGAGCGCAGGCCGTAGAGGAACCAGTCGATCTCGCTCGGCCGGCAGAGGAAGATGCCGCGCAGCACGAGCGCGCGGCAGCGATCGGGATGATGCTCCGCGTAGGCCAGGGCCAGCGTCGACCCCCACGACCCTCCGAAGACGATCCAGCGGTCGACGCCGAGGTGCGTCCGCAGGCGCTCCAGATCGTCGATGAGCTTGGGCGTCGTGTTGTTCTCGAGGCAACCCAGGGGCGCCGAGCGTCCCGCGCCGCGCTGGTCGTACACGACGATGCGATAGAACGCCGGGTCGAAGAACTGCCGGTGCACGGCGCTCGCGCCCGCGCCCGGACCGCCGTGCAGGAACACCACCGCGACGCCCCTGGGGTTGCCCGACTCCTCGTAGTACATGCGATGCGGCGCCTCGAGGTCGAGGAAGCCGGCGTTATACGGTTCGAGCGGGGGATAAAGCGGCAGCAGCTCGGCGCCGCCGTGGCGATCGGGTGGCATCTCGTTCCTGGCAGTGATCCAAAAAGTCTATCAGATCAGGCGCTTCTCCCCCACGCCGGTTCTTGCGCCGCAACAATACTCGGATCCTGCGGAAAGGCGATACACTTGTCGCGCCGCACAACGCCACAAGGGAGAAAAACGGCCTTGGAAGCAATGCTGTACCAGCTATACGACTGGCAGCGTTCCGCGCTGGAACCCTGGCGTCTCTTCGCGCAAGCGGCCAACGAGCTCTACGGCCACCCCGACAGCCCCCTTTCATATCTCCCCGGCAGCCGCAACGTCGCTGCCGCGTTCGACCTCATGACGCGGCTTACGCGCCGCTACGAGCGTCCCGAATTCGGCATCAAGAGCGTGACCTCCGCCGGACGCGAATACCTGGTGCGCGAGGAATTCGACGTCGAGAAGCCATTCTGCCGCCTGCTGCATTTCCGCAAGGTGGGGGCCCCCGCGCAACCCAAGGTCATCGTGTTCGCGCCGCTCTCCGGCCACTTCGCGACCCTCGTGCGAGACACGGTGCGAACGCTGCTGGCGGACCACGACGTGTGGGTGACCGACTGGATCGACGCGAAGGAGCTCCCGATCGCCGTGGGACCCTTCCGCTTCGACGATTACGTCGCGTACGTGCGCGAGTTCCTGCGCTTCCTCGGCCCCGACGTGCACTCCATCTCGGTGTGCCAGCCCACGGTGCCGGTGCTCGCGGCCGTGTCGCTCATGGCGCAGGAGGGGGAAGCCACGCCCAGCACGCTCACGATGATGGGCGGCCCGATCGACACGCGCCGCAGCCCCACGGCGGTGAACATGTTCGCCAAGCATCGGCCGCTCTCGTGGTTCGAGGCGAAGGTAATCCAGCGCGTGCCGATGCGCTACCCCGGCTTCATGCGCCGCGTGTATCCCGGCTTCCTTCAGTTCGCGGGCTTCGTGGCGATGAACCCGAACCGGCACATGGAATCGCACGTGCAGTACTACCACCATCTCGTGCAGGGCGACGGCGAGAGCGCCGAGCAGCATCGCCGCTTCTACGACGAGTACAACGCGGTGATGGACCTGCCCGCGGAGTACTACCTCGAGACGGTCGAGCGCGTGTTCCAGAAGCATGCGTTGCCGCACGGCGAGCTCTTCGTCGGCGGCGAGCGTGTGCGTCCCGAGGCGATCAGGACTTCCGCGCTCTTCACCATCGAGGGCGAGCTGGACGACATCTCCGGCAACGGCCAGACCGAAGCGGCGCAGGGCCTCACGCGCGGCATTCCCGCGAAGAACAAGCAGCACTTCGAGGCCAAGGGTGTCGGGCACTACGGCATCTTCAGCGGTCGCAAATACCGCGAAGTCATCTATCCGCGCATCCGCGAGTTCATCGCGAAGCATGGCTAAGCGCCCTCTCCCAGGGGAGAGGGCCGGGTGAGGGTCGCATGACGAAGCCCGTAACGCCCCAGGATATGTTCGAGCTGTGGCAGCGCATGGTGAATCCGGGCGCATATCCGCTGCAGAGCCTCATGTTCCCCGTGCTGGATGCGAAGGAGCTCGAGAATAAGATCAACGAGCTGCAGGTCGTCGAGCATTGGCTCAAGGCCAACGTGAACATGGTGCAGATGACGGTCAAGTCGCTGCAGTTCCAGCTCGCCATGCTGAAGGGCGGCGAGAAGGGCCTCGCCACCTACGCGGCGGCCACGAAAGCCGCGACCGGCGCGCCGGCCGAGGGTCAGGATCCCGCGGCAAAGGTGAACGCCCCGGGCCTCGATTCGGCCGCCGCGAATCCCGCGCTCTGGATGTGGAATTTGATGGCGGATGCGACGCGCCCGCCCGCGCCGGCCCCGCAGAAATCAAGGACATCCGCGACGCCGAAGCGCCACGCGAAGCGCCGCTAAGGGCGCGTGTGCGTTTCTTAACAGCTACGGCTGTAACGCGCTGTTATACCTCTCGCACGAATGCCCGCGAGAGGAAGCATGCGCACCCCCTGGAAGTTCTGGAGCTGGCCGGCGCAACTGAGCTGCACCGACACCCTCGTCGTCTTCGCCGCCTGAAACCGGGGACGTACCCCGATTCCATGGCGTGAATTCCGGGTACGTCCCCGGTTTCAGTCCGGGATCGAGAGGCCCGGCCGCGCGGCTAGCAGCACGCGCTTGAATTGCGCGCGGATGCGCTTGATGGCCGCCTCGTTGTCCGCCTCGAAGCGCAGCACGAGCACCGGCGTCGTGTTCGACGCGCGCATGAGGCCGAAGCCGTCGGGATACTCGACGCGCAACCCATCGATGGTGTTGATGCTGGTCGAGCCCTCGAACTTCGGGTTCTTCTGCAGCTCCGCGATGAGCTTGTGGTTCTCGCCCTCGCGCTCGAGCGCCACGTTGAGCTCCGGCGTCGAGATCGAATCGGGCAGCGATTCCAGCAGCTTCGACGGATCCTTCGCGCGCGACAGCAGCTCCAGCATGCGCGCGCCCGCGTAGAGCCCGTCGTCGAAGCCGTACCAGCGGTCCTTGAAGAAGATGTGGCCGCTCATCTCGCCGGCGAGCGGGGCTCCCGTCTCCTTGAGCTTCGACTTGATGAGCGAGTGGCCCGTCTTCCACATGAGCGGCCTGCCGCCGCGCTCGCGGATCCACGGGAAGAGGTTCCTCGTGCATTTCACGTCGAAGATGATCTCGGCGCCGGGGTTGCGCTTCAGCACGTCCTCGGCGAAGAGCATGAGCTGGCGGTCGGGATAGATGATCTTGCCGCCCTTGGTGACGACCCCCAGCCGATCCCCGTCGCCGTCGAAGGCGAGGCCGATCTCGGCATCCGTCGTCTTCAGCGCGTGGATCAGGTCCTCGAGGTTCTCAGGCTTCGACGGATCCGGGTGGTGGTTCGGAAAGTGCCCGTCGACCTCGGTGAAGAGCTCGATCAGCTTGCAGCCGAGGCGCTTGAAGAGCTCGGGCGCCACGGAGCCGGGCGAGCCGTTGCCGCAGTCGATCGCGACCGTCATGGGGCGGGCGAGCTTCACGTCTGAAGTGATGCGGTCGAGATAAGCCGCGCGGATGTCCTGCGTCTCGGTCTTGCCGCTCCCGGTGGCGAAGTCGCCGGCTTCGACGACGCGCCGCAGGTCCTGGATCGCTTCGGCCGCGAGCGTATCCCCGGCGATCATCATCTTGAGGCCGTTGTACTCGGGCGGGTTGTGGCTGCCGGTGACCATGGCGCCGCTGCCGGTCTTGAACTGGTGCGTCGCGAAATACACCATCGGCGTCGCCACGACGCCCACGTCGATCACTTCGATGCCGGTGCTGTTGAGCCCCTTCGCGAGCGCCTGCGCGAGCTTCGGCCCCGAGAGCCGGCCGTCGCGCCCGACCACGAACTTCGTCACACCCTTCTTCTTCGCGGTGGTGCCGAGCGCCTTGCCGATGAGCTCGGCCGCCTCGGCCGTGAGCGTCTTGTCGACGATGCCGCGGATGTCGTAGGCCTTGAAGATCTCGGGGGCGACGGGGGCTGCGATGGTGTTCATTCGGCGTGCTCGAAGAAATGGAGGAGTCGTTGCGGAAGCCACTCGATGTGGCCGGGGAAGGGCCCGCTCACGAATCCGACGTGGCCTCCCCGGGACGGGAATTCTAGCTTGACCGCGCGGGAGACCTGCCGTTCCGTCGGAAGCGCGCTTTCGGGCAGGAAAGGGTCGTCGCGGGCGTTGATGACGAGCGTGGGCAGCGCCACGCGGGACAGCCACGGCTTGGCGCTCGAGCGAGCGTAGTAGTCCGCGGCATCGCGAAAGCCGTGCAGTGGCGCGGTCACCGCGTCATCGAACTCGCGCAACGTCCTCGCGCGGCGCAACGCGCGCGCGTCGAAGATGCCGGGAAAGGCCGCGAGGCGGGCGGCGGCGCTCACCTTGAGGGTGCCGAGGAAATGCCGGCCGTAGAGCCGGGCCACGCCCCGCTCGAGCGCATCGGCGGCCGCGGTGAGATCGAGCGGCGCGCACACGGTGGCCGCACGCGAGGCGATCGCACATGCGGCCTCGCCCTGCTCGCCCAGCCATTTGCCGAGCGCATTGCCGCCGAGCGAGACGCCCGCCACGTGCAGCGGCGCACCCTTCGCACGCGCGGCCAGGCGCCGCAGCACCCAGTCGACTTCCTCCGAGTCGCCCGAGTGATACGCGCGTGGCAGCCGGTTCATCTCGCCCGAGAGGCCACGATAGATCATCACGCTCCCGCGCCAACCGCGTTCCCGCACGTGATGCATCAGCGTGCGCGCATAGGGCGACTGGGAGGAGCCCTCGAGGCCGTGGAAGAGATGGACCCACGGCGAGCCCTCCGGTCCATCGACGAAATCGATGTCGATGAAGTCCGCGTCGGGCGTGTCCCAGCGCTCGCGCCGGTAGGTGATGGAGGGCGCGGGCGCGAAGCGTGAGCCATAGACGGTCTGCGCGTGCGCGCCGGGCAGCCAGCGTGCGGGGATGAAACGGGGCGGCATCGAGCGATGATAGCCGCCGCGCCCGTATAATTCGCGCCATGCCGCTCGTCCGCCGGGAACGCCTCGACTCCGGCAAGCTCGGGATCGCTCTCGCCGCGGGCGCCGCCGCCCTCGCAGCCTGGCTGCTGTGGTACCCCATGCGGGATGCGGCGCCCTTCCTCGACGATTACGTCTTTTTCGCGCTCGGCGTGCACGTCGATACGCCGCTTGCGCTGCTGCTGTCGGACGCGATGGGCTCCTTCTTCTTCCGCCCGTTCGTGATGTTCCTGTGGGCGCTGAGCGCGAAGGCCTTCGGGGTCGATGCGCCGATCCAGTACGCGTTGAACATCGGGCTGCACGCCGCCAACGGCCTGTTGCTCCTCGTGCTCGCACGGCGCTACGGCATCAGGGCGGCCCCTGCGGCTGTGGGCGCGATCCTCTTCGTCGTGCATCCCACCCCGTTCGCGGCCGCGGCGTGGCTTTCGGATCGCTTCGACGTCGTCGCGCTCTTCTGCGGCCTCTGCGCACTGATCGCGCTCGAAGCCTATTGGCGGCACCCGCGCCGGCTGAACCTCGCCGGGGCGCTGTGCGCGCTGCTGCTGGCGCTCCTGTCGAAGGAGATCGCGTACGCGATCGTGCCGGTGGCTCTGGCTTCGGCCGCCTGGCGTTGGAGATCGCAGCGTGGGCGGGCGTTGCGCTCCATGATCGCGATCGCAGCGTGTGCTGCCGCCACGCTCTGCGTGCGGGCGCTCGTCGTGCGGCCGGTGGCCGCGGCGATGTTCCTCGACGGCGGCACGCTATCCGCGCTGTGGGATGGCTGCGCCAAGTTCTTCCATTACCTTCCGGCGTTCCTCGTCGTGCGGCATGGTGGTGCGGCGGCGTTGGGCGCCCAAGCGCTTCTCGTGGCGGTCCCGCTGGTGCTGGTGGCGGGCGGTTCGCGCTTCGATGCCCGCGCGGCGCTGCGCGCCGTGCCGCTCGCGAGCGCCGCGATCATCCTCCTCATCGGCTGCGCGGCGGCACAGGCGCCGGTGATGCACGCGTCGCCGATCCAGCCCTTCGATCCCGGCCCGTTCCAGTTCATCGCGCTCGCGGGCAGCCGCTTCTACTACGTGGCCTTCGCCGGGCTCGCGCTGCTCGTCGCGGCTTGCGGACATGCCCTCATCGCGGCGCCACCGCGGCCCCCGTTCACCCTTGCCGTGGCGGCGTTGCTCGCCGCGGTGACGGCCGGAATGACGGCGCAGTCCCGCGACATCGCCCGCGAATGGTCGTCCTTCGTGCGCACGGAGGATGCGCCCCTCGTGCAGGCCGCCGTGGCAGCGGTGCGCTCGCAACAGGACGCGCCTCCCGGGTGCAAGATCTTCCTGCTCGACCTGCCCGATCCCGACGACACGCTGCGCTCGATGCTCGACGTCGCGGTCAAGCAGGCGCTCCCGCCGGGAGATCCGCGCGCCGCGTGCTTCATCCAGTCCGAGCACACCCCGTGGTATCACCTGCTCGAGGCGCGGGGACTGCCGCCGGGAGCGGAACGGCCGCTCAGCATGATGGTTTTCGCGGGCAAGCCCTACCTGCCCCTGCGGGTGGGGAACCTCGAGTACTTCTACCTCACGGCGGTGGATGCGCCGGCCATCGTCGCCTCGAGGGAATCCACCTTCTACGCCTGGGACGGCGCACGCTTTGCGAACGTCACCGAACTGGTTCGCAGCGGCCGGCGCCACGTCGCTTTTTACGACAACCGCCCCCGGTTCTGAGGGATCGCGAGCAGCGGCTTCGGCGATAATGGCGCGATGGAATCGAACGATCCCGGCGCCTGGCGCCAGCTGCTTCGCACGGAGGAAGTGGCCGACGCGAGCGACGAGGCGGGCGAGCTCTTCCGCCGCAGCTTCGGCCACGACATTCCCGACTATCCGCGCCACTTCGTGTTGCGCTATACGCCGCCGGGCAAGGCCACGGGGCGTGTCGTGGCGTACGTGCACCAGCTTCCCTATCGCGAGGTCTTCCTCTGCGGCGGCATGTGCGTGGACGAGCGCTCGTACCGCACGCTGCCCCATTGGCTCTACCGCCAGGTGCGCGACGAGGGCGGCCTCGCGACGATCGTCACGCGCGACAGCATGGGCCTGCTCGGCGACAGCCCCGCATCCTTCGGGCACGTGGGCGAGCCGCGCGCGCGGGCGGCGGACCTGCGCACGGGCTTCGTCGACACGGGGCACGAGCACCTGATGGTGTACTGGCGCAAGCCCCTGGACGAGCGCGAGAAGCGCCGGCTCATCGACCTGGTCGTCGCGCACGGGCCGTTCTGATGAAGGTCCCGGTGCTCACCTATCACTCCATGAAGATCCATGGCAACGGCTACTCCGACAACGATCTCGTGGCCCTGGCCTCGGACCTGGAGACGATCCACGCGCGCGGCTTCCGCATCGTGCCCCTCGCGCAGGTGGTGGCCGAGTGGCGCAAGGAACCCTC
>Ga0070658_10001695_pt1 | contig 18611 bp, 13 predicted proteins | sample KBSC13metaG_FD_64664 | JGI IMG/M metagenome (GOLD analysis project Ga0070658, IMG submission 64664) | Corn rhizosphere microbial communities from Kellogg Biological Station, Michigan, USA - KBS C1-3 metaG | ecosystem: Host-associated > Plants > Roots > Rhizosphere > Soil ...
CCAGCAGCCTCGTCAAGACCGGCTCCAGCGCGCTCGCCCAGATCTCATAACCCTTCGCGGTGGGGTGGAGATAGTCGCCCATGGTTTCCTTCAGGATGCTGCCGTCGGGCTCGAGAAATTTGGCGCCAATGTCGAGGAAGGTGACGCCGGCGTCTTTGGCCACGGATTCGGCGACGAGCTTGTTGATGGTGTCGAGCTTGGCGCGGGTAGCGTCGGGCTTGGGGCCACGCGGGAAGATGGCCATGAGAACGATTTTCGCGGCGGGCTGGCTGCGGTGCACTTCGCCGCGGATGGCATCGATGCCCGCGAGGATTTCCTCCGGGGTATTGCGGCTCACGTTGTTGGTGCCGATCATGATCACGACCACTTTGGCCGCCGCCCCATCAAGTTCACCATGCTGGAGGCGCCAGAGGGTGTTTTCCACGAAGTCGTAGCCGAATCCGAGATTCGAAGCGTTGCGCCTGGCGTAATACTTTTCCCATACGTCCTTGCCCGGCTGGCCGCGGTCGTGCGGCTCGCCCCCGAACATCTGGGTGATGGAATCACCGATGAAGACGAGTGCGGCTTTGTGTTCGCGAGTGACCTGCGTCACGGCGGCGTGGCGTTTCGCCCAATCGTAGACCGGCCAGTCGCGGTCCTGCGTGCATGGGACGAGCGTGGCGGGCAGCGGAGTGGCGCCGGCGACAGGCTCGGCCTTGAATTCGGCGAGCGGACTCTTTTGTTTGCGATCCTCGCTAAAGGCGCGCGCCTTCACCACTCCGCCTGCGCGCAACATGATCGGGGCGAGGTAGGGACCGCCCTTCGGTCCGGGATCGGAGCCGTCCAGACTGTAGCGGATGTGCGCACCAGGAGTCGCACAGGTGAGCGTGATGGTCCCATCCGCGCCGCGCTGGATGACTGGAGCGACGAGGTCCGTGGCGGGAGCAGTGACGGGCGGCGCCGGAGCCTGGGCTTGAGCGCGTGATTGGAGCGGGAGGAGAGGGAGCGCGAGCAGGGCCGCGAGGGTGAGCGTGGTGGTGTGCATCGGGGTGGAGCCTTGGGGTGCAGTCATCAGTAATCGGTCAGGAGCCAGTAATCAGTCCCGGAGACCAGAACCCCTGGTGCCGCGGAACACTGATTACTGCCTGCTGATCACTGATTACTTCTTCGTTTCGGGCACAAACAGCACGCACACCGGCGACCCGACCTCGGCCGTCTCCCCAGTGAGTGTGAGCTTTCCGGTCGTCTGGTCGATCTTGAGCACGGCGATTTTGTCGTCGTTCTGACCGCCGGCGATCAGCCATTTGCCCGAGGGATCAAGGGCGAACCCACGCGGCACTTTCACCCCGGCGGGGGCATTCTCGATCAGCGTGATCTTGCCATCGTCGGCAATGGTAAAGACGGCGATGGTGTCGTGTGTGCGGTTGGCGACGTAGAGCCACTTGCCGGTGGGGTGGCAGAAGATCTCCGCCGTGGACAAGCCTTTCTTGTCGGTGCCGGGTGGCAGCGTGGAGACGGATTCGATTTCCTTGAGCGCGCCCGTCGCGGGATCGCGGGTAAAGGCGGTGGCGGTCATGGCCATCTCGTTGCAGACGAAGGCGAATTTGCCATTGGGATGGATGGCAATGTGACGAGGTCCGCTGCCCGGCTCGACTTTACCCGAGGGCGGATCGGTCGGCGTCAACTTCCCGGCCGACGCATCGAATTTATAGATCCAAACGTTGTCCGTCCCGAGGTCCGCCGCATACACGAATTTATTCGCGGCATCCGTGTAGATCGAGTGCGCGTGAGACTTTTCCTGCCGCTTCGGATCGGCCCCGGCTCCATTGAACTGGATGAACTCGGTACGTTCGCCGATGGAGCCATCGGGCTTCGTTCGGAAGGCCGCGATACTGCCTCCGCCGTAGTTGGCGGCGAAAACGGTGCCACCCGTGTTGTCGACCCATACATGGCAGGGGCCGCCTCCGCCGGTGTCGCCTTTGTTCAAAGACTCGAGCGTCCCGTCGCTCTTGATGGAAAAGGCGATCACGGACTGGCTGGTTTCGCCACACGCGTAGAGGTATTTGTGATTGGGCGAAAGGGCGACGAAGCTCGGATCCTTCGCTTCACCGGCGAGCTTTAGAGGGCCGAGCTTGCCGGTGCCGGAATCGATCGTCCCGATATACACGCCCTTGCTCATGTTGGGCTTGGTGTAGGTGCCGAGGTAGAAGGTTTCGTCGGCTGCCCGGGCGGCGGCGGCGGCGAGGACGGCGGAGAAAAGAAGGGGAACGAACAATTTCATGGCGCGCAGTTCACCGGACGCGCGGCGCAAGCTCAAGCCTGGAGAGTGTTTATCTCTCTCCCGGGAAGACAATAGATCAGAAGTCAGAGCTCAGAACTGCGCCGAATTCTCCCTGACCTCCGACCTGACCTCTGACCTCTCGCTTCTTCGCGCAAACTGGATCACCGAAAAATCTCCTGCAACTTCTCGCGCAGGGCGGGAAACGTGAACGGCTTTTGCAGAAAGCCCGCAAGACCCGCCCCGGTAAACCGCGCGATGGCTTCCTGTTCATTGAAGCCGCTCATGAGCAACACGCGGGCATCGGGACGCAACTCACGAATGGCCCGGAACGCTTCGTCGCCATCCATGTGCGGCATGGTGAGATCCAGCATCACGAGCTTAAACGCATCCGGGTCGAGCATGTACTCCTCGACGCCGGTGCGGCCATTGTCGGCCAGCCGTGTGCTGAAACCGGTGGCCTCGAGCATGCGCGCTGTGGTCACACGGACCGTTTCCTCATCGTCAACCACCAGCACGAGTCCCGAACCCTTCCACCCGGCCGCACTCGGCGCGGCCCGGACCAGCTCTTCCGCCACGCCCTCGGCGCACGGGAGCAGAATCTTGAATGTGGTCCCCCACCCCGGCTCGCTGAAGACCTTGAGCGCGCCCTTGTGACCGCGGACGATGCCCAGCACGGCCGCCAGGCCAAGTCCGCGCCCGGTGAATTTGGTGGTAAAGAAAGGATCGAATATTTTCTCGAGAACTTCGGGCGACATCCCGCCGCCATTGTCGCTGATCTCCAGCGAGACGTAGTCGCCCTCCGGGAGGTCGCGGGCAAAATATGCGCCCGCGAGGTATTTGCGGTCGGCCCGCGTGAGGCCGGTCGTCACGGCAATGAAACCGCTCTTGTCGCTGATCGCCTCGGAGGCATTGATGACCAGGTTCATGATGACCTGCCGCAATTGCGTGGCGTCGCCCAGCACCACGGGCAGCCCCGGGGCGAGCTGGAATTTCATCACCGCGCGCTTGCTGATCGACACCTGAAGCAGGCGGGTGGTGTCTTCGATGAGGGCGTTGAGATCGAGACGATTGACCACGAAACGCCCCTTGCCCGAATAGGCGAGCATCTGCTTGCACAAATCGGCGGCCCGCGCTGCGGCGACTTCGATCTGCTCCAGGTACGGCTGCACCGGCGATTCCGCCGGCAGATCCATGCGGGCGAGGCTGGCATTGCCGAGCACGCCCGTGAGCAGATTGTTGAAATCGTGCGCGATGCCCCCGGCCAGGACGCCGAGGCTTTCCAGCTTCTGCGATTCCTGGAGCTTGCGCTCGAGGGCCTGCTTTTCCGCCGCGTTCTTTTTTCCCACCTGCTCCGCCAGGACGCGATCGGTCACATCCTGAACGAGGGAGAGAACCGAGATGCTCTTCCCGCTATCGTCGTGCAGCACCGAATTTTGCCAGGCGCAGTGCAGGATGCGGCCGAGCTTCGTCAGGTTGCGATATTGGCCCAGATTGCGTTCGTCCGTGCCATCGATGAGCCGGCGGCTCGTTTCATCCATCCGCTCGGCATCGTCGGGATAAACAAACGGCCACTCGCCGAATCGCTTGCCGATGATTTCTTCGGGTTTCCAGCCAAACATGTGCTCGGCCTGGCCCGCCCAGCGCGTGACCCGCAAATCCGGGGTCCACTCGATGACGGCCAGCGGGGAGTTCTCGACGTGGTCGATGAGGCGGAGTTGCGCGGCGCGCAATTCTTCGGTGGCGCGCCTGACATCCGTGACGTCACGCGCGATGCCGACCAGGCCGAGAATGGTGCCGCTCTCATCCTGCAAGGGAAACTTCGACGTGAGAAACCAGCCCTTTTCTCCATTGGGGCGCTCGTAGGGTTCCTCGCGATTGATCACGGCCTTCCCGGTTTGCACCACCGCCATGTCATCGGCGTAGTAGACATCGGCATTGCTGCGCAACCCGGGAATCTCAAACACCGTGAGGCCCAGGGCCTGGGCCTCGGATGGATCGGAGAACATCCGCAAATCCGCCGCATTGCGCAGGAGATATCGTCCTTCCCGGTCCTTGCAAAAAATCGGGTCTGGAACGGCATCGATGAGCTTGCGCAACAGGAAGCGTTCGTCGTGCTGAAGTTGCACGGCCGCGGCAGACGCACTCGCCGCTCTGGCCGGGCTTTCCCCGTTGGCCATTTGTCCATTCACTATTGCTCCGTTGCCATCACCGCCTTCCCTCGAACGAGGCTCCGGTTCTGGTTTGGCGATTGCGTCGACAACCTCCCGCTCCGGGGTGGATTCGAAATCCTGCGGCAGTTCCACGTGCACGACGAGTGTCCCGCGGGCATGTCCCGCCGCATCCAGAAGCGGCACTGCCACCGCGCTACAACTTCCGCTTCCGCCGTCCTTGCGTATGAACTGGACTTCTCCATCCCAGCGCCCCACCCTCCGGACCTCCGCCACAATCGATTCTCCACTTCCATTCGCCGTCGTCGGGCGATGGATCTCATTCACTCCCCGGCCGATCACCTCGGCCCGTTCCCAACCGAACATCCGCGCGGCACCCGCATTCCAGTCCGCGATAGTGTCATCGTCGGCAATCAGGACGAGCGCATCGTAGATCTGGTCAAAAACCAGCGCGCGGCGCAGAAGCGCGTCGAGGCTGCCATGGGTATCTGTCGTGCTCATTCCAGGGGACTGCCTTGTATACTAAGAGTGCGGGCGTGGCGAGTTTTCTTGGCAGGCGCCGAGTTTTGCGCGCCTGACGGCGCCACACGCTTCATGGGACGGATGCGACGCATGTGTGCTCACTGAGTGCTGAACACCGATTACTGATTACTATCCGCCCCCTACCCCGCCGGCGGCATCCCCAACTTGGGCCCTTTCGGATGCGAGCCGAAGATCCCGCCAAGCCAGTCTTTCATCCAATGCACCGCAGCCGCGCCGCCGAAGAAGATAGTGCCGAAGAAGACGAGCGTGGCGGCAAACATGATGGTTCCGGCGATGATGAAATAGCCGTCGCGCTCCATCAGCGCGGCAGCCAGGAAGATGATCGACAAAGCCGGGATCATGTTGCTGAACGGGATCGGCAGCGGCAGGAGCAACAGGAGACCGCAGATGCAAATCATCGCGCCGTAGAGATGGTGCAGCACTACGTAGTCCACGAGAAAGCAGAGCCGCGGCCGCAAAAAAACTTCCAGCGTGCGGGCCAGCTTCAACGAACCTCGCAGGATGACTGCCACCCGAGCCGAAGGGACTTTGGCATCGAGCAGCGAGGCCGGCAGCCACGGGCTGGCGCGAAGCGAGAGGCGCAGGCCGATCAGCGCGATCATGGCGCCTAGCGGCGTCGACAAGCCGGGCAGCGGGATCGGCAGACAGAAGGGCAGCGACAACAGGATGAGCAGCAGCGTGTAGGCTCGCGCCTTGGTGACGGCGATGATCTCGCGCAGCGTGATGGGGCGCTCGCTCAACTCCGCGAGCAGCGCCTCGATCTCTTCCGAGAGGCGCCGCGGCCGCGGTGGATCGATGCCGATGGTAAGTTCCGTCACGCCCTTGGTTTCGCGCTAGGTGCGGATCTGGCCGTTTCCGCGCAGCAGATACTTGTAGGTGGTCAGCTCTTCCAGGGCCATCGGGCCGCGCGCATGCAGCTTGTCGGTGGAGATGCCGATCTCCGCCCCGAATCCAAACTCGCCGCCATCGGTGAAGCGCGTGGAAGCGTTCCAATACACAGTCGCGGAATCGACCTCGGCGAGGAAGCGCTCGGCGGTGACTTCATTACGGGTCACGATGCCATCGCTGTGATGCGAACCGTTCATCTCGATGTGGTCGAGCGCCTGCTCGATGGTGTCGACGACGCGGACCGCGAGGATGAGGTCGAGAAACTCGGTGCGAAAATCCTCGGGAGTCGCCGCCACTACTTTGGCGCCGGGAACCCCCAGCTTCATGGCCAGTGCGAGGGCGCGTTCGTCGCACCGCAATTCGACCCCTTTGCCGAGCAGCGCCCGGCCGGTCGTGGCGAAGAAATCGGCCGCTACATCCTGATGCACGAGCACGGTCTCGATGGCGTTGCAGACTCCGGGCCGCTGGCACTTGGCGTTGATCACGATGCTCTCGGCCATCGCGAGGTCAGCCTCGCGATCCACATACATGATGCAGATGCCATCGTAATGCTTGATCACGGGCATGCGCGCGTGGCTCACCACGGTTTCGATCAGCCCTTTGCCGCCGCGCGGGACGATCACATCGAGATATTTGTCCATCGCGCAAAGGAGGCGCACGGCCTCGCGATCCGTCGTGGGGATGAGCAGCACGCTGTCCTCCGGCAAGCCGGCCCGTGCCCCGCCGCGGCTCAGCGCGGCGGCGATGGCCACATTCGAATGAATGGATTCGCTGCCTCCGCGCAGGATCGTCGCGTTGCCCGTCTTCGTGCAGAGCACCGCCGCGTCGCTGGTCACATTGGGGCGCGATTCGTAGATGATGCCGACCGTGCCGATGGGCACCCGGACCTTGGAGATGCGCAGCCCGTTCGGGCGCGTCCAATCCTTGATCGTCTCCCCTACGGGATCGGGCAGCGCGGCTACCTGGCGGATGCCTTCGGCCATGGCCTCGAGCCGCTTGGTGTTCAAGGTGAGGCGCTCCACCATCGGTTTGGCCAGCCCGTTCTTTTCCGCATTGGCGAGGTCTTTGGCGTTTGCTTCGAGAATCGGGCCGGCGGCCGCTACCAGTTCATCCGCCATGGCCAGCAGGCCGCGGTTCTTCTGGTCCGCGCTCGTGCGGGCGAGCACGCGGGCGGCCGCCCGGGCGCGGCGGCCGAAGTCTTCGATCTGTGCTTTCAGGTCCATAAATGAGCGTTCAATCTGAGCGCAGTGTAACGCAGGCCGGGAGTCCGGCAAGTGAGTCACCCAGACACCGCTTCGCCGCGGGCGATGAAACGCGTGCCGACGGGCTTACCTGCGGCGATGGCCGGGATTCGGCCCGCCTGCCGCCCGCTGGCGATATAGGTGGGGATGCCGGCTTCCACTGCAACCTTTACGGCCTGCAACTTGGAGGTCATCCCCCCGACGGAAAATTTGCCTTTCTCACTGCGCGCCAACCCGGCGACCCGGTCGATGTTCTCGACGACGCGCACGACTTTTCCATCCTCGTCCAGCAAGCCATCGACGCTGGTCAGGAGGATGAGGAGATCGGCCTCGACGAGCAGCGCCACCTCGGCGGACAGCTTGTCGTTGTCGCCAAAGCGCAGTTCTTCGACAGCCACGGAGTCGTTCTCGTTGATAATCGGCACGACAGTCCGGCGCTCGAAGATGTGCGCCAGGGTGTTGCGCACGTTTTGATAGGCGGTGCGGCTGTCGAGATCGTCGTAGGTGAGGAGCAATTGCGCGACGTGCAGGTCATGCGTGGCAAAATGCGCCGCGTAGCTCTGCATGAGCCGGGATTGCCCGATCGCCGCGCAGGCCTGCCGGGCCGCCAGGTCCTCGGGCCGGGTCTTCAAGCCGAGCACGCCGAGTCCCGCGGCCACGGCGCCACTCGAGACCACGACACATTCGTGCCCCAATTTCACCAACCCGGCGATCTCGGAGCACAGGCGGCGAAACTGGCGATCATCCAGCGAAGTCCCGCGCGTATTGGCGAGAATGCCGGAACCGAATTTAAGAACGATGCGTCGAGGCGTGGTAGCCATGGTGGAAAGGGAGCGGGAGTGTAGGGAGGAAGCGGAAGCGCTCAAGCCGAAGTTGATGGTGGAAAGTGGACAGTGGATAGCCCCGCTAACGCCTTCGACGCCGGCACGATTGAAAGGGACCGCAAGGAAAGCGGTTCCTCCTGCGAGAGATCTCCCCAAACCAGACGCGGCGATCAACCATCCACTCTCCACTATCCACCCGAGCCCACGAATTGAGACTTCCCGCCTCCCAACTGGCCCAGCTACACTCCTCCCACATGATCGATCTGAGCCTCAGCCTTCAGCAAGCCGTCCAGAGTGGCGCGTTGCTCGCCAGCAGCGCGAAAAACATCGAGCAATTTCTCGCCCGGAGCAGCTCGCCCACCTACGAGCAGAGCATCGCCGAACTCGTGAAGAACGAGGCGTGGGATGAATTGAACGACCGCTTTTACAAGACCCTCGCCTTCGGCACCGGCGGCCTGCGCGGGCGCACGATCGGGAAGGTCGTGACGGCCGCCGAGCGCGGCGAACCGCAGCCGCTCGGCCAGCCGCAGCGTCCGTGCGTGGGCACGAACTCGATGAACTACTACAACATCAGCCGCGCGACGCAGGGGCTGGTGGCGTATTTGAAGGAGTGGTTCGCGAAAAACGGGCTGCCCGGCCGGCCGAGCATCGCCATCGCGCATGACACCCGGCACTATTCCAAGGACTTCACGGAGCTGACCGCCAAGGTCGCGGCGGAAAATGGCGCCGATGTCTTCATCTTCGGCGGGCCGCGCTCCACGCCTCAGCTCAGCTTCACCGTGCGCCTCGTCAATGCCAGTGCCGGCATCGTCATCACCGCCAGCCATAATCCCCCGCACGACAACGGCTACAAAGTCTACTTCAGCGACGGCGCGCAGGTCGTCGAGCCGCATGCCAGCGGCATCATCGCCAAGGTCAACGCCGTGGAAGGCGATGTCTACGAACCGGTCGCGCCGGAGTTTCAGGGCAAGATCACCGTGCTCGGCCAGGCCGCGGACGATGCCTACATGGCGCGCCTCGAAACACTCATCCTCGATCGCCCGATGGTCGCGGCCGCCGCGCAAAGCGGGTTGAAGATCGTCTTCACCTCCATCCACGGCGTGGGCGGCATCATCAGCAAGCCGATGCTCGACCGACTGGGCTTCCACTACTCCACCGTAGCTGAGCAGGAAGTCCAGGACGGCCGTTTCCCGACCGTGCAATCGCCGAACCCCGAGAATGCCGAAGCGCTGGCCCTGGCCATCCTCCTCGCGAAGAAAAACGGCTCCGACCTGGTCATCGCCACGGACCCGGATTGCGACCGCATGGGCGTCGCCGTGCGGAACAGCGCGGGCGAAATGGAGTTGCTGACCGGCAACCAGATCGGCTCGCTCATGGCCTACTACCGGGTGCAAAAGCTCATCGCGACCGGCGTGATCACGCCCGCGAATGCGAGCCGCTGCGTGATCGTGAAGACCTTCGTAACCACCGACCTGCAAAAGGCGATCGCCGAGAAGCACGGCTTGCGGTGCGTGGAAACTCTCACCGGCTTCAAGTACATCGGGGAAAAGCTCGGGAAGTACGAGGCCGCGATTCCCGCCGAGGCCCGCCGGAATTACCGCGAATTGTCCGAACTCGAAACGCGCAATCTCCGCCTCCAGTACTCCAGCTACTACGTCTGCGGCGGTGAGGAAAGCTACGGCTACAGCGCGGCGGATTTCGTCCGCGACAAGGATGGCAACGGCGCCACGGTGGTCTTCGCCGAAGTGGCCGCCTACGCCAAGTCGCGCGCACTCACCCTCATCGATCTGCTCGACGAGGTTTATGCCACCTACGGTTTCTACCTGGAGAAGAACGGCTCGCTCACCTTCGAGGGCGCCGATGGCGCGGCGAAGATCCAGCGCCTCGTCGATTCCTACGCGCAGCAACCACCCGCCACTGCCGATGGCAGCACCGTCACCGGCACGCGCAATTTCGCGTCCGAGACCTTTGTCGACTCCGAGGGCGACACGATCCCGAAGGAAAAGATGCTCATGATCGACCTCGCCGACGGCCGGCGGATCGCGGTGCGCCCCTCGGGCACGGAGCCAAAGATCAAGTTTTACCTCTACGCCCGGCGCGCTCCCGCGCCCGGCCAATCCTTTACCAAGGCTGAGCTCGCGCCGATCAAGAGCGAGGTGAAGGCGTCACTCGAAGCGCTTTGGACCTGGATCCAGGCGGACGTGAAGGTGCGCCTGGCCTGAGGGGCGGAAGGGGATTGGAGTGTTGGAGTATTGGCGTGGTGGTTGACCGGATTCCATCACTCCACCACTCCCAGCCGAGCCCCGAGTTCCCACATCCTGCCGTCTCTTTTTCACGAATCAGTTGATGACGAAGATTGAATTGCGGAGTATCCCTTCCCGCGCAGTGTTTCTTTCAATCCCACCCACCCCCAAATGAGCGGTAGAGAAATCAACCTCGACGGCGGCGAAATCAGCGTCATCAAGGCGCTCGGTTTCGGCAGTGCCGAAGTCAATGGCGAAGACCTCATGACGCGCCTCGGCGGCGACCTCGTTCCCGCGGAGATTATGGATACGCTGAAGGGGCTGATGGCGATGGGCTACGTCGAAGCGGACAAGAGTTCGTTCTACAACACGGACGAGTTCAGGGTGATCCACTTCCGGGTCAACTCAGGCTACGGCAAGGATCTGCGCGAGGCACTCAGCCCGCAACAAAAGCCAAAGAAGAGCAAGCGCGTGCGGCGTGAATAGCGGGACCCTCGGATGGGCATCCTGAAGGCGTGGCCATGGGCCGCCGCGATTTTGAGTGGCTTGCTGCTTATCCAGAGCTTTCCGCCGTGGAATCAGGGATGGCTGTGCTGGGTTGCCCTCACGCCTCTCCTCTGCGCGCTCTTTTTCGAGCCAAGGCCGGCCCGCCGCGTTGCCCTGCGCAAAGCCGCGCTAGGCTACGTCACCGGGCTGATCTTTTTCCCCGGCACCTTTTTTTGGCTCAGCACTACGCTGGCGAAGCTTTACGATAACCGCTGGCTGCTCACTCTCGCGCCGCTGCTCTCCCTGTTTCTCGCGCTCTACTTTGCGTTCTGGGCGTGGTTCGTGAGCGCCGTTCTCGTTCGCGGTGAGACTCTTCCCCGGTTTCCCCGCTCGCTGGGCAATCTTGGCATCGCCTGCGCCGGGGCCTGCGCCTGGGTGGTCCATGAGTGGGTGCGCGAGAGGTTGTTCGGAGGCTTCGGCTGGAACCCTCTCGGAGTCGCGCTCTACCACGAGCAATCGATCATCCAGATCGCGGAATTCACGGGCACACCCGGCCTCTCCTTCCTCGTCGTCTTCACCAATCTCATGGCCGTGATCATCGTGCGCCGCATCGTCGGTGAGATCGGGCCGGTCTTTCTCAAGCGGGTGCGCTGGGAGTTCAGCTTCACCATGGCGCTCATCGCGGCGACCTTCGCGTTTGGCGTCCGCCGCGTGTGGCATGCCGATTCAAGCGCTTCCGTGCCCCTGCGCTTCGCCGCGCTCCAGTTCAATATCCCGCAAGACGAAAAGCGCGACCCCGATGCCGTGGAAACAGTGCTCGAGGAAATCCAAAAATGGAACGGTGTCGCCACCGCGGCGGATGCAGCCCAAGCCAGCCCGCAACTCGTCATCTGGCCGGAGTCCGCCATTCCGACGGGAATGTTCGGGAGCGAACGCAGCTTCCACTTCGTCATCGATCAGTTGCAGGACGCCAACTACGCCCTGCTCCTCGGCACGGTCGATGCCGACCTGGACCGGGGCGAGGACTACAACACGGCGCTCCTCCTTTCCGATCACGGACGGGAGCACCAGAGCTATCGCAAGATTCATCTCGTCCCCTTCGGCGAGTATCTCCCGCTGCGGCCGGTGTTCCAGCCATTCGTCGGCCAGCTCGTCCCCGGTGACTTTACCCCTGGCCGCGAATACACCGTGCTCCAGCTTGCCGACCCGCCGATCAAGCTCGGCGCGCTCGTGTGCTTCGAAGACACCCTGGGCGACCTCACCCGGCAGTTCCCGAAGGCCGGCGCGCAATTGCTCGTCAATATCACCAACGACGGCTGGTTCGCCCGGTCCCCCGCCGCCGAGCAGCACCTCGCCAATGCCACCCTGCGCGCCGTGGAAAACCGGCGCCCGCTCATCCGCTGTGGCAATACGGGCGTGACCTGCACGATTTCCGCGACTGGTGAGATCGATCAAATCCCGCCGTTTCAGACAGGCTTCATTCGCCGGGAGATCAATGTCCCCACCGCCCCACGCCTCACCTTCTACACGCGGTTCGGCGACTGGTTGAGCATCGTGGCGATGGTGGTCGTCGCGGCCACGGGAATAGGAAGCGCCATGGTTCGGCGAGGCGGAGCCGTGACCAAAGGGCTCAAGTAGCTGTCGGCCTGCGCCGGCGCGCTTTGGTCAGACTGGTCCGACAAATCAGACCCGTCCGACTCCCCTGCGTGGCACATTCCCCGACACCCAATGGCCCGCAATTGTGACACAGCCCGAAATAATACCACTCGCTAATCCCCTCCGGCGTGCGATGGGTGCGCCTTTTATGGCACTGCAGACCAGCACCTTCCTTTCGAGCCTCATCGTCGCCTGTGTGCGAGTGCTTGCCTGGACGTGGCGCTTACGGCTCACGGACGAAGCGGGCTTGCTCAACACCACTGGCGCTCCCGCGCTGCCGCCGCTGGTCTGGGTCTTCTGGCACAATCGGCTGCTCGTCATCCCGGTCCTCTACGGACGCTTCTTCCGCAAGCGCCGAAGCGTGGTATTGATCAGCCGCAGCCGCGATGGAGGCATTCTCGCGGGATGCATTGAGCGTTTCGGCGGTGAGCCCGTGCGCGGTTCCAGCTCCCGAGGCGGCGCCGCCGCCATGCGCGTCTTGCAGCGGAAAATGGAGGAAGGGTGCGACGCCTACATCACGCCGGATGGCCCGAAGGGTCCACGCTACTCGATGAGCGCCGGTGCACTCTGGCTGGCTCAAAGCGCCGGCGCCGATGTGCTGCCGGTGAGCGTGGAGGTATCACGTTGCTGGCGTCTGGGACGCTGGGATGGCTTCCTCATCCCGAAGCCCTTTGCCCGCGTGAATGTGACTCTACGCGCGCCGCACTCCGTCCCACCGACCATGGATACCGCGGCCTTGGAGGTCGAGCAGGAGCGCCTGCGCGAATTGATGATGAGCCAGACCGACCGGCACTAGCTAGGCGGGAGTGTTCAGTGTTCAGTCCACAGTGGCGCAGCGCGCGCTCACTGAACACCGAATACTGAAAACTGAATACTTCCCGAGATTATCCCACAAAACCCCGGCCCCTTCATTGACAAGGGGAAGGCGCATTTCGATACTCCCCCTGACATGAGTCTCGATTTGAACGATCTGCTGCGCGATTGGCCGCATGAACCCGGCATGATCAAGGTGCGCAAAATCCTCGGCACCGACGGCAAGGAAAAGCTGCAGCTGCGCATCGATCTCGGCTTGATCCAGATGGAGACCCAGGGCCGGCCCGACGGGCTGGAGCCGCACGACCACGAATCCCTCCTGGAATACCACCAGGCCCGGGCTCGCCGCGCGGAGAAGAAGGGCAACGCCTACACGCTGAACGCCGACGAAATCGGCGACCTCCAACAGGAAGGCATCCAGTATTACCACCGCTACATCAGCTTCTTTCAGCTGAGCGACTATCAGGGCGTGATCCGCGACACGCAGCGCAATCTCGAGATGTTCCAGTTCGTGGCGAAATACGCGGAGAAGGAGGAGATGGCGCAGTCAGTGGAACAGTTCACCCCGTACGTGCTCATGATGCTCACCCGCGCGAGGGCCTCGATTGAAATCGAGCGCGAAGAGTTTGCCGCCGCCGTGCGGCAGATCGAGGACGGGATGGAGAGGATTCGCATCTTCTACGATAAAATGGAGAACCCGGAAGCCGCCGCGAACAGCGCGGAACTCGGTTTCCTCGGCGAGTGGCTGGAGGAAGTCCGTGCCCGGCAGCCGCTGACCAAACTCGAAAAAATGCAGCGCGAAATGGACAAGGCGATCGCCAACGAAGCGTATGAACGGGCGGCGGAACTGCGGGACATGATCAACGCCCAGCAGCAGAAAAAGAAGTAGCCGCCGCCGACCCGATGTTCTCCCCCCGCCGCGCGCTTGCGCTGATCCTCGGTGCCGCGCTTCTCGCCGGTTGCGACAATGATCCCAACCCCGCGCCTTTGCACAAGACGCGCCCGGACGGGTCTCCGTGGCTCGCGCGCTATTCCGGCCTGCCGGAGGATCCGCGGTCGTTTGATCCGCAGTACATGTACGATTCCGTGACCCGCCGGGTGATGGAACTCGTCTACGACACGTTGCTCGAGTATCATCCGATGAAGACGGATCCATACGAAGTCCGGCCGGCGTTGCTCGAGGAGATGCCCCAGAAGGAAGTCTCCACCGATGGCAAGGTCAGCTATCTGTGCCGGCTGAAGACGACCGCCCGGTTCCATGACGATCCCTGTTTCCCGGGCGGCAAAGGCCGGCAGGTGCGGGCCGAGGATGTGCACTATGCATTCCTGCGCATGCTCGATCCGAAGGTCGAATCGCCCTTCCTGTCCGTGTTCGCGGACTTCATTGAGGGCATGACCGAGTTGCAGGAGAAGGTGAAAAAGAATCAGGAGACGCTCGATTACTCCTGGCGGCTACCCGGCGTCGAAGTCGTGGATGAGCGCACGTTTCGCCTGCACCTGACCAAGCCGTATCCGTTGGCGATTTACTGGCTCGCGATGCACTGCTCGACACCCGTGGCGCGCGAGGCTGTCGAATATTACGACGGAAAATCGCACGATGGAAAAGTGCGGGGCGATTTCCATGCCTTCTCCGCCGTGGGAACGGGCCCTTTTCGCATCGCCGAATACGTGCCCCGCCAACGGGTCCGGCTGGAGCGGGTCGAAGGCTACGCGACGACCACATTCCCGACGGACGGATTTCCGCCCGAGAAAGCGGAGTGGCTTCAGCAATTCGCGGGCAAGCCCCTTCCACTGGTGGATGAAATCAACATGCCGATTCTGCGGGAAACGATCCCTGTCTTTATCCTGACCCGGCAGGGCTACCTCGATGGCATGGCGGTGAACAAGGATGCCTTTGCGGCCATGATGAGCGGGACCCAACTGGCGCCGAAGTACCGGGAACGCGGCATGACTCTGGAACTGGCCGTGGAGCCGGCCACATTCTGGATGAGCTTCAACATGGAGGACCCGGTGCTCGGCAAAAACAAGAAGCTCCGGCAGGCACTTTCCTGCTCCTACGACAACAAGACCTACTCAAACATTTTCTACAGCGGCGTCGCCCCCACGGCGGAGCAAATACTGCCGCCCGGCACCGTGGGATTCGATCCCAAATGGAAGAACCCATGGGGCTACAATCTCGAAAAGGCGAAACAACTGCTGCGCGAAGCGGGCTACCCGGACGGACGCAACGCGACCACCGGCGAACAGCTCGAATTGCGTTTCACCACCGTGGCCAGCGGCGGTGAAGACCGGCAGCGGGCGGAGTTTGAGCAGAATTGTTTCGAAGCGCTCGGCATCAAAGTGCGCGTCGAGGAACTTACCTTTGCCCGGCTCATGGACAAACTGAACCGGAGCGATTTCCAACTCGCCAGCGGCAGCGGATGGTCGGCGGACTACCCCGACCCGGAGAACTTTTTTGCTCTTTTTTATTCCAAGAACATGCCTCCGAATGGCAGCAATCATTGCCACTACAACCGGCCGGACTTCGATGCGCTCTACGAAAAGATGGCGATCATGGAAAATGGCCCGGAACGCGACGCAATCATCAAGCAAATGAATGAAATGCTGGCCGACGATTGCCCGATGATCCTCGGCTTCATCAAGGCGTATTATACCGCGGTGCAGCCTTGGGCTCCGCCCACTCACCATAATCTCATGCTCGAGGGCGGGATGAAATACCTCACGGTGGATCCTGTGCTGCGAGAGCAAAAACGCGCCGAGTGGAACCGCAAACCGATGTGGCCCATTGCCATCCTGGTCTGTGCCCTGGCCGGCGGCTCTCTCTACGCCCGCCGTTGGAACCGGAGGTTGAATGCTTAGTTACATCATCCGCCGGCTGCTCTATGCGGTGCCGATCTTGCTCGGCGTGATCGTCATCACCTTTGTGCTGTTTCGCATGGTGCAATCGCCCGAGGCGATCGCCACCATCAAGCTGGGTCCCAAAGCTTCCCGCCTCGCAAAAGATGAGTTCATCAAGAGTGAAGGCCTCGACCGGCCCATGCCGGAGCAACTCGTCAAGCACATCAAGCGCCTGGCCACTTTCAACTTCGGCACTTCCTGGAAGACGGGCCGCTCCTTGAGCGATACGTTTCTCACGGGCGCCGGCCCTTCGTTGCTCATTACCCTCCCCGGATTCCTCGCCGGTCTCGTGGCGAGCGTCGGCCTCGCACTCTACCAGGTTTTTGTGAGAAATTCCCTGCTCGACCGCAGCCTCACCTTCTTTGCCGTGGCCCTGATGAGCATTCCCGCCGTCGTCTACATCATTTTCCTCCAGGCGGTTGGGGCGCTCGCCCTGAAGTATTTTCCGGCCGCGGGATTCAACTACGAAGGTTTTGGCACCTTCCGCTTCATCGCGCTCCCCATTCTGATCTTCCTCGTCCTCAATCTCGGTTACGATGCGCGCCTCTATCGCGCGATTTTCCTCGAGGAAATCCAGCAGGATTACGTCCGCACCGCCCTGGCCAAGGGGGTCGGCAATGTGCGAGTGCTCGGCACGCACGTCCTCAAGAATGGCATGATTTCGCTGATCACCCTGACTGTGGCGGAGTTGCCGAAACTGATCATGGGCTCCCTTCTCATCGAGAACTTTTTCTCCATCCCGGGCCTCGGCAACGTACTCGTGCTGGCCATTCAAACCAGCGACCTCCCCGTCATCCTGGCCAGTGTCTACCTCGGTTCTCTCGCCTACATCTTCAGCTTGATCCTGACCGATGTGGCTTACGCGCTCGCCGACCCACGCATCCGACTGAGCTAAGATGTTCGACCACTGGCTGACTCAAGATTTGCTCGTTCTCCTCGGCATGGGCCTGTTCGTCTGGGTGCTATGGAGCGGCTCTCACCATGAGCGGTGGCAGCGCGCCTGGATTCGGTTCCGCCAGGATCGCGCCGGTCTCCTCGCCCTTATCGTGGTCGCCATCTACCTCTTCGTCGGCGCTCTGGAAGTCTTGCAATTCCCCACCAAAAATGGGGGAACGCGCACCGTCCTGGACGTATTCGTCAGTGGCATCCATGACGAACGCAGCTACAGCGCCCCCCTCGCCCAGGCTCATCTCGATCCCAGTATGGGAAATCTTAAGGGCCTGCATTTGCTGGGGACAAATGCCCTCGGCAAGGATGTCCTCGTGCAGACCCTCAAGGCGTGCAAAACAGCGCTCATTATTGGGGGCCTGACCAGTGCCATTTATCTTCCGCTGGGGACCTTCTTCGGCATCCTCGCCGGCTATTTCCGGCGGTGGGTCGACGACGTCATTCAATACGTTTATACGACACTCGCCTCGATTCCGGAAATCCTGCTCCTCGTGGCCATCATCATGGTCGCGCCGGGCGGAAAGAACCTGGGCACACTCTCCTTCGCGCTCGGGGTGACGGCCTGGGTGGGATTGTGCCGGTTGATTCGCGGTGAGACCATGCGCCAGGCTGAGCGGCCCTACGTCGCCGCCGCCCGCGCCCTGGGCCAAAGCCATGCCCGGATCGTCACTCGCCACCTGCTGCCCAATGTGCTGCACCTCGTGCTCATCAATTTTGTGCTCGGATTTTCCGGCATCGTCCTGGCCGAAGCCGTCCTCAGCTATCTGGGGGTCGGCACGCCCGTGGGCACGCCGAGTTGGGGGAACATGATCGATGGTGCTCGCGCCGAATTGGGTCGTGATCCGGTCGTCTGGTGGAATCTCGTCAGCGCCACAGGCGCCTTGTTCACTCTCGTCCTCTCGCTAAATCTCCTCGGCGACGCCCTCCGCCGCGCCTTCGATCCCAAGCGCGGATGATTCGTGTTGTCAGCGTTCCGAACCACAGCTAGCCATGCTTTATGAATTCTGAACGGTGAGCACGCTCCTCGAAGTCCGCGATCTCGCGATCCATTTCGCCACCGAAACCGGCACAGTCGAAGCCGTGAAAGGTATTTCCTTCACGGTGCAAAAGGGCGAGACACTGGCCATCGTCGGTGAAAGCGGCAGTGGCAAGAGCGTGACCGGCCTCGCCCTCACCCGCCTGCTCCCCGAGCCGCCCACGATCTACAAATCCGGCCAGATCCTGCTCGATGGCCAGGACGTCCTGAAGAAATCGCCACGCGAACTTCGGACCATTCGCGGGAACAAGATCGCTTACATTTTCCAGGAGCCGAGCACGTCGCTGAACCCGGTCTTCACCATTCGCAACCAGATCGCCGAAGCCCTCCGGCTCCACCGCCCCGAGGTGCGTGATCTCGACGCCGAAGTCATCAAGTATCTCGACCTCGTCGGCATCGTCGACCCCGCGAAGCGCCTGCACGACTATCCGCACCAGCTCAGCGGCGGCATGCAACAGCGCGTCATGATCGCCATGGCCCTCTCCTGCCAGCCCGAACTGCTCGTGGCCGATGAACCGACCACCGCGCTCGACGTGACCATCCAGGCCCAGATCATGGATCAGTTGCGCGAACTGAAAAAGCAGATCGAAATGGCGATCATCCTCAT
>Ga0070658_10001697_pt1 | contig 18597 bp, 15 predicted proteins | sample KBSC13metaG_FD_64664 | JGI IMG/M metagenome (GOLD analysis project Ga0070658, IMG submission 64664) | Corn rhizosphere microbial communities from Kellogg Biological Station, Michigan, USA - KBS C1-3 metaG | ecosystem: Host-associated > Plants > Roots > Rhizosphere > Soil ...
ACGAGACCTATATCGTCGTCGGATTCAAAGAACACGTAATTATCGTATCGGTGGTCTTTCGGATCGATTGAGTAATAGTTCATCAGTCGTGACACCCGCCCAGCCTACACGATCAACTGCCCCTCGAGGCCCACGAACAACAGGTCGAACGCCGGCGCGCCGAGGATACGCAAGAGGCGCTCCCAATCAGCCTTCGTCAGAACCGCGTAGACAGTCGCGTCACACCCAAACGTCGACCGCAACGGAAAGATGCGGACATGTCCGGCCGCCGCCTTCTCAACAGCGTGCACGACACTGGCAAAGGAGCTCTCTTGCGGACGGTAGTCGGCGTCAAACGACTTCGTCTGACCGCCATAGTCGACTTCCACCACGCCCGACAAATCGTCCGCGCACGACAGCGAAACCCCGCCACGACGGCACGGCCCGGCAAGCGCGTCGATGCCCTCGCGCAGGGTCGCACCGCTGTCGATAACGGCGCCGTGAACCGACTCCCCGATAGCGTCGGTCAGCAAAACGACGACATCGTCGACATTAAACACGCGCTCCACCGCAGCCCGTGCGCCGGCGATATCGACCCCGAACAGGATCAAGGTTTCTTCGATAGATTCAACTGTGAATGGTTGCATAACGCCTTCAGATTCCGCCTGACTGCTTTCTATTCCTGCAAGCGTCGACGCTGATCCGCCAGAATCAAACTCTTCTGAATCCACGGCGGCGTCCGCGAATCCGCCATCGCCTCATCGAACGTCAGCCACACAACATCACTTACCTCCGCCGGATCGACCGCCCGTGCCACCCCGCTCACATATCGACAGAGAAAGACGATATCGACACACGGGCTGGCCGCCCCGAACGAGTGACTCTCGACATAGACGCACTCGCCCACCTCCACATCCACCTCCTCCCGAATCTCGCGCCGCACCGTCTCCTCCAGCACCTCATCCATCGGCCAATGCTCCACGCACCCACCTGGAAACGCCAACGTCCCCGGCGCAAGCTCCTCCTCCATGCTCCGCACCGCCATCAAGTACCGGTCGCCGTCGAAGACAACGCCCTCGACATTCACCAAAAACGCAATCTTTTCCATCAGATCTCCAACAGCCCGATCAAATCCTGACCCGAAAACAGACATCGGGTGCCATGCCTATAGCTCGGGATAGGCATGCCGTCCCAGACCGGCTGCATGAAACGTGCAAGCGCTCGAACTTACAGGATTTCCGCCATCACTCCGCCTTGTATCCGGCGCTATCCTCTATCGACATAGAGTGCGCTGTGAGAAACGCCCTTATCTCCTTCAGCATCCGCACCCGCCACCGCTTCCCGTCGGTATCTAACGTAAACTTCGATCCGGCAGGGAACTGCAACAGCTTCGCCTCGAAGTCCGCCTTTGTGTCGAGGTCGTACTGATCGACGCGCCAAAGACCAGGAATCAATTCCGCTCGATTGACCGCGTACGTTGGAAAGTCGCCGTCAACGTCGATAGAGTGGATATCGCTCGGCGCGGTGATGGTGCGGGTGTCGGGCTGATATTTCGCGATACGGGCGATCTCGGCGTCGGTCAGGATCCACGCCGTCGCGGTGGCATATGCGGCGTTCGCCGCGGACCTAGGCTCGACAGCCGACCAGAGTGTTGCTTTGTCTTCGACACCGCCATACTTCCCGAGCGCCAAGCTGCAGTCGTACTGAACGTCCTCATCTGCGCTCTTCAGTCCCGCAATCAGCGCGTTCCTCAACCCCGGCGAATAGTCGACAGCGGCAGCCGTTTCGTAGCCGGATGCGTAACCCGAGAACGGCAGATCCCCAACGTGAGCCTCCGCAAATTCCGGGTCGACGCGGAAGAAGAAAGCAAAGAGCGGGGAGAGGAAGTCATCAGAAGTATGCGTTATTGCTTCTTCCGTTATCTCAGCCATCCAGCTTTTTGCTCGCCTCAGATACGTTGATTCGACCTGCTGTCGAATGGCTGCTGTGCCATACCGCCCAATCAGACAGCACTGCGCCATCAGATCGGCCTTGCCGTGGGCTGCCAGGTCGAAGTTGCGCTGCAGGACGTCGTCGAAGTTCGGGATGGGTCCTGGAAGGTGCAGCAGCACGCCTGGATCAGTCTCCGGATATTTCCGAACGATCTGCGCCATGATCAGCCTTCGGGCAGCGACGGAATCGAAGTCAACAAGCCGCTGCAGGGCAACGGCACGCGCGGACCGTTCGACATCGGGCTGACCGGTCGGTCGGCTCTCGAGGAAACGAACCAGAGCCGGCTCAATGGCCGGGTCGTGCGGAAAGGGAGTATCGGTCGTCAGGAGGGAGAAGACGAGGTCCGGGGGTAAAAGGTCAAAGCACTCGACCAGTTCTCGTGAGTACGGTTCCGTCCCCCGATAAGAATGCACATAGCCGAGCGCCGTAAGCGTAACGGCCCGCGCCTGCCCGCGCTTCTTCTCGACGACCCTCTGAAGCTCCGCAACCACCTGGCTCCGGATGTAGCCGTTTTCCAACGCTTTCTCGTTCCGGTTTTGCCGCAAAAGGACGTCGTCTTCTAGCATGGTATCGTCGATGCCGACGTTTGGATCCTGGACGTCACGCTCGACGTCGGCGAGAAGCATGGATCGATAAGGGGAGTCGGCCACAAATCCGCGGTAGAAGAACTGCATGTGGTCCGACAGTTGGGCTCGCGGATCTCTTCCTTCGACAAGATGCAGAAGCGTGAGGCCGGCTTCCGGAGTTCGTAAGTAGACGAGTGGTTCGCAAACGTGATAGTTCCTGGAGTGCCGAATGCTGTCCAGTGTGGAATCGATGATCGACCGCTCCCATTTCAGGTCGCGCGGGAGTATCGTCACCGTGATGATGTTAGTCGCAACCGGCTTCGTTCCTGCCTCTTTAGCAAGACCGATCGCTTCGGAAGCAGTCGGCGAGACACGTAGCGTTGTGTCGTAGAATCGATATACGCCCGGTTTGTCGAATGCGAGCCACTGGTTGAGATCGATATCGACGCTAGAAGGCTTTTCTGTCAGCGGCGCCAAGCCCCAGTACCCGGAAAAGCCGCCGATCTGGTGGAGGTTCTCTCGCCCCTGCTGCGGATCGACCGCGTCGGCGGGTCGATCCGTGACGAATCGGTCTATGCGCCCCGTTGCAATCCGAACGGGGTCCCACGTGAGCGCATGGTATGTCGTTACCGAATGGTTTTCGAAGGTAAGTCGGATGCGGATCCTCTCACCGTAGTGGAACGTGGTGCGGCCGTCGACCAGGCTCAACGTGGCGGTGACACCCGCCGGATTGGCGGCGACGTCACGAGCGTGGACGTCGTCAAGAGCCACCGCGCTCGCGATATTGGTCGATGAGAGCATCAGGCCGAACGTTATCGTTATCGGAAGGATGAATCGTCGCATAATGTCCGTTACATTTAGACGGTAGATGCATCCGACGGCTTCAAGACTGCCTGTTTTGACCGCAACTCCCGCGCCGCATCCTTCCCAATCCACCGCGCACTCCGCGACGTCGACACCGACAGTTCCTCCGCCAACGCTAGCGCCTGCGGCATCAACGTTCCATTCCGCTTCCCAATCTGCCTGAGCGCCCAGTTCACCGCCTTCTTGACGAAGTTCCGCTCATCGACAGCGTACTCGCGGATCAATGGAAAGAACGACACAAACAACTCATCCGCCGCCCTCTTATCGTGCACCGCCAGATACGCCATCAACACAAATCCCGCCCGCCGCACGAACTCCTCCGGCCGGTGACACCACGCCACCGCCTTCTCCCTCCCGAGCGGCGCGCGATTGAAGAGGTTGCCGCAAACCTGATCGCAGACGTCCCACGAGTCGAACTGGACTACCCACGCCTCCATCTGCGCCTCCGTCACCCACCCCGGCCGATCCACCATCGACGCCAATATCCGCGCCTCATGAATCCCCGTTGCCCACAACGCCAGCGCCAGCTCATGGTCCCTCCCGGCCCGTTTTGCCAGCGACCGCACAAACGGTATCGACAACCCCAGCGTGCCCTCGCTACTAATCCCAAACCGCGCCATACCGGCGACATTGTCGGCGTCGGCGTTCGCTCTCATCGTCTCCAATATTTCGTCAATTGACATTGCCATAGTTTGCAGAACCGTTTATGTTAGCCGAATGAGCGAGTATAATGCTTTCACCGCATACATGTAAAGGCTGCGTACCCTTATGAAACTCTCGGTATCGACCCTCGGCTGTCCCACCTGGACGCTCGACGAAATCCTCATCCGCTGCAAGGACTACGGCTACGACGCCATCGAACTGCGCGGCATCGGCGCCGAGCTTGACGTCACCAAGACCCCCGACTTCGCGACGCCGGACGCCATGGCCGCCACCCGTCGACGCATCGTCGACGCCGGCCTCGACGTCAGCGCCATCGACTCCTCCTGCACCTTCGCCGACCCCGCCAAAACCCAGGAGAGCCTCGACCACGGCCGTACCCAGATCGATCTCGCCCAGGCCATGGGCGCACGCTTCGTTCGCATCTTCGGCGGCGGCTACCCCGACACGGTCGACACCGCCACCGCCATGGACAACGTCGCCACCGGCCTCGTCACCCTTGGCGACTACGCCAAATCCGCCGGCGTCACGGTCGTCCTCGAAACCCATGACTCCTTCTCGACCGGAGCACAAGTCGCCGCCATCCTCAGCCGCGTCGACCACGAAAGCGTCGCCGCCCTCTGGGACCTCCACCACCCCTTCCGGCACGGCGAACTCCCCGCCGACACCGCCCGCCTCATCGGCAAAAACTGCGTCTTCACCCACGTCAAGGACAGCGTCCCCGGCGGCACCTACTGCCTCCTCGGCGACGGCGACATCCCCGTCCTCGAATGTCTCCGCGAACTTAAGAAGATTGGCTACGACGGCTACGTCAGCGTCGAATGGGAAAAGCGGTGGCGTCCCGAAATCGTCGACCCCGAAATCGCCTTCCCCCAATACGCCGCCAAAATGCGCGAATACCTGTCCAAGCTTTAACGGGTCCGGGTGCCATGCCCAGAGCTCTGGATGGGCATGCTGTCCCAGACCGGTTGCGTGGAATGTGCAAGCGCTAATTCGCATTCCCACAGGGCGGCTCACCGTCCTTGCCGCCCCAGACCGGTCGTTTACGGCCGGCGCGCCAACGTGCACGCACCTTGAACCATTAATACCACTGGTATAATAACCACGTGCCCATCCAGACTTCACTCAAAGCCGGTCAGTTCAACGAATCCGTCATTCGCGAAATGACGCGCCTTTTCCTGGCCCGTGGCGACAAGCCCGGGGTCAACCTCGCCCAGGGCTTTCCCGACTTCCCCGCCCCTGTCGACATGATGACCGCCGCCATCGACGCCATCCGCGCCAACGTCAACCAGTACGCCATCACCTGGGGCGCGAAGAACCTGCGCAACGCCATCGCCGACAACACCGAGCGCTTCTACGGCACGCGCCCCGATCCGGAGCGCGAGATCACCGTCACGTGCGGCGCCACCGAGGCCATGATCGCCGCGCTGATGGCCACCGTCAACCCCGGCGACGAAGTAATCGTCTTCGAACCCTTCTACGAAAACTATGGCCCTGACGCCATCCTGTGCGGCGCAACGCCCCGCTTCGTCACCCTGCACGAACCCGACTGGGCTATAGACCCCGACGAACTCGCCGCCGCCTTCAACGACAAAACCCGCGCCATCATCATCAACACGCCCAACAACCCGACGGGAAAAGTCTACACGCGCGAGGAACTCACCCAGATCGCCGACCTGTGCATCAAGTGGAACGTGACCGCCATCACCGACGAAATCTACGAGCACATGGTCTACGCCGACAGTCCTTCTTCAACGGCCGAAGGCCAATTAGCCTCGGGTTTCATACCCGAGGGTTCCGAGGTCCGCACCCACATCCGCATGGCCGACATCGACGGCATGCAGGGACGCACCGTCACCATCAGCGGCCTGTCCAAAACCTTCAGCGCTACCGGCTGGCGCATCGGCTGGCTCATCGCCCCGCCCGACGCCACCAACGCCATCCGCAAAGTCCACGACTTCCTAACCGTTGGAGCCGCCGCCCCCCTGCAGGAAGGCGCGGCCGTCGCCCTGGGCTTCGCCGACGACTACTTCCGCGGCCTGTCGACCCTCTACGGCGGTAAACGCGACTTCATGGTCGACCTCCTCCGACGCACCGGCTTCCACGTCTACGAGCCCCACGGCGCATACTACATCATGACCGACATCGCCGGCCTCGGCTGGACCGACGACATCGCCTTCTCCCGCTGGCTCATCGACGACATCGGCGTCGCCGTCGTCCCCGGCAGCAGCTTCTACCGCGACCCCGCCCTAGGCCGCACCAAAGTCCGCTTCTGCTACTGCAAAAAGCCCGAAACACTGCAACTCGCCGCCGAACTCCTCGGCCGGCTAAAGGCAAAATAACATGCGCTCATGCCATCGCCGTCGCAACCGTCGACCCGGCCCCCCTTCCCGTTCCTATGGGGAGGGGTCGGGGGAGGCGGCATGCCTGGGGCTCGCCCTCATCCTCCTCCTCGCCACCCCGACCTTCGCCGCCTCGACCTGGACACGCACCGGAGCCGACCTCACCTACTCGACGCCCAGGTACACCCTCGACGTCGACGCCAAGACCGCCGCCCCCAAATCCATCGCAATCGCCGGCAAACCCATCGTCACCTTCGGGACCGCCGGCTGGTGGCGCGCCACTTTCGAAGACAGCTCAACTGTAGACTCCACCCAAGTGCCGGTCACCGTCACACAGTCCGGTACCGACCTCATCTGCAAATACGCGTCCGACAAAATCACCGTCCAGCTCCGCCTGACGCCCACCGCCGACCACGTCGACCTCCGCGCCCACGTCTCGACAACCACCGCCGTCGTCACCCGGTTTGCCCTGCCGCAGTCGCTCGAATTCTCGCCCGACTCCATCAACGAGGTCGACTATCCCGAAGAACTCGGCCGCGCCCTCAAGCCCCCCTTCTTCAAACCACAGCCGGACAGCTACGCCCACTGGAAGACGCAGTCCTTCGGCGAACAGGGCGCCATCGACGTCGGCGTGAGCCCTGCCCAGATGCTCGACTATGACGGCGACCCGGTCCCAGCCACCGTAACCGATCAGGGCAAAGTCTGGCTCGGCAACGCCCACGACCTCGACGGCTGGACGGTCAAAAACCCGCGCCCGCCCAAGGACAAACCCGACGCCACCCTCATCGACACCCCCAACGGCCCGCTCCTCTCGATGCAGGCCGTCGACGGGGGCTGGGGCTGGTTCATCCGCTGGGGCGGCCTCTTCTACTGCGACGATCAGGCAAAGCAGGTCAACACAACCCGAACCCTGCTTGACCGCCTCTGGTCCATCGACGCCCCCGGTGGCTTCAAGATCCATCCGCCCCTCGCCTCACGCGACCGGCCACTCAAAGAGTCGATGCCCGCGATGATCGGCGTCGTCTCCCTCAGCCACAACCAGGACCAGATCAACAAATGGCTGAACATGGGCAGCATCGGCAACTGCTCGTCCAAGGTCATCTTCACGCCCGACAGCCTGATGACCACTCTCAAATCGCACGACTGCTGGGCCATCGTCAACGTTGACACCGAGACCCTCCCGTCGACCGCCGCCGACGAAAAATCCACCGCCGCCGCTATCCGCAACTACATCGCCAATGGCGGCGTCTGGGTCCACACCGGCGCTGCCCCCTTCTACTACACCGCCGAACCCCAGCCCTACAACGCCATCGAGAGCGACTACCCGCCGCTCTTCAGCGACTTCATGCACATCGACTCCAAAGCCGGCCAGCTCTCCGTCTACGGCGTCCAAAATCTTGCCGAGGGTCCTTTCACCCCCGCCCACCTCGACGCCACCGCCAGCGACACCGGTGGGCGCATCGGCCGCGCCTGGATCACCTGGATTGACAAGGGCCAGGGCTGGACATCCCCCATCGCCCGCATCGCCCTCGGTCAGCGCGTCGATGCCGGAATTCGCGCCTATGGCGTCGCCAACGGCTTCACCACACCGCTTGCGTCCAAGGTCAAGCCAGCCGTCCTCGCAAAATTCAAGCAGTCGCTCCTGATTAACTATGCTGGCAACTCATACAAAGACGAAACCGCCGGCATCGTCAAACTCCCAACCCCCAGCCTCATACACGTGTGGGACTACCTCCACGGCGGTTTCGACAAACAGTATCCCGACCACCTCCCGCCGAACCCCAGCCACGGCACGCCCGACGAGTTCGCCGCTCTCATCACCGCCACCCATGCCGCCGGCGACCTCTTCATGCCGTACACCAATCCCACCTGGTGGTGCGACGGCCCACCCGGACCGACCCTCATCGAACACGGCCACGCCCCGCTCCTTGTCGACCGCCACGGCAACAACGTCAAGGAAGTCTACGGCGCAAATTTTGGATGGTCCCTCTGCGCCTTCCACCCCGCCGCCCTCGCCGCCGAAAAGTCGATCCTGACCAGCTTCACCACCGACTACGCCGTCGACGTCCTCTTCCAGGACCAGATCGGCGCACGCAGCCCCGCCTACGATTTCAACCCGGCCTCACCGACACCCAACAGCTACACCGAAGGCATGCGGGGCATCGCCCTGCGCGACAGCAAACTCGTCCCCCTCGGCACCGAAAACGGATTCGACGCCGTCATGAACCCGGAGACCCAATTCTGCGGCGTATGCTGGGGCCTCATCCCCACTCAATACGGCCCGGACTGGGTCCACCTCTGGCGCAACCGTTTCGCCCAGGGCACATGGGACGTCACCCCGCTCGCACTCTATCTCGCTCACGACAAAAACATCTTTACCATGCACGACCTGGGCCAGTTCGTCACCAATCGCGAAACCGTCGCCTGGACCACCGTCCTCGGCTACGAACTTAGCGCCCGCACCAGCACCAACGAGCTCAACGCCCACCCGGACGACCCTTGGCTCCCCTGGCTCGCCGCCCTCCAAAAGACCTTCGGCCCCGGAATTATCGGCCAACCGCTGACATCGTGGGAAGAGCTAAAACCGGGCGTCTATCGCGCTCGCTACGGAACGACCGCGGTGACATCAAACACCACCGAGGGCCCCGTCGACATCGACGCCCGCACGTCGCTCCCATCGTTCGGCTTCCTGATTGAAGATCCTGTCCACAAAACCACCGGCGGCACCGTCACCAAACTCGAGGGCAAACCTTCGCCTGCCCGTCTCGACTTCATCGACATCGCCGGCAAGCGAACAACCTTCACGCTCGACCGGTAAGTTCAATGGGCTTTCGGTCCTCGCTTCGCACTTCGTCTTGGCTACCGGATAGCTCTGTTGCTTCGCCGTCGATTAAGCCCGTAAACCGCCTGAGGGTCTCGGCGTTTCGTACGGCATTTCCACCGCCGTCGTTGTTAAAGTACGCGTATACGTCTCGGCCCTGGCCAGACCATTCATGTATCCTGTCCGCCCACCAGCGCATGTCGGCATCGGAATAGGAACCGCCGTAAAGATGCCGGCGATCCGGACCGTGAAGCCGGACGTAGACAAAAGGGGCCGTCGCGCGAAGTATACAGGGGAGCTCTGCCCCACTCATCACGCAGTAGGCAACACCGTAGCCATCTAGCATCTCGAAAACGCGCTCCACGTGCCACGACGGGTGACGGAATTCGATGGCGGTACGCCAATCGCGCGGCAAAGTCTCAAGGAAGTGCTCTAGCCGCTCCGTGTCTATCTCAAGAGAAGGCGGGAGTTGCACCAGCAAGACACCAAGTTTCTCGCCAAGCGCCGTGAGCCCCGGCGCCATTCGGTTGATGGATTTTTCCGGCGACGTCAGCTTGAGAAAGTGGGTGAGTACACGCGACGCTTTGACCGTAAACGCGTATTGCGGTGGGAGTCGATCGTACCAGTGCTGAAATGTCACATCCCTCGGCCAATGGTAGAACGTGTTGTTGGCTTCAACCGTGTTAAATCGCTCGATGTACCAGGCGAGCCTTTTACTTACCGGTGTGGGCTGGGGGTAAAGAATGCCCTGCCAGTGGTCGTAGCTCCAGCCGGAAGTTCCGATCCAAATTGCCATGGGAATACGCCTCAACTACACAGGCTTATATTACGCAAAATCTTCCGCCTGAAACCTGCGTGTTGTCACTGGCGTCCTATTCCGACGTGTGCTCGGCCGGATATGTGATCGTGTGACCGTTTACTCGGGCAAACGGGGTGAGGAGATGTGGCTTGCTGGCTTTCTCCGTCATGATATCGATGACCGGGATATTCCGAATCAGAAGCGCGTCGCCGATGAGTGACCGATGGCACCGCCAGGGGACGGCCTCGGCGCACATGATGACGGTCTGTTGCCGCGCGCTGATCTCCACCAATTCGTGCAGGCTTTGTGCAAACTCGAGCGTCTGCATGTAATCGGCATAGCCGCGAAACGAGAGGTTTTTCCACGCGGTGTTTTGCGACGCTGTCGATGTCCGCCGAAGTCCGCCGAGGCCCTCCAGTCGACAGTAATCGATGTCATGCAGGCGCAGACTCTGCCGCAGTTCGTCGGCGGCGAATTGGGGATTGTGTCGAGATTTAGGGATCGTGCGCACATCGACCACAATCTCGACGGCGTAGGCTTGCAGGATACTGATGAACTCGCCGGCGGTATGGGTCGAGTGGCCGATCGTGTAAACGGGGCGGTTCAAAGCGTGGCTCATTTCCTTCAAATATCGGCCATGAGGTCGAAGTATTCTTCGTCTTCCTTGACGCCGCCGAAGCCTTCGCCCACGTCCTTTTCGCTGGCGACGAATTCGATGGAACTGATCCATTTGACCATTTTGTAGCCGAGCTGGTTCTCCACTCGCAGCCGCAGGGGCGCGCCGTATACCACGTCGAGGGTTTCGTAGTTCATCTCATACGCGAGCAGGCTTTGCGGGTGCTGCAGGTTTTCGGCGGTATGGGTGTCGTAGTAGTGCCTTCCGGATTTGCTTTCGCCGAACGAATGAAACACCGCAACCTTCGCTTCGGGACGGGGTTTGACGAGTTCCAACAGCTTCGTCATAGGAACACCGCCCCACTCCGCGATGCCTGACCATCCCTGGATGCAGTGATGCACGGTCGTCTGCTCCTGCTTGTCCATCGCGCGGAGATCCGCCAGTGACAGCTCGACGGGGTTGTCCACGAGGCCATGGATGCGCAGCCGGTACCCCTTGAAGTCGTTGACGGCGAGGGTCAACCATTCGGGCGAGGTGGGCAGGTCGCCGTTGGGCCAAAGCCGCGGTGAGATATCGGCACGTGTGTACTCCGCCTTTGGCGTCATTCGGTCCAGTCCGCCCACCAGCACAGCGTTTACGGTTTGCTGCGCGGCGAGTTGGACCATGCGCGGGTGTCGCCAGGTGAGCCAGTGAGCGCCGATGCATGCCGCGACGACGGCGGCGATACCGATTAGGCCGATGACTAAGCCGGTCGGGCCGGCGTCGTCACGCCCCATGACGATGTGGTTCATGTTGCGGAAGGCTCCTGTGGCGAACACCAGGGAGACGTGGACGATGAGGAACCCGAGGTAAGCAGCCATCAGCAAGAAGTGCAGCGAGCGCGCCCCCTGCCGCCCGCCGAAGAGGCGCGGGTACCACGGAAATCGACTGTGGAGCGCGGGCGACATGGCGAGACCGGTCAAGATCGACAGCGGCGCCAGCACGAAGGGCACGGCAAAGTAGGCCATCTGTTGCAGAGCGTTGTACCGATAGAATCCGTCGGGCTCCAGTGGCTTGTGGAAGGTGGCGTAATAGACGAACGTCGACCAGGCTTGCGGCACGATATGCCACGACGTAGGAACGACACGCAGCCAATGGCCCGAATCAAAGAGCATGACGATGTAGGCCAGTCCGGTGACGATCCAGACGAGATCCGCGAGGAAATGCCAGTGGCGCGCCATGCCTATGGTGTGACGGTAGCCGGGCAGCCCGACAGCTGGCGGCAGATAGCGCTGGTCATCATTCGCGGTGTACAGGCGGTCCATCGGCACCTTGATGGGCGTGAACCGTATCCACTCGGTACCGGGCGTGCAGTGCGGATTTGTATAAAGCCTGGGGTGGTCCCAGAGAATCGAAAGACCGCTGCGAATGATGAGAGTCAACAGCAGGAAGTTGGCGAAGTGGGTCAGCCGCAGCCAGATGGGGAATCCGGGCGTCCCATGAGGATATGGCGGGGCGAGGGCACGGATCTCGGGAAGTCCCCGAAGTAGATATTGTGCCCAGGCCGCGCCGATGGCGAGCAGGGCAATGGCCGCGACTGCGACGAGTGCGGACGGGCGTATCCACAGTGCCTGGCGACGGTCGTCGGGAAAGTGGGTGTCGTCTTCCTTTGGTCCCGGACGCTTGATGCGGTCGGTCGCCGTGTCGACGGATAGCGCGTTCAACGACGTTGGCGTGTTGGAGGACATGTTGGTCTCACTCAGGCAGGAATAAGTCTGAATACCCCGGCCGTGTTTTTAGTGAAACGTATGGCGTCCCCACCCTTCCTGGGAAAGGAGAGGGGGACCATCTGCCTGTTAGCCAAAGAGTGTGTTGGTGCTGCCGCCGTCGACGCAGATAGTTTGGCCAGTGACATATGTCGCTTTATCGGAGACGAGGAAGGCGACGAGGTTAGCGAGTTCCTTGGGATCGCCGAGACGGCCGAGAGGGATGGCTTGGGCGGCCTGGTCTGCAACTTGCTCGGCGGTGAGAGCGGTGCCTTTGGCCCGGGTCTCGTAAAGATGCCGGATGCGGGCCGTGTCGAAGGAACCGGGGCAGACGTTGTTGACGAGGATGCCGTCGCCGGCGAGTTCAGTGGCGAGCGTTTTGGCGAGGCCGATGACCGCGGGGCGAATGGCGTTCGACAGGAGCAGGCCGCCGATGGGCTGCTTGACGCTGGTGCTGACGATGTTGACGATGCGGCCTCCGCCGCGTTCTTTGGCGGCTCTGAGATGGGGCATGCACTGGCGGATGAGGCGGACGACGGGCCAGAGGGTGGAGTCGAGGGCCTGCTGCCAGGCCGCTTCGTCTAGGTCGACAAACTTGCCGGGCGGTGGGCCGCCGCCGTTGTTGATCAGGATGTCGAGCTGGCCGAACTTGGCAATGGTGGCCTTGATGAGGCGGGTGACGTCGTCGGGATTGGAGACGTCGCCGGCCATGGTGTGGACGTCGGCGTCGCGGAGTGCCATGACCTGTCGTATTTCCTGGGCGGTCTTGGCGAGCTCGTCGGGGCGTCGACCGTTGATGACGACGCGCGCGCCTTCGCGTGCAAGCATTTCCGCGCAGGCGCGGCCGAGGCCTTGTGACGACGCAGTCACCAGTGCTACTTTTCCAGCTATTCCTAAATCCATGGCGAGATTCTGACCTCGGCGGTGGGCTTTGTCAAGGAGGCCGCCCCCTCATACGCGCCCGGTGACGATAAATGCCATGGCTGTGCCACATTCCAGGAGACGTACGTCCCGACAAGATGGCGGCGGCGCGTGAGTTTGCGTAGATTGGGGCGGAGGGTACAGATTTTGCATTACGATCTGGAGGTGGATGATGCCGCGGACGAACACTATGAACAATAGCGATACGGACAATACCGAGTCGGAGGCGACGAATTTGGACCGGGCAGGCGCGAGGGATGTCGGTGGGGCGGCCGGGCAGCGGGAGCAGAGGCAGGGCAGCCCGGAGGACGAGGCGAGGTGGGCCGGAGCGACATCGACGGCCGTCGATTCGGAGCGGCATGATCCAACGTATACGGACGCGCTGGGGGCGGATCAGCTTGGCAATGAGACCGGGCTGAATGGGGACACGCCGGTGGCGGGGGATGTCGACCCGGACAGTACCCGGTCAGCAGAGGAAACGGGGCAGGATGGAGATCCGACGCGGCCGGGGAAATCACATGGGAAGCCCTGGAATGAGTAGCCACCGCACGCCGTTAACCAGTCGGATACTAGCCACGCCTCTCTCCATCGGATTGGAATGTACGGGTCTCCTGCCGCGCCTCCCAACTTCCTGATGGAGTAGATTATACGAACAAATGTTCAAAACTGAGGTACAATGAATTAACAACCGAAACCGTTGCCCGGCGAGACGGAGCCGCAATTTGAAAAATCGTGCAGAAATCAAGCGGTACTATCTGAAATCGCCCAATTAATCAAGTCCCAATGCATCGACAGGACAGCCACCTGGCGATGCAACCACGATTTTGAGTGGAGCGTCGATCTCGTCTCGACCCTTAGAAGAGCGCGTCGGGCGACTTCCTCAGTCCCGGCAACGTGCGAAGCACGCGGCGATGGACTACCGTCATGGCCCGAAGCGGCGGGCGCACTCCGGCAATTTGGCCGAGACTTTCTGCGGACCGTGCACAATTGGACACCGCTCGCCCAGCGAGGTACGAGCGAGGAGGAGAGGGGCGGGGGTAAGGGCTCCCCCTACGCCATATCCTCCCGATTCATCGGACAGAGCAGGCGGACGCCATGAACCGTGCCGATCTTGCTCAGGCCATACTGATCGTACAACGGCGACGTCCATCGACGCATCTGTGAGAAAATCAAAAGGAGGGCCGTCTGCCAGAATCGCAGGCCTGTGCCCGGTTCCATGCTGAGGCGGTCGGCAAACCGTCCCCACTCCGACGGCGGCGCTTCGATACCCAGGCGATAGCGGAGCTTGTGCAGTTCGTGGGCGATATCCGGCGACTCCATATAGCCGTAGTGCACGACAATCATGTAGACATTGCTCGTCCGCTTGCCCCACACCGCTTCCCGGTGCCGGGACTGCACACAGCCACCCATATTGATCGTCGAGATCGACTCGAACCCGTCCTCCGTGACGAAACTGGCGGTGAACCGGCGATCCTCACGCACGAACGGCTTGTCCTCCTCGGTTCGCAGAAAGAGAAAGATGACATCGCTCGGCCGCTGTGTCACCGACCCGTAACCCGGATTGCTGATGCTGTCGTTGAGCGACGGCGGGATCGGCATCTCGAGGTCGGTGTACTCGCGCCCGGTCATATAGACCTGGACATAGTTGGCGCTCGGCGTCTGCTTGAGCCGCGCCAGGTACTCGCGCAGCGGCATCGTCGCCACCTTCGTCTCAAGCCGCCCGAGCAGCTTGCGCCCGCGCTTCCAGATCAACATCATCACGAACAACGAGATCCCGATGAAGATCGGGACGAAGCCGCCGTCGACGAACTTGAACGTGTTCGCAATCAACATGCAGAGGTCGAAGAAAGCGAACGCCCCAAAGACGATCCGGGAGACGAACGCCGTCCAACCCAGCTTCGACGGAGCCGCGACCATCATCGCCAGAGAACTGATAAACATCACGCCGGCAACCGCCAGGCCATAAGCATTCGCCATCGCGCTCGACTTCTTGAAGTACAGCACGATGCCGATGCAGGCAATCCACAGCAAGGCATTGAGGAATGGGAGGTAGATCTGCCCCTTGTGTTCCGCGTTCGTATGCATGATGCGAATGCGCGGCATCAGGTTCAAACCGGCCGCCATCGCTGTCAGCGAATTCGCGCCGGTAATCAAGGCCTGCGACGCGATTACCGTCGCCAGCGCGCCAAGAATGACCATCGGGAAAATCAGAGGGTGAGGGATGATCTTGTAGAACAGCGACAGGTTGTCGTCAAACGCGCCGCCGGCAAGCAGAAAGGCCCCCTGCCCCAGGTAGTTGAGCATCAGGCAGGGATACACGAGGCCTATCCAGCAGACGCGAATTGCCGGAGCGCCGACATGCCCGAGGTCCGCATACAGCGCCTCACCACCCGTGTAGGCGAGCATGACATAACCGAGGACCATGAACCGTTCCATGATCGTGAGATGGGCAAGGAACTTGACGGCGAACAATGGATTAAGCGCGTCGAGAACGCCGGGCGCTCGGAAGATCTCATGCAGTCCAAGGAAGCCGATCGACACGAACCAGAGTATCATCACCCAGCCAAAGAGGCTGCCGACCGCGGCCGTTCCTCGACGCTGCACCATGAACAGCAGCGTCAAAATCACAATAGTAATGGGTTCGGAGAGCTTGAAGAAGATCGGCTTGACCGCCCCCAGTCCCTCGATGGCCGAGGCGACACTAATCGCGGGGGTGATAACACCGTCGGCGTACAGCAAGCCGGCGCCGAAGACAAGCAGGACGCCAAGCGTGGTGAGGCTGTGCGACTTGCGGCCCAGTTCGCGAACGATCTTATACAGGGCAAAGACTCCGCCCTCACCATCCGCATTGATGCGCAGGGCGAGCCCGACATATTTGACCGTAATCGGCAGCATCAGTCCCCAAAAGATCAGGGACAACGCGCCCAGCACCGGCAGCCGCGACCAATGCACGCCATGATGATTGAATACCTCGTTGAAAGCGTAAAGCGGGGACGTACCGATGTCGCCAAACACAATGCCCAGCGCAACCAGCGACAAGGCGAACGAGAATACCCGCTTGGGGGAATGCGATGCCGACTGCGAGTCAACAGCATCCTCCACCGCCACGAAAGTGGCTCCCGATTCTCCGCAATCGGTATCGAAGCTCGATGCGTCGGTCTCATTCGTCTCAACGACATCCTGCTCCCTGGGCTCGGATACGTCAGCCATAGCGATCTCTCTCTTCATAACAGACCGTCGACTCCATCGTCGACGGTCGCTCCTTACTCGTGAAATAATTCACAATAGGCGCGCAAGTCTACTGCCGCGCAGTCCGGTCTATTATGCCACGAAAGACATCGACCTTTCAACGACATGGCGTGGACAAGCGATCTACCTTAATATCGGACACCGACGAATGGGAAAGGTTGCAATGTGAATCTGGAGGATCGGAAAGGTAAGGGGTCGCCGCTCTCTACCAGGTGGAGAGAGCGGACAAGTCAAACAGGTAACTGCTCACATCTAGGAAGGTCACCGCCATCAAAAAGGCCAACACGCGCAGCGCCCGTCCGATCAAACGGCGACCGACCGATCGCGCTGGACGCCCCAATGCTAATTGGCCAATGTCAATTTACTACTTAGCGTACTTGGTCGGGTTCTTGTCGAACATGGGCTTGCAGCTGGCGCAGCAGAAGTAGTAGGTCTTGCCCTTGTAGGTGCTGTGGCCGGCGGAATCGGCGATCGACGAGATCTTCTCACCGGTGATCGGGCAGATCAGCTTGATCGCCTTGGCAGTGGCCTTATGAGCCATCTTATGCGTGGTCGGCGCGGCGTAGGCAGACGCAGCCAGCGACACGGCGGCGACGGCGATCGAAAGACAGTTGACGAACTTCATCGGACTAACTCCTTGGGCATATTGACGAAATCGGCAGCAAAGATGATTGCACCATTCATTTATACCGCATCCACATTGCCTTTCGTTCCGTGCAAGATCTCTTCTGATACAGTACAATTGAGACAGGCATTGGCTAAGTTGTATGTTTTTCAGTTATATGGGGTAGGCTAATGCAGTTCCGTACGTTAGGTACCTTTGTCCCTCGAACAAAAGGAGAGTCACAATGAAGCAGTTCTTTTCGCGGGTCATGATGATAGTACTACTGGCGGCTCTTTCCCCAGCCGTCGTTCACGCTCAAGCAACCCGTACCTGGGTCTCCGGTGTTGGCGACGACGCTAACCCCGGCAGCCGCACCGCCCCCTGCAAAACCTTCGCCGGCGCGATTGCCAAGACGGCGCCCGGCGGCGAGATCGACGCTCTCGACCCTGGCGGCTTCGGCGCTGTCACGATCACCAAGTCGATCACCATCGACGGCGGCGGCGGTCAGGTGGCCAGCGTCCTGGTCTCGGGTACTAACGGGATCGTCATCAGCGCCGGCGTATCGGATGTCGTCATCATCCGCAATATCAAGTTTCAGGGTCTTGGGCCTGGGTCGGCGGGGCACGGCCTCAGCGGCATCCGCATTAACACGTGTGGTCTCGTCGTTATCCAGAACTGCGAGATCGAAGGCTTCAGCGTCGATGGCATCCACATGGAAGTCGGTGCGAATCCGTGCAACTTGTCCGTCTCCAACACCCGCATTACCAACTGCACGAACGACGGTGTGTTGGCCAAAGGCCCGCTAGGCATCCATACCTCGATAACGGATTGTGAATGCGAGAAGTGTGGCAACGCGGCATACGAAGTCGACAGCGGTGTCATGACCATTGCCCGCTCGGTCGGCAGCAACGGCAACATGGCCTTCTTCGCCACTGCGGGTGGCGCGATCCACGCGACCCACTCGATCGCGTCGGGCAACACTACCGCGATACTGGTCAATACAACGTCGTCGGTCATCCTTAACGATTGCGACATCATCTCCAACACTACCGCGATAGGCGTTGGCACCGCCCCCCTCGGTGCGACACGGTCGATGGGCAACAATCGCTTCATCGGCAACTCGACGATGGGCACGATCACTTCAACGATCGCACAGCAGTAAACTCTTCTCGTCAAAATGCCGCCCGGACGTCACGTCCCGGCGGCATTTTTGCGTCTATCGGGTAAAGTAATGGCTGCAAAATAGTTTCCCGAAATCAAGTGCCGGGTCCGCCCCGGCGCTTGGAGGAGTGTTGGATTTGGAACGCACATTTCTAATGATCAAGCCCGACGGAGTCGAGCGCAAACTCGTCGGCGAGATAATCGGCCGCTTCGAGCAGAAGGGCTTCAAACTCGTCAACCTGAAACAGCTCACCCCCACCCGTGAGATGGCCGAGGCG